>JACDJA010000419.1_pt1 | contig 49898 bp, 45 predicted proteins | sample 7449241 | NCBI WGS metagenome assembly JACDJA01 (sample SAMN14253289, study PRJNA609438) | sludge metagenome | isolation source: initial anaerobic sludge | collected 2018-12-20 | reverse complement strand
GCAACGATTCCGCTGTCGGCGCAGCACGCCGACGGTTCGATGATGCTGCTGCTGGCGCAGTGGGCGCAGAGCATCGTCGTGCTGCAGCCGCAGCCGGGTCTCGTCGCGCCGACGAGCTGGGTGTTCAAGCTGCACATGATCGTCGGCATGACCGTGTTCCTGATCCTGCCCTTCACGCGGCTGGTGCACATCTGGAGCGGTTTCGCGACGCTCTACTACGCGTTCCGCCCGTACCAGGTCGTGCGCAGCCGGCGCATCTCGATTCCCGACGCGCCGCCCGAGCCGACGCGACGCGGGACGGGGATGTGAGCGCGATGGCGAGCGACGACGCCAGCTCCGTTTCGACGCCCGGCAGCGACGAGCGCGCCGGCCCGGTCGCGCGCGTGAACGGCCAGGCACTGCACCGGCCCGGCGAGCTTGTCGACGCCGAGACGCTGCGCCAGCGTGCGGGCACCGAGCTGCTGCGCCAGGCGGCGCAGCGTGCCGGGCTGCTCGCGGCCGACGACTTCGTCGGCGACGACGCCGTGCCGAGCGAAGCGGCCGTGCTCGCCATCGAGGCGCTGCTCGAGCGCGAGCTGCGCGTGCCCGAGCCGTCGGAGCAGGCGTGCCGCCGGCTGCACGCGCAACACCCGGAGCGATACGGCAAGGGCGAACGCGTTCGCGCGCGTCACGTGCTGTTCGCGGTTACGCCGGGCATCGACGTCGCCGCGCTGCTCGCTCACGCCGAACCGCTGCTGCTGCAGTTGCGCAGCCGGCGTCCGGGGCCGGAGGCCGACGAGGCTTTCGCGAGCGCGGCGCGCACGCATTCGAACTGTCCGAGCGGCGAGCGCGGCGGCGATCTCGGCTGGCTGCGCCGCGAGGACTGCGCACCGGAATTCGCCAGCGAGATCTTCGGGCATCCGGGCGTCGGCGTGCTGCCGCAACTGGTGCGCTCGCGCTTCGGGCTGCACGTCGTCGAGGTGCTCGAGCGCGAGGCCGGGCCGGTGCCCGAATTCGAGGAGGTGCGCGACGCGGTCGAGGCGGCGCTGCGCCGGCAGAGCTGGATCACCGCGTTGCGGCAGTACGTGCGCGTGCTGGCCGGCGACGCGGTGGTGGAAGGCGTCGATCTCGACGCTGCGGATTCGCCGCTGGTGCAGTAGCGCCGCTGGTGCAGCGACACCGCTGCTGCAGCAACGCGGACACGAAGGGCGGCGCGTCACATGGCGATCGGCACGACCGCCGTCACCTCGATCTCGATCTTCGCGCGCGGCTCCATCAGCGCCGCTACCTGGACGGCGGTCATCGCCGGGTAGTGCACGGTGCCGTCGGCATCGGTCATGAATTCCTTGTAGGCGGCGCCGAGCGCCCTGCCGCCGGCCAGGTAGTCGTTGCGATCGGTCATGTACCAGTTCATCCGCACCACGTGCTCGGGGCCGCCGCCCGCCTCGGCAAGCACGGCGCGCACGTTGGCGAGCGCCTGGCGTACCTGTTCGACGAAATCGTCGGTTTCGAATTCGCAGCGCTCGTTCCAGCCGACCTGCCCGGCGATCGAGACGACGGTTCCGCGCGCCGCGATGCCGTTCGCATAACCGCGCGGCTTGGTCCAGCCCGCGGGCTGCAGGACGGTCTTGTGCATTCGATGGTCTCCCGTTGCATCGTCGGAAAATTACTTTAAACTTGAAGCAACCGGCGTGCAACCGGCCCCGTTTCCGGGTGGCGCGCAACCGCGCAGCGGGTGGCGCGCAACCGCGCAGCGACGGGGCGCATTCGCGCTGACGATGGCGCCCGTCGCGCGCCGCAGATGATGCGCCATCGCGCATCGCACAGGTGGAGACTCCATGCGAATCGACGTCATCGGCGGCGGACCTGCCGGCCTGTACTCCGCGATCCTGCTGAAGAAATCGTTCCCGCGCGCGCGCATCGACGTCGTCGAGCGCAACCGCCCCGACGACACCTTCGGCTTCGGCATCGTGCTGTCGGACGAGACGCTCGCCCATCTCGAGGCCGCCGACGAACCGACGCACCGCGCGATCGCCGCCGACTTCGCGTACTGGGACGACATCCACATCCAGTACAAGGGCAACCTGATGAAGTCGTCGGGGCACGGCTTCTCGGGCATCGGGCGGCTCGCGCTGCTGCAGATCCTGCAGCGCCGCTGCGCCGAACTCGGCGTCTACGTGCGCTATCGCACCGAAGACCGCGGTGCGCGCACGCACCTGGGCGCCGACCTCGTCGTCGCCGCCGACGGCATCAACAGCGCGGTGCGCGAAGCCTGGAAGGACGACTTCGAGCCTTCGGTCGATCAGCGCACGAACCGTTTCGTCTGGCTCGGCGCGAACATGTCGCTGCCCGGGTGCTTCTACTACAGCTTCCGCGAAGACGAGAACGGCGGCATCTGGAACATGCACGCCTACCAGTATCGGCCGGGAGAGTGCACGATCGTCATCGAGACGACGAACGACGCTTTCCTCGCTTCGGGATTGGGCGTGGAGGACGAGGCAGCCACGGTGGCCTGGGTCGAGCGCCTCTTCGCCGACGACCTGAAGGGCGCGCGCGTGTTGAACAACCGCTCGTTCTGGCGACAGTTTCCGACGATCTCCTGTCGCACCTGGCGTCACCGCGAACGCGACACGCAGTTCGTGCTGCTGGGCGACGCCGCGCACACCGCACACTTCTCGATCGGCTCGGGAACCAAGCTGGCGCTCGAGGACGCGATCGCGCTGCACTCGGCGGTGGTCGCGCACGTGACCGACGCGATGCGCGGCGAAGCGCTGGCGCAGGCGATGGATCGTGCGCTCGCCGCCTACGAGGAGGCGCGCCGCGACGAGGCCGGGCGCATCCAGCACTCGGCGAACGTCTCGCTCGCGTGGTTCGAGAACGTGCGCCGCTTCTGGCACATGCACCCGATGCAGTTCGCCGTGTCGCTGCTCACGCGCAGCAAGCAGATCACCTACGAGAACCTGCGCCTGCGCGATCCGTCGCTGGTGGCGCGGGCCACCGAATGGTGGAACCGGCAGCAGGCCGAAGCGCTCGGAATTCCCGTCGCGCCGGCGCACGCCGGCAACGGTGCCGCGCACCGCAACGCAGGCGGGCAAGCGCGGGCGACGACGCAAGGCCGCGCCAGCGCAGCGGCTTCGACGGCGTCGAGCAACGGCCCGGATCCGTCGTGGCTGTCGGCGCCGCCGATGTTCGCGCCGTTCCGCCTGCGCGGAATGTGGGTGCCGAACCGCGTCGTCGTCTCGCCGATGGCGCAGTACTCGGCCACCGACGGCATGCCCGGCGACTGGCACCTCGTGCACTACGGCTCGCGGGCGCTGGGCGGCGCGGGGCTGGTCTTCGTCGAGATGACCTGCGTTTCGCCGGAGGGGCGCATCACGCCCGGCTGCACCGGGCTGTGGAACGAGGAGCAGGCCGATGCGTTCCGGCGCATCGCCGATTTCGTCCACGCGAACACCGACTCCAAACTGTGCATGCAGATCGGCCACGCCGGACGCAAGGGGTCGACGCAACCGGGCTGGGAGCAGATCGACCGGCCGCTGACCGAAGAAGACGCGAACTGGCCGCTGCTGTCGCCGTCGGCGATTCCGTATCGCGAAGGCGTCAACCAGGTGCCGCGCGAGATGACGCGTGCGGACATGGATCGCATCGTCGAGCAGTTCTGCCGCTCGGCGAGCCTCGCGGATCGCGCCGACTACGACATGCTCGAGTTGCATATGGCGCACGGCTACCTGCTGGCGAGTTTCCTGTCGCCGATCACGAATCGGCGCAGCGATGCGTACGGCGGCGAGCTGGCTGCGCGCATGCGTTTCCCGCTCGAAGTACTCGAGGCGGTACGCGCCGTCTGGCCGAGCGACAAGCCGCTGAGCGTGCGCGTCTCGGCCACCGACTGGATCGCCGGCGGCACGACCGGCGCCGACACCGTCGAGATCGCACGTGCGATGAAGGCGGCCGGTTGCGACCTCATCGACGTTTCCACCGGCCAGACCGACCCGGCTTCGCGCCCGGTGTACGGCCGCATGTACCAGGCGAGCTTCGCCGAGCAGGTGCGGCTCGAAGCCGGCATCGCCACCATGGCGGTCGGTGCGATCACCTCGGCAGACCAGGTGAACACGCTGCTGGTCTCCGGCCGCGCCGATCTCGTCGCGCTCGCACGGCCGCACCTGGCCGATCCGTACTTCACGTTGCACGCGGCCGCGCAATACGACTACCGCGGCATCGGCTGGCCGGTGCAGTACCACAACGGCGCCGTGCAACTGCACACCACGGTGCAGCGAGCGCGCGAGGAGGCCGAGCGCAAGGCGCAGGAGCCGCCGCGTCGCAGGCCGGCAGGTGCCTCGGTCCAGCCGGCGGGCTCCGGCGACGAACGCACGCTGCAGCCCCCGGCCTGAAAGCCCGAAGGGTCGCGGTTTGGGCACGCGATTTGCGATTTGCCTCCGCAGGCGGGCGTCTTGCGACGTCCGCACGAGAGGCTGCGATGAAGGGTTTGCTGCTGATCCTGTTCTGGCCCGATGCGGTCTGGCGACACCTGCGCGAGGCGCCGCTGCCGCCGGGTCGGCTGATCTTCCGGCTGGCGGTGCCGCTGGCGCTCGTGTGCGCCTTCGCGCTGCAGGTGGGCACCGGTACCTTCAACGTCGATGCGGGTCGTGACGCTCCGCGCATCGAGCCGATCACGGCGCCGATTTTCTTCGCGACCTGGCTGTGCGCGGTGCTGGCGATGGCGAGCGCCTTCACGTTGTTCGCGCCCGGCTGCAAGGGACGACGTGACTTCACCAGCAGCCTGAATCTCGCGTTCTTCGGGCTCGCGCCGGTGTGGCTGGGATCGCTGGCTTCGGTCGTGGTGCCGATCGCTGCGCTCAGCCCGTTCGCGCTGGCCTGGTCCGGCTACCTGCTGCTGGTCGGCGCGCGCATCCTGCTCGACGTCGGCGACGAGGAAAGCGGAGAATTCCTGATCGGCTCGGCAGCGGCGATGATCGTCGCGACGAGCGCATGGGGGCTCGCCCTCGGAACCTTCGCATTCCACGGATGAACGAGTGACGCAATCGACGCAGCACGACACGACGACCGGCGACAGCGCCGGCGGTACGCGGCAGGTGGCGATCTTCGCCGGCGGCTGCTTCTGGTGCCTCGAGCCCGTGTTCCTCGAAGTGCGCGGCGTTCTCGCCGTCGAGTCGGGCTACACGGGAGGCACGGTGCGCAACCCCGACTACGAAGCGGTGTGCAGCGGCGACACCGGGCACGCCGAGGCGATCCGCATCGAGTTCGACCCGCGGCAGGTGAGCTATCGCGAACTGCTCGCGGTCTTCTTCGGCGTCCACGATCCGACCACGCGGAACCGGCAGGGCCACGACGTCGGCACGCAGTACCGTTCGGCGATCTTCGTCCTCGACGAGACGCAGCGGCGCGAGGCGCTCGACACGATCGCCCGCCTCGAGCGCGGCGACGGCGAAGGCGCAACGCCCGTGTTCGATGCGCCGATCGTCACCGAGGTCGTGGCGTTCACCGAGTGGTTTGCGGCCGAGCCCTACCACCAGCGCTATTACGAACGCAATCCGCACCAGGGCTACTGCTCGGCGGTGATCTCGCCGAAGCTCGCGAAGTTTCGCCGCGAGTACGCCGCGCTACGCGCGGGCGCCGCCCTGCGCGCGGGCGCCGCACCGCGCGCGTAGCGGCGAGGTGCGGCGGGCTGCGGCGGCGAGCCGCAGCGACGGTAGACTGTTCCTCCCGCCCATTCCACAGGGGACACGCATGCGGCGAATCCTGCAGGTGCTCGGCGCGCTCGCGCTGGCGCTCGGCCTGACCGGCTGCGGCTACAACGAGATCCAGTCGGCCGACGAGGCGACGAAGTCGGCGTGGTCGGAGGTGATCAACCAGTACCAGCGCCGCACCGACCTGATTCCGAACCTGGTCGAGACCGTGAAGGGATTCGCGCAACAGGAGCGCGACGTCCTGCTCGGCGTCACCGAGGCGCGCTCGCGCGTCGGGCAAGTGCAGGTCAACCCGGACGATCCGGCGTCGCTGCAGCAGTTCGAGCAGGCGCAGGGCAGCCTCACCAGCGCGCTGTCGCGACTGCTCGTCGTCGCCGAGAACTACCCGCAGTTGAAGTCCGACCAGAACTTCCGCGAGCTCCAGGCGCAGCTCGAAGGCACCGAGAACCGGATCACCGTCGCGCGCAAGCGCTACATCGATGCCGTGCAGAACTACAACGTGCTCGTGCGCCGCTTCCCGGTGAACCTCACGGCGAAGGTCTTCGGTTACGACCCGAAACCGCAGTTCACGGTGCAGAACGAAGAGGCGATTTCGCGCCCGCCTGCGGTGGACTTCGGCCGGCCGCAGGGCGCAACGAAGTGAAGCGCGGCGCGTACCCCGTCGCCGCCCCGCGGGCGGCCGTGGGGCGCGCGTGGCTCGCGCTGGCGTTGGTCTTTTCGGCGCTCCTGGCGCAGCTCGCGCTGGCGCAGGACTTCGTCGCCGTTCCGCCGCTGAACGAGCGCGTCGAGGATCTCACCGGCACGCTGAGCGCAGCGCAGCGCGAATCGCTCGAAGCGAAGCTCGCTGCGCTCGAGCAGCGCAAGGGCTCGCAGGTCGCGATCCTCATCGTGCCGACGACGCGGCCCGAGGAGATCGAGCAGTACAGCATCCGCGTCGCCGAGCAGTGGAAGATCGGCCGCGGCAAGGTCGACGGACGCAGCGTCGACGACGGCGTGCTCATCGTCGTGGCCAAGAACGATCGGCGCGTTCGCATCGAAGTCGGCTACGGGCTCGAGGGCGCGATTCCCGACGCCTACGCGCGGCGCATCATCGACGAATCGATCGTGCCGCGCTTCCGCCAGGACGACTACGCCGGCGGCCTGCAGGCGGGCGTCGACGATCTCGTGCAGCTGATCGAAGGCGAGGCGCTGCCGCCGGCGTGGAGCGGCGACGCGAGCGCCGCACCTGGGCAGCCGCAGGGCACCGACTGGGTCGCATTGCTGATGGGCGCGTTCGTCGTGGGGCTCGTCGTGCGCTCGATCTTCGGGCGCCTGTTCGGCTCGGCACTCGGCGGCGCACTCGGCGGCGTCGCCGCCTGGATCGGCGGCGCGTCGGCACTGCTCGCCGGCGTCGGCGGCGTGTTCCTGTTTCTCGTGCTGCTTTCGCTGTTTTCGACCGGCGCGCCGATGGGGCGCACGGGCCGACACACGTGGCGCAGCGGCCCGGGCGGATTCCCCGGTCCGTGGGGCGGCGGCGGCTGGGGCGGCGGTGGCGGCAGCGGGGGCTTTCGCGGCGGCGGCGGCGGTTTCGGCGGCGGCGGCGCCTCGGGCGGCTGGTAACGGAGACGGCGGGAGACGGCGGTGGCGGGAACGATCGCGCGCTGGTGGGCGCACATGCGTCACGGGGCGTTCAGCGCGCGCCGTGCCTTCCCCGATGCGGTGCTCGCCAGCATCGAGGAAGCGATCGAGCGCAGCGAGCGCGAGCATACGGCCGAGTTGCGCTTCGCCGTCGAGGCTTCGTTGCCGCTCGACGACGTGCGACGCGGCCGCTCGCCGCGCGAACGAGCGCTCGAGGTCTTTGCGCACGCCGGCGTCTGGGATACCGAGGCGAACAACGGCGTGCTGCTCTACGTGCTGCTCGCCGACCACGCGGTCGAGATCGTCGCCGACCGGGCCGCAGCGGCGAAAATCCACGACGGCGACTGGCGCGAGATCTGTGCGACGTTGAGCGATGCGTATCGCCACGGGCGCTTCGAGGCCGGAACGCTGGCCGCGATCGAGCGCATCGACCGGCTGCTCGTCGCGGCGTTTCCGCGCGAAGCGGGAACGCGAGACGTCGACGAGTTGCCGAACCGGCCGCTGGTTCTGTGAGGCGACGGGCGGTGCATCGTTCCGATGCGCTCGCGTGCTACGACGTGCGCAGTGCCGGCCGTTCGTCGTTCAGCGGCACGAGCATCGCCTCGACACGCTCGGCGACATCGAGCAGCGTCTCGTCGCCGCCGAACCGGCCGACGAGCTGCAGGCCGACCGGCAACGCCGTGTCGTTCGTTTCGGCGCGCGCGAAGCCGGCGGGAAGCGTCAGCGCCGGATGCCCGCTGACGGTGATCCGGTAGCAGCTCGCCACCCAGTCGATGTAGCTGCGAAGCGGCCGGCCGTCGATCGTGGTCGGCCAGGCGACGTCGATCGGGAAGGGCAGCACCTGCGCGGTGGGCAGCAGCCATGCGTCGAAGCCGGCGACGAAGCGCGCGACGCGCTCGAAGATCGCCGAGCGCAGCCGCGCCGCCGCGGCGATGCGCGAGACGTCGAGCGCGAGGCCCTGCTCGATGTTCCAGGCAACGGTGTCTTTCATGCGCGCGCGGTCGGTCTCGTACAACCCGGCCCAGTTCTCGACGAAGTGCTCGGCGCGCAGCACCTGGAAGCATTCGTCGGCGCCGGACAGGTCGGGCCAGGCCTGGACGAGTTCGACCCCGCATTCGCGCAGCCGCTCGACGGCGCGCTCGATCGCCGCGCGAACGGCGCCCGCCACCGGCATCGAGTCGCCGCAGTCGATCGACCAGGCCAGTCGAAGCGGGCGCCTCGCGCGCGAGTCGCGTCGTCGAGCTTCGCGCGCCCACGCATCGAGCCACTCGACGAGCGGCCGGCGCGCGGCGGGGGCGCGGATCGCCCGCTGCGCGATCCGCAGGTCGGCTACGCGCGCACCCATCGCGCCGATCTGGTTCAGCGTGCCGAACACGTTCGATGCGTTGCGTAGCGCCGGCTCGGCCGTCGAACTCGGACGCATGCCGACCACGCCGCAGAACGCCGCCGGGTTGCGCAGGCTGCCGCCGAGGTCCGAGCCGTCGGCAACGACCGTCATTCCGCACGCCAGCGCGGCGGCGGCGCCGCCGCTCGAGCCGCCGACGGTGCGCGATCGGTCCAGCGGATGGCGCGTCGCGCCGAACACCGGGTTGAAGGTCTGCGCGCCGGCGGCGAACTCGGGCGTGTTCGATTTCGCGACGAGCACCGCGTCGGCGTCGAGCGCGCGCTTCACCACCGGGTCGTTCGCCTCCGGCACGTGCTCGGCGAAGATCGGCGAACCCCAGGTCGTGCGGATTCCCGCCGTGGCGTGCGTGTCCTTTGCGCAGTACGGCAGGCCGGCGAGCGGGCCGACCGCGCCGCCGCGCGCAATCGATGCCGCGACGGCGTCGGCGGCGGCACGGGCGACGTCGCGCGCGACGCGGGTGGGCAGCGCGTTGACGACGCCGTCGTGTGCGTCGATCGCCGCGAAGCAGCGCTCGAGCAGTGCGCGCGGCGAGTCTTCGCCACGGTGAAACGCACGCAGCAGCTCGGCGATCGGTGCGTGGAAGGGGAAGCGGCGATCGTCCATCGGAGGCGATGGTATAAGAGACGCGACACCAGCCGCACCGCATCGATGATCGAGACGCTTCCTTCCCGCAACGTGCTCGGCGGGCCGCTGCTCGCCTGTTCCTACGACCCGCTCACCGGCTACCTTCGCACCGGCTGCTGCGAAGCCGACAGCGACGATCCGGGCCAGCACACGGTCTGCGTGCGCGTCGACGAGGCCTTCCTCGCGTTCTCGCTCGCGCGCGGCAACGACCTCGTCACCCCGAGGCCCGAATGGCGCTTCGCGGGGCTGAAGCCCGGTGACCGCTGGTGCCTGTGCGCGGCGCGCTGGCTCGAAGCGTGGCGCGCGGGCGTCGCACCCGCCGTGGTGCTCGAAGCCACGCACGAGGCGGCGCTGCGCATCGTTCCGATCGACGCGCTGCGCGCGCACGCCTGGAGCGCCCGATGAAGCTGCTCGTGGTGCCGGTCACGCCCTTCCAGCAGAACTGCTCGGTGCTCGTCTGCGAGGAGACGCTGCAGGCCGCCGTCGTCGATCCCGGCGGCGACCTCGATCGCATCGACGCGGCGCTTGCCGCGCAGGGCGCACGCCTGCAGAAGGTGCTGCTCACGCACGGGCACATCGACCACTGCGGCCAGGCGGGTGCCTTCGCGCAACGCCATGGCGTGCCGATCGAGGGTCCGCACGAGGACGACCGCTTCTGGATCGCGCAACTGGGCGAGCAGGGGCGCCAGTTCGGCATGCGCGGGGCGGCCGCCTTCGAGCCCGAGCGCTGGCTGGTCGACGGCGACACGGTGGCGTTCGGCCGCCAGACGCTCGAAGTGCTGCACACACCCGGCCACACCCCCGGGCACGTGGTGTTCTTTCATCCGGCCGCGCGGCTGGCGATCGTCGGCGACGTCCTGTTCCAGGGCTCGATCGGACGCACCGATTTTCCGCGCGGCGATCACGCGACGCTGATCGCGTCGATCACTCGCAAGCTCTGGCCGCTGGGCGACGACGTCACCTTCGTACCCGGGCACGGGCCGATCTCCACCTTCGGCGACGAGCGCGCGGGCAATCCGTTCGTCGGGGACGCGGTGATCGGGCGCTGAGCGTGCGCCGGCCCTCGCCAGGCCAGCAGCCGACGCTTCGGCTCGCAAAGCGAGCGTTCTCGACCGTGGAACGCATTCCACGCAGGAGATCGCCCGCTTTCCGAGCGCCGGCCGTGTCCGACCCTCGCGGGATCAGCGCCGCGGATTCCCCCGCGAGTCCTTCAGGCCCACCGATCGGTTGAACACCGGCCGACCCGCGCCCGGCTGCATTTGCGGCCCGGTTCGATGATCGACGCGATCGGCAACGAAGTAGCCGTGCCGCTCGAACTGGAAGCGCGCCTCGGGCTCGACCGCGGCGAGCCCGGGTTCCAGCTTCGCCTGCACCACGCGCTTCGATTCCGGGTTCAGCGAGTCGAGCGGGTCGGTTCCTCCTGCACCGGGCTGCGGCTCGGTGAAGAGCCGCTCGTACAGCCGCACCTCGGCGTCCACCGCCGCCTGCGCCGCGACCCAGTGCAGGTTGCCCTTGACCTTGTACGCGTCGGCGCCGGGCGTGCCCGACTTCGAATCGAGGAAAGCGTCGGCGTGCACCGCGACGACGTTGCCGTCGGCGTCCTTCTCGCACCCGGTGCACTCGACGACGTAGCCGTAGCGCAGCCGCACGCGGTTGCCGGGATAGAGCCGGAAGAATCCCTTCGGCGGCGACTCGGCGAAATCCTCGCGCTCGATCCACAGTTCGCGTGCGAAGGGGAAGCGTCGACGCCCGAGCTCGGGTCGCTGCGGATGCACCGGCGCCTCGCAGTCCTCCACACGAGCGTCCGGCCAGTTGTCGATGACGAGTTTCAACGGATCGAGCACGGCGACCGCGCGCGGCGCCTGCGGCTCGAGGTCGTCGCGCAGCGCCTGCTCGAGTGCGCTCATCTCGATCCACGCGTCGGACTTCGTCACGCCGATCCGCTCGCAGAACAGCCGGATCGATTCGGGCGTGTAGCCGCGCCGGCGCAGCCCGGCGATCGTCGTCATCCGCGGATCGTCCCAGCCGTCGACGGCGCCGCTGCGCACCAGTGCCTGCAGCTTTCGCTTGCTCGTGATCGTGTATTCGAGGTTCAGTCGCGCGAACTCGATCTGCTGCGGCAGCGGACGCGCGAAGAAGCCGCCTTCGGCGAGCCGCTCGAGCAGCCAGTCGTACAGCGGCCGATGGTCCTCGAACTCGAGCGTGCACAGCGAGTGCGTGATGTTCTCGAGCGCGTCTTCGATCGGATGCGCGTAGTCGTACATCGGATAGAGGCACCACGCATCGCCCGTGCGGTGATGCGCGGCGAAGCGGATGCGGTACAGCGCCGGGTCGCGCAGGTTGACGTTCGGTGACGCCATGTCGATCTTCGCGCGCAGCAGCTGCGTGCCTTCGGCGTGCCGGCCGTCGCGCATCTCGCGCAGCAGCCGAAGGTTCTCCTCGGGCGAGCGGTCGCGATACGGCGATGCGCGCCCGGGTTCGGTGAGCGTTCCGCGGTGCGCGCGCACCTCGTCGGCGCTCTGCGAGTCGACGTACGCGTGGCCGGCCTGCACGAGCCACTCGGCCATCTCGTAGAACCAGTCGAAATAGTCGCTGGCGAAATAGAGGTTGTCCTCCTGCGCGTCCTTCCACTCGAAGCCGAGCCAGCGCACCGCCTCGACGATCGCGTCGACGTACTCCTGCTCCTCCTTCTCGGGGTTCGTGTCGTCGAAGCGCAGGTGGCAGCGCCCGCCGTACTCGGCGGCCAGCCCGAAGTTCAGGCAGATCGACTTCGCGTGGCCGATGTGCAGGTAGCCGTTGGGCTCGGGGGGAAAGCGCGTGCGGATGGGGGCGGGGTCGATGGGGGCGCCGCGCTGGACGACGAGCGGGCCGGGTCGGCCGGCCCAGGGGCGACCGGCGTGCCGGTTCGTGCGCAGATCGTCTTCGACGATGCTGCGGATGAAGTGCGAGGCAGTGGAGCCGGCTTCGGGCGGCGCGCGCCTGGGGCCGGGAGTTGCGTCGGTCATGGGAGCCGTCAGGGAAAGGCGCGGGACAGGCGTCGATTGTATCGGTCACCGACGGATGTCGATCCGGCGCCAATCGCCCGTGCGTGTTGCGCCCGACCTCAGGCGATCCGCGCCGCACCGCAGGCGTGCGAGGCATTGCACGCCACGTCGTCGATCGGCTTGTGGTGACCGGTCGTATCGCTGGCGCCGCCCAACGGCGGACCTGGCGCAGTGGCTGTCGGCCCGCTTGCCGTAAAGTAGGGCCCGCGCGCTGCGTCTGCGGGTTTACCCGGTGTTCGACGACGGCGTGCCTTCCCTCATCACTGCCCCGGCTGTCGTGAACGCGAAGTCGCCTATCCCGCTCTTCTCATACGAAGACGCCTTTTCCCGAAATATCGGCTGGGTGACGCGCGAGGAGCAGCAGCGCCTGCGCGGCAAGCGGGTGGCGATTGCCGGACTGGGGGGTGTCGGCGGTTCGCATCTGCTCACGCTCGCGCGCCTGGGCGTCGGGCGTTTTTCGATCGCCGATTTCGATCGCTTCGGGCTGGCCAATTTCAACCGGCAGGCCGGCGCGATGATGAGTACCCTCGATCAACCGAAAGCCGAAGTGCTTGCGCGCATGGCGCTGGATATCGACCCGGAGATCGAACTGCGCCGCTTCGACGACGGAATGACGACGGAGAATCTCGACGAGTTCCTGCGTGACGTCGACCTGTATGTCGACGGACTGGATTTTTTCGCCTTCGACGCGCGCAAGGCGGTCTTCGATGCATGCACCCGGCGCGGCATTCCCGCCGTGACCGTGGCACCGATCGGAATGGGCGCGGCGCTGCTCGTTTTTCTTCCGGAGCGGATGAGCTTCGAGGAGTATTTCCTCTGGGACGGGTGCGACGACGCCGAGCGCGCAGTGCGTTTTCTCGTCGGTCTGTCCCCCGCGTTCCTGCATGCGCGCTATCTCGTCGATCCGTCGGCGGTGGATCTTGCGCAGCGTCGCGGCCCGTCGACGGGCATGGCGTGCCAGATCTGCTCGGGCATCGCCGGCGTCGAGGCGCTGAAGATCCTGCTGGGGCGCGGCAAGGTGCTCGCTGCGCCGTGGGGCGTGCATTTCGACGCCTACCGGAACAAGCTGGTGCGCACCTGGCGACCGGGCGGCAATCGCAACCCGGTGCAGCGGGCACTCATGGCAATCGCTCGTCGGCGGTATCGGGGCGAATTCGCAAAGCGTTGATGCCACGCCTGCACGGCCGTGCCGCCGCGGGGTGAACGGCTCGACCGCGATTCGAAGGGCAGCGCTTCGCGACTGCGGTCAAATTGCCGCGCGAAGCGCGTCGACGACCGGAATGCGCGCTGCCCGCCTCGCCGGCAGCAGGCAGGCGATGGCGGTTGCCGCGACGGCGGTCAGGAAAGCCAGCGCGATTGCGGACGGCACGATGCGGATCTGCGCGACGTAGCCGGTGTTCGCGCCGGGCGGAGGCGGCATCGGAATGCCGATTGCCGAGACGGCCAGGGCAACGGCGACTCCGACGACGACGCCGATCGCGCCGCCGAGCGCCCCGAGCAGGAGATTCTCCACCAGCACCAGGCGGAAGACGTCGTTGCCGCGCCTTCCGAGCGCGCGCATCGTGCCGAACTCTGCCGTGCGCTCGAGTACCGTCATGTTCACGCTGTTCGCGACTGCGAGCAGCATCATGAGCCACACGATGAGACGCAGTACGCCGAACTGCCGATCGTAGAGCGCCACCGTCTTCTCGTAGAAGTCGTTGATCTGCTGCCAGGTGCGCAACTCGAGGCCTTCGCGCAGGTCGCTGCCGATCGTTCGAGCAGCGCGCTCGGTAGCGGACGTATCGTGCAGAACGACGACGATCGTGTTGGCCGCTCCGGGGTCGGTCGAAAGCAGGTCGCGCGCCGCGTCGATCGGTACGCGGACCGCGCGCGCGTCGTAGTCCGTGGAGAACGATTCGAAGATGCCGACGATGTCCACGTCGAGCGTGTTCAGTGCGCCCTCGCTGGCGCTTGCCATCAGCACGGCGTTGTCCCCCGGCCCCAAACCGAGCGAATCCGCGAGCCCCTTTCCGATCACGGCAGCGAAGCGGTCCGATCCGGACAGCGGACGGCCCGCGACGAACCGCAGCGACGACCCGAGACGCGACTCCGGCGCCGGTTCGACCCCTTCGCCGACAATCGGCAGGTCGGCGCGGCCGTTGTTCAGCAGGCCCGAGAAGGATATGCGCGCCATCACATCTTGCGTTTCGGGTTGCTGCGCGATCCGGTTCGCGATCGCTTGGGCGTCACCGAGCACGAAGTCTTCGGGCCTTCGCGTGCCGCTTTCGAAATATCCCTTGCGAGCGACCTGCAGGTGGCCGGAGTGCGAATGGATCAGCGATTCGCCGAGCTGCCAGTAGACATCCGCGATGAATCCGCCGGTGAGAACCAGAGCGACGACGCCGAAGGAGATCGCCGCCAGCGTGAGCGCCGTCCTTCCCCGGTAACGGCCGATGTTGCGCCAGGCGAAGCTGAGAAGTTCAGACATGCGCGGTGCGCAGTGCGTCGACGATTTCCATTCTCGATGCACGCCATGCCGGGTAGATCGCTGCGAGGACGCTGCTGACGACGGCGATGAGGAAAGCTTCGGCCGCGAGCGTCGGATCGACGCGGATCGCCGCGACGATCGGCGTATCCAGTCCCGGTGGCGGCGGGAGCGGGATGCCGATCCAGGAAAGCAGCGATGCCAGCGCGATGCCGACGGCCAGCCCGATGCCTGCTCCTACCACGCCGAGAATCGTTCCCTCTGTCAGGAACTGGGCGAGCACTGTCCGTCTCGATGCGCCCAGAGCCATCGAAGTTCCGATCTCCGACGTCCTTTCCATCACGTTCATCGTCATGGCGTTCCATATCCCCAGGATGATCAGCATGCCCAGGACGAGCGCCATGACCCCCAGCTGTCGCGAGAACAGCGCCTCGGTCCGCATGTAGTCCCCCGCCAATTGCGTCCAGGTGCGCACTTCGAGTCCTTCCTCGCGCGCCTGGGCGCGCCATTCGGCGGCGATTGCTTCGGTGTCGTCGGAGTCCTTCAACAAAACGGTCCATGTGTGCACGCCCGCGTTGCGAAGGAGTTCGTGCGCCAGCGGCAGTGCGATCCGCAACGTCGACGCGTCGAAAGCCTGGTTTGCCGTGACGAAGATTCCGGTCACGTCGGCCTCGGCGGCGTTCACGCCACCCGACGACGACGTCGTGAGGAGAACGATCCTGTCGCCGAGTTCGGCGCCGAGGTTTGCCGCGAGTCCTTGCCCGAGTACGGTCGATCGACGCTGACCGGCTGCAAGGTTCTCTCCGCGGCCGGGGAGAAAGATGAGCGAGCGGCCGAATTCCCGTTCGGCGGCCGGGTCGACTCCCTCTCCCAGAAAGGAAAGCGTGGTGTCTCCTCGGCTCGCCAGTCCGCTGAAGCGCACCCGCGGTGCAGCGACCACGACGCGAGGGTCGGTTCGGATACGTCGAATCAGGCTGGGCTCCCGCTCGACCCGATAAGCGTCCGGATCGGCAGCTCCGCGCTCCCAGTAGCCCGCGCGGGCGATCTGGACGTGGCCGTACCACGTGCGGATCGACAGCTCCCGCATCTCCGACAGGATCCAGCTGACAAACCCGTTGGCGATCAGCAACGCGACGACACCGAATGCGATCGCGGCCAATGTGATCAGTGAGCGACTTCCGCGGCGCACCACGTTTCGGAATCCGAGGCGGAACATGATTCTGCGGAAGCTTTGACGAGAGGACGTCGAGAGGTGTCGGGGCATTTTACATTTCGGCCGCGATCCGAAGGCGCGTGGACAGAGCGCCTGTATTAAGGCATTGATTTACAAGTAGTTAATCAATCTGGCACGGCTGTTGCGTGAAACCAGGTGTGGCCAATTCCAGAATCACCAAGGAGAGAAGAATGGGTCTGAACAGACTGGCACTGGCGGCGCTCCTGGCGCTCGGATCCGTCGGCACCGCGAGCGCGGTGACCATCGTGACGCCGAACGGCGCCATCAACGCCGATGCGATCGATTGGAACTACTCGAGTTTCCTCGCGGAAGGCGGCGTCGACGCGGTGACGAACTGGACGCCGAATAACCAGACCGATTTCACCGTCTATTCGCACGCGAAGATGACGACCTACTCGAACGGACCGAACAGCGGAATCAGTCCGGCCGGGATCAATACCAACTGGGAGATCACGATCGTCACGGCCTTCGACGAGGCCGTTACGGCCGTCCTGCCGGGTTCGGGACTCGCGTCGTTCCAAGGGCAGGCAACCAGCGGATTCTTCCGGATGTATCTGGACACGGCCCCGAACGCGAACGACCTGACCGGTGGCGGGTTTGGAGACGGATCGTTGATCGCGTCGGGTACGTTGTCCAACAACCCGGCCGGCAACTTTACCGTCACGGACACCTCTCCGGTCGACCTGGACCAATACAACGGCGACGACTGGGGCGGGCAGCAGACGGTCAGCGGGTTCGGCAGCAACAACACGCTCGTCTTCGATATCGATACTTTCGACTCCAGCGTGTTCACCGGTGGGCTTACGTCGCTGTCGATTCTGTTCAACAACGTAAGCATGGGCGTGCCGTACCTGCAAGTAGACCCGTCGAAGAACTTTACGGCGGCAGACGGGACACTCTTCGCGCCTCAAATCGGCGCCCTGAACGGGTCGTCAGGTCCTGATTTTCTTGCGCAAACCGACTTCAACTCGGCGCTGCGCGCGACGGTACCGGTGCCTGCCACCGCAGCGCTGTTCGGCGCCGGCCTCATCGGTCTGGGTGCACTTGCCCGCCGAAAGCAGCAGCAAGGCTGAGTGATTCCGGCGGCGGGATCGAAGGGGGCTTCGGCCCCCTTTGTTTTGTCTGCGCGGTTTTTGCGGCTCAGTGGGACGCCACCTGGAGTTTCATCTCGGCAAATGTTCTCCCGGCCGCATCTCGGACGGAGAGCACGGGCGATCGCTCCAGCGCCCAGTCGATCGCGAGCTCGCGGTCGTTCCAGAGGATGCAGCGCTCGAGTTCGGGGTATCGATAGTCGGTCGTCTTGTAGAGCACGTCGGCGGATTCGCTTCGGACGACGAATCCGTGCCCGAAACCGGGCGGTATCCATATCTGGCGCCGGTTGCCGGCGCTGAGCACGACGGACGTCCATTTCCCCAGGCAGGGCGAAGCGGGTCTCAGATCGACTGCCACATCGAGAACCTCTCCGGCGCACACGCGAACCAGTTTTCCCTGCGGGCGACTCAGCTGGTAGTGAATCCCGCGCAGCACGCCGCTCCGAGAGTGCGAGTGGTTGTCCTGAACGAAGGTGCCGTCGAAGCCGGTTGCGTTGCGGAACGTCTCGGCGTTCCAGCTTTCGAAGAACGATCCGCGCTCGTCCTCGAATACGCGAGGCTCGAGAATCAGAACTCCGGGCAGGCCGGTCTCGATCACCTTCATGGCGCGCCCGGAGGGTTCCTCTCGTCCAGCAGGTGCATCAAGTACCTGCCGTATCCCGTGTTCGCCAGCGGCTCTGCAAGCCGTCGCAGGCGTTCGGCGTCGATCCATCCGCTGCGGTAGGCGATCTCCTCGGGGCACGCGATTTTCAGTCCCTGTCGCTTCTCGATCGTCTCGATGAACGACGCGGCCTGCAGCAGCGATTCGTGCGTTCCGGTGTCGAGCCAGGCAAAGCCGCGTCCGAGGATCTCGACCTGGAGGGCGCCTGCGCGCAGGTAGGCGCGATTGACGTCGGTGATTTCCAGTTCGCCCCGGGCGGAGGGCTGCAGCGCGGCTGCGATCTCGCAGACCCGCTCGTCATAGAAATAGAGCCCTGTGACCGCATAATTCGACCGAGGCTTCGCCGGCTTTTCCTCGATGCTCAACGCTCGGTGCGCTTCGTCGAAGTCGACGACCCCGTAGCGCTCCGGGTCGTCGACGTGATAGGCGAAAACCGTCGCGCCGTCTTCCTGCGCGCACGCGCGCGCGACGATCGAGGCCAGATCGTGGCCGTAGAAGAGATTGTCGCCCAGGATCAGTGCCGACGGACGGTCGTCGACGAAGTCGCGGCCGAGGACGAAGGCCTGCGCAATGCCGCCGGGCGAAGGCTGAACGCAATACGACAGTCGGATGCCCCATTCGCTTCCGTCGCCGAGCAGTTCGACGAAGCGCGGGGTGTCTTTCGGTGTGGAGACGACGAGAATGTCGCGGATTCCCGCCAACATCAGCACCGACAGCGGGTAGTACACCATCGGTTTGTCGTACACGGGGAGCAGTTGCTTCGAGATCGAACGGGTCACCGGATAGAGCCGGGAGCCGGACCCGCCGGCGAGAATGATCCCCTTTCGTGCCTTGCTCATTTCGTGATCATGCAGGATGCCGGTATTGCTCGGCGATCCACTCGCGGTAGGCTCCGCTCGTCACGTCGGCTACCCATGCCGGATGGTCGAGATACCAACTCACGGTTCGACGCAGGCCCGCGTCGAAATCGTGACGCGGTCTCCAGCCCAGCTTCTTCCGGATGCGGGTCGCATCGATGGCGTAGCGCCGGTCGTGGCCGGGGCGATCGGGAACGAAGGAGAGCAGTCGCCGGTAGGGATGCTCCTCCGGACGGAGCTCATCGAGCAGCGCGCAGATCCGCTCGACCACTTCGAGATTCGTGCGCTCGGCGTCGCCACCGATGTTGTACGTGCTGCCCGGCTCGCCGCGCTCGAGCACCCGCCGCAGCGCATCGCAGTGGTCCTCTACGTAGAGCCAGTCGCGGATGTTGCCCCCGTCTCCGTAGATCGGCAGTGGTTCGCCGGCAGTGGCTCGGGCGATCACGAGCGGAATCAGTTTTTCGGGGAACTGGAACGGGCCGTAGTTGTTCGAGCAATTCGTCGTGACGACGGGCAGGCCGTAGGTTGCGTGCCACGCGCGTGCGAGGTGATCGGATGCGGCTTTCGACGCTGCATAGGGACTGTTGGGTCGATAGGGCGCCGCCTCGGTGAACGGGGGATCGTCGGTTTCGAGCGAGCCGTAGACCTCGTCGGTGGAAACGTGGACGAACCGGAAGCGCGCGCGGGCGGCGCTGTCCAGCGAATTCCAGTGTCGCAGCGTCGCCTGCAGCAGCGCGAACGTGCCCCCGATGTTCGTGCGAATGAATTCCTCCGGCCCGAGGATCGAACGGTCGACATGCGATTCGGCGGCAAAGTGAACGATCGCTCTGGGTCGATGCGTCCGCAACAACGATTCCACCAATGCCGCGTCGCAGACGTCCCCGTGGACGAAGCGGTGCCGCTCGGAACGACAGACCGGTTCGAGGTTGGCCAGGTTCCCGGAATAGGTGAGCGCATCGAGACTCACGATCCCGTCGGTCTCGGTCGCCAGCCATTGCCGCACGAAGTTCGAGCCGATGAAGCCTGCTGCGCCGGTGACGAGGATTCCGTTCACGGTATCTGGAGAGCGCTGCCGTCGAAGTGCCGTCAACGCCCGAAGCGCGAACGGATCGTGCCGGCGGCGACAGGCACGGCAGCGGCGGATTCGAGTCCGCGAGATTCCACCACTGCCTGCCGCGCGATGGCTGCGGGGGAAGCCTCATCGCGTCGTCCGAGCAGCCGCGCCGGCACGCCTCCCCAGATCTCGCCGTCGCCGATCACCGTTCCCTTGGTGACGACTGCGCCCGTCGAGACGATCGCGTCGTTTCCGATCGTCACGCCGGACAGAACCGTCGCGCCCGCTCCGATCGTCACGTTGTCGCCGGCCACGATCGGGTAGTGCGCGAGCTTTCGTCCCTCGATGACGTGCGGCACGAGCAGCGCGAACTGGCCGACGATGCAGTTCGATCCCAGGCGGATGAACGGGGGATCGAGCAACAGGCCCGAACTGTAGGTGTTGGCGCCCAGCCGGGCGCCAAGTGCCTGGTAGAAGACGCGCATGACGGGCACCGGCACGAAGCCGCTGCGGATCACAGGGTAGAAGAGGATCAGGAAGAAGAGCAGGTAGACGTGATACACGAACTCGTCGCGTGAACCCTCGGCGATCTCGCCGACCGGCAACGGCAGCAGCGTCGTGAAGACGCGAAACAGCAGCAGCGCGAACAGATAGAGCGCGAAGACGAAGGCGGCGATCGTGGCGATCGGCCGATAGTCGCCGAGTTCGATCCGACCGAGTGCTGCGTTCGTGCTACTCCATGCCAGCAGGCAGGCGAGCGTGAACAGCGCGAGGAACGTGACGATCTGTGAGGGCTGGATTTTTCTCATCGTTCGCGGCTCCGCTTCGATCGGTGGGTGACAGTATGTCGTCGATCATCGCGGCGAATCGATCGGTTGCCGAGTACCGGGCGAGAGCGTCCGACAGGCGACGCGCCTGCGCACGGGCGTCCGTTTCGTGGAGGAGGCTCCCGGCGGCGCGAAGAACCGCCGTTCGTGAGGCGCGGTCGGCTCGCACGACCACCCCGGCGCCCGCCTCGACGATCGGCTGCATGTTCAGGAACTGATCCATGTTCGAGGCGATGCCCAGGACCGGCTTGCCTGCACTGAGCGCCTGCTGGACCGTGAGGCTTCCGCCGTTGCAGACGACGAAGTCGGCGCGGCGCGCCGCTTCGACGCCCGGCAGATAGGCCGCGATGCGCGCCCGCGTCCGGGGCGGCGGCTCGAAGGCGGCGCCGGCGGTCGCGACGCGGGCGGCGACGCCGCATTCGTCGAGCGCAGCGACGATCGTGCCGAGCAAGCCGGGATCGCCGGAACTGCCCATCGTCACGTAAGCGTTCGTTTGCGTTTCCGCCTCGTTCCACCAGGCCGGCGGGGCGACCGGCGGTGACCACAGGATCGGCCCCAGATACCGGTGCGTGACGGGCCGATCGGGCGTCGGGTAGAGCTCGGGAACGTCGGCGTAGGCGACGTGATCGGCGTCGCTGTAGACACGTCGCAGGTCGGTCGCCAGCGCCGGCAGGCCATAACCGCACCGCACCCGGTTCAAGGGTCGTGAGTGAGACGCCATCACCGGGCGGCATCCCAGCGCGAAGACCGGACGCGCCACGGCGAGCGGGACGATGCCGGTCCACGGCAGCACGGGGAGCGGCGCCGATCGTCGATACCACGGACTCCAGTACGCGTTGGTGATCCCCACGTAAGGGACGGCCCGAAGCCGGGCACTGACCGACAGCGACAGCCGGAAGTCGCCCACGACGATATCCGGCCGCATCTCGTCGATCAGCCGCAGGTCGTCGTCGACGTAGCGTCGAAGTGTCTGTTCGTCGTAGACGGGCTGGCCGCGCCGCAGCGCTTCGACGAAGCGCGCGCCGGGAATCGACTCCAGCGTGACGACGCGGAACCTTTTCGCCGCAACGTGTCGCTGTGCCGAGGCGGCAACGGCAAGGCAGACGTCGTGCTTCGCCGACACGCCTTCGGCGAGCACCAGGCATCGCGCCACGTGTGCCAGCGTGACCGCTTCGGCGAAGAACAGGACCCTGGCCATGCCTGCGGTCTGCGCTCGAGCGTGTCTTCAGTTGATCGTCGCCAGGCGGCGGGCGATTCCGACCTCTTCGGTCGGCGAAAAGAAGAGCGGGTAGAGCGAGCGCGTCGCGCCGATCAGTTCGGCCTTGCCACCGTAACGCGCGATCTGCCGCTCGGCGTGCTCGAGCGGCAGCCACAGGAGAACCGCCGGTGCCTGCACGCGTTCGCACACGCGCTCGGGGCCTGCCTGCTGGAAGCCGAGCAGACGGCGGTAGAAGGTTGCGTGACGCGGGTTCACCTCCACGAGCAGGTCGGTACAGCCGTGCAGGCGTCGCGAATACATGTAGGCGACGTGGAACATCATCGCGAGCAATTCCTTCGAATGCTCGTTGCGGTCGACGGCGAGGCGGGTGAATTCGCACAGCCGCGCGTCCTTGTCGCGCAGGTGATCGACGTACTCCGGATACAGCGAATGCGCCGAGACGCCTTCACCGGAATCGAATCCGACGGTGATCGTCGCGAGGGTCTTCGTCTCGTGCGAGGCGACGAAAGTGACGCTCGCGTTTCGCTGTGCGTTCGATTGCACCTCGTAGCCGCGCCAGCCGTACATCTTGCGAACGAGGAAGCTGGCTGCGCTGCGGTGTCCGTCGCTGTCGGCCAGGCGGATGCGCAGTGGCTCGGGAGTCTCGTCGCCGAAAATCGCAAGGGGAACGGGCGAGCCGGGAATCATCCGCCTGCGGCGCAGCGGCGTCTCGACAAGAACGAGCCCGTCGGATGGACGATCGTGCCGTTGCGGCGGAAGAGTTGGCTTGATCGCCTTCGCTGCGGGGATTGCGAGGCCCAGGCCTGTCGCTTGCATGCATCTACCTCGGGAAGAACAGGTGTAGCCGGATCGGAAATCTAGGGGTAAACCCGGGTGGTGGAAACCCGGTAGCCGCAACTCTACACCGTGTTCGCGCCAATCCCCTGCTTCGCCAGAGGAAGAGGTGACTTTTTTTTCGCTCTCTGTCAGCCAAGAGTCAGCAGTCGGGCGACGATCCCGTTTTCTTCCTCGGTGGAGAAAAACAGGGGATACAGGGTTCGCGTCGGGACGCCGGTCTTTCTGCGGCCGCCGAATCGCTCGATCTGCTGTTGCGCATGTTCGAGCCGCAATCGCATCAGCACGGCCGGCGCGCCCACGCGCGGGCACAGTCGCTCGGGCCCCAGCGGCGTGAAACCCAGCATGCGCGCGTAGAACCGCACGTGTCGCGGGTTTACCTCGATGACGAGATCGGTGCAGCGATGCAGGCGCCGCGAGTACATGTAGGCGATGTGGAAGATCATCGCGAGCACTTCGCGCGAGCGGTCGGCTCCGTCCACCGCAAGCTTGGTGAATTCGCACAGCAAGGCGCCGTCACGGCGAAGCTGTCGAATTTCCTCCGGGTAAAGCTGCTCGACGACGAGTCCCGAGGGCGAATCGAAGCCGACGCTGATCGTGGCCAGTGCTCGCTGCGCATCGGAGGCCACGAGCGTGATCCCCGGTAAGGTGGCGCCGGGCGTCGACGACGAGTAGCCGCGCCACCCGTACATCTTCTGTATCAGGTAGCTCGCGGTGCTGCGCTGTCCGGCGTTGCTCGCGAGCCGGATCCGAAAGCGTGTCTGGGCGGTGCACGTCGCGTCGGCCGCCTCGTCGGGCACCCGTGCGCGCAGGCCCTGGAAGGTCTCCTGCACGTGAACGATGGTGGCGTCTTCGCCGTCCTCGGCCCGGTGACGGGCGTCTGCTCCGATGCGCGGCTCGGCGCTCGAGTCGGGCTGGATCGCCGGCGCATGCGGCATCTGCGAACTCCTGGCTTGTGCGAGGGGACGTCTTGCGGGACTTCCCCTCTATCTCGGCCGACTGTGGACCCGCTTTCGCTCCGTCGCCTCGATTTCGGATGGACGGCGCAACCGTCGCTTCCGACGGCAGTCCGGGCGCGGCAATGCGGCAGGTATGATCGCTGCCCACGAAGAGCGCGAGGGGATGGTGACTTTCGAAGCGCATGGCCGGGCATCTCGACAGCCGGCATCGCCGATGCGCGAAATCCTGCAACTCGCCCGCTGGGCGCCGAGCGGCGACAACACGCAGCCGTGGTGGTTCGAGCCGCTCGGTGAAGACCGCCTGCGCGTCCACGGTTTCGACACGCGTGAGCATTGCGTCTACGACCTCGACGGCCGCGCAAGCCGCATCTCGGTGGGCGCGCTGCTCGAGACGATCCGGATCGCCGCTTCGTCGCATGGGCTGCGCGCCGTCGTGAAGCACGACGGGAACTCGCCTGAGACGGCGCCGGTGTTCGATCTGCGCTTCGTTCCCGATCCTGCGATCGCCGCAAGTCCGCTTGCCGCGTGCATCGAGTCGCGCTCCGTGCAGCGCCGCTCGCTGTCGACGCGGCCGCTGACCGAAGCGCAGAAAGCGGCGCTGGAAGACGCGGTCGGCGCGGGTTTCGAGATCGTCTGGTTCGAATCGCTTGCGCAACGCTGGCAGGCGGCGACGCTGATGTTCCGCTCCGCGCACGTCCGACTGAGCATCGAGGAGGCGTACCGCGTCCATGCGTCGGTCATCGAGTGGAAGGCGACGCACAGCATCGATCGGATGCCCGACGCGGCGGTCGGTCTCGATCCGCTGTCGCTGCTGGCGATGCGATGGGCAATGCGCAGCTGGCCGCGCACGCGGTTCGTATCCCGCTATCTCGGAGGGACGATCGCGCCGCGCCTTCAACTCGATCTGGCGCCCGGCGTTCGTTGTGCCGCACACCTGGCCTTCGTTGCGCGCTCCTGGGAGCTTGCGCAGGACGATTTCGCGACCGGCGCCGCGGTGCAGCGATTCTGGCTGACGGCCGAGCGGCTCGGTCTGCGGCATCAGCCGGAGATCACGCCGCTCGTGTTCGCACGCTACGCCGACGAGCGCAGAAAATTCACGCGCGACCAGCGCGCGCTGCGAGAGGCCGATTCGGTGCGCGACCGACTCGATCGGATGCTCGGCGCCGACCGCCGCGCACGCGCCGTGTGGCTCGGGCGCATCGGCGCCGGCGCCAGCGCCCGCGCGCGCTCGCTGAGGTTGCCGCTCGAGGCGCTGCTGGCCCCGCGTTGATCTCAGCTCAGCTTCTTCATGTAGTCCTTCGTGAAGAAGCGATCGGGCAGTTCGACGCGCTTCAACTCGCTGTAGCGCATCACCGAGACGTCGCCGGGCTTGAGAGCATCGGTCATCACGAGCTTCGTCGGCCGCACGCGGCCGCCCAGCGCTTGGTAGTCCTCGTAGGAGCAGGTCTTCAGCAATCGCCCCGATTTCGCGTAGAACTCCGCCTTGTACGGATGCAGGTTCGACTTCTGCACCCAGTACTTCACTTTCGGGTAGGTGACGCCCCGCTGCGCGGCGACGAGTTCGAGAACGTAGTACTCGGTGCCGTCGATCCGCTCGGTACCGACGAGCGTCGGGTCGTAGTCGCCCGCGAAATTGGCGCGCGCGAGGTCGCCGTTGGCAACCTGGCCGGTCAGGCGCTGCGAAAGCGACAGCCGCACGGGCTGCGAAACGCTGGGCAGGAAGATCCAGAGGTCGCGTCCGCGCATCAGCATGTTCTGGCCGCGTTCGCTGGCCGGCTCCAGCGTCTGGATGATCGTGTTCTCGTTGCCCTTCGAAGAGATGCGGTAGACGCGCGGCTCGAGCTCCTCGTCCGCGTTCCGCGAGTTCACGGTGACCTCGACCTGGAACGATTCGTCGGGAAAGCGCACCGCGTCGGCGCGCTGCACGATGCTGCGCGCAAGCGCCTGCCCTGCTTGCCCCGCATCGGAAAGCGCGCCGGCGGACTGCGGCGCCGTTTCGCCCTGCGCATCGGCCTTCGTCGGCTCGTCGAGCGGGGGAGTTTCCTGCGCGGCCACGGACCACGGTAGCGCGGCAGCGACGACGACGATCGACAGGGCCCTGCGCGTGCCGTGCAGCATGCGAGAAACCAGTGTGGCGCGGCGTGCGCGGGTGAAGTGCCTCATGTTCGGCTCGATGTAGGGATCGGTTACATTCGCGGGGTGTCGGGGAGCGGCGGCTCGCATTCCCGGCGTCCGGGAACCCGCATGGCGCTCGTCACATTCGAAAACGTCTCGAGGCAATATCGGCTCGGCACCCAGACGGTCGACGCGCTGCGCGACGTCGACCTGAGCATCGACGAAGGAGTGTTCCTGGCGATCGCAGGGCCCTCCGGGAGCGGCAAGTCTACCTTGCTGAATCTCATAGGGTGCATCGACACGCCGACGTCGGGGCGCATCGTGATCGACGGCCGCGACGTCAGCGGGCGCACGCCCGACCAGCTCGCCGCCTATCGCGGGCGCACCGTCGGTTTCGTCTTCCAGACCTTCAATCTGTTCCCGGTTCTGTCGGCGTGGGAGAACGTGGAATATCCGTTGCTGCAGTTCCGTGAACTCGGGAAGAAGGAGCGGCACGAGCGCGTCGCGCGCTTCCTCGATCTCGTGGGGCTGACGAAGTACGCGAAGCATCGGCCGAACCAGCTCTCGGGCGGGCAACGCCAGCGCGTCGCGATCGCGCGTGCGCTGGCGGTCAAGCCGCGCATCGTGCTGGCCGACGAGCCGACGGCGAACCTCGATCACGAGACGGGCAGCGAGATCCTGCGCTTGATGAAGGCGATCAACCGCAAGTACAAGACGACTTTCGTGTTCTCGACGCACGACGACCGGGTGATTGCCGCCGCGGATCGACTCGTGCGCATCGAGGACGGACGCGTGATCGGACTCGGCGTGCGTCACGGCACGAAATGGACGATGGTCAAGCCGCAGTCGGGCGCGATCCCCGTGGAGGTGCCGCAAGAATGATGAATCGATCGTCCACAGCGGCGAGCCCGGTACGGCTTCGGGCGCGTTCGTCGCGTCGGCGCTGCGTGCGCTTCGCCGCGTTGCTCATCGCCGGCGTCGTCGGTGTCGTCGCTGCGCAGGCGGCCACGCCCGTTGCCGACCTCTCGTTGGGCGGTGACGGTCTCTCGGGCGAGCCCACGCGCTGGAACGGCTGGTTGCAGCTCGATACCGCCTACGCGTGGCCCAGCCCCGGGCACTACACCCACCTGCGCACGCTCGGCGAGATCGCCGGGCGCGGCGAATGGGGCAACGGACTGAAGTGGACCGTCTCGGCGCGCGCGAACCTCGACGGCGCCTTTGCCTGGTCCGACCACTACCCGAGGGACGTGCGCGACGATCAGCGCGCCTGGGCGCGGCTGCACGAAGCCTACGTCGACTTTGCGCGCGGCGACTGGGAGTTTCGGCTCGGCAAGCAGAATATCGTGTGGGGCGAGATGGTCGGCCTGTTCTTCGCCGACGTCGTTTCCGCGAAGGACATGCGCGACTCGGTGCTGCCCGAGTTCGACCTCATCCGCATTCCGCAATGGGCCGCACGCGCCGAGTGGTTCCAGGGCGACTCGCACCTGGAGTTCGTCTGGCTGCCGTGGCCCGAGGTCGACGACATCGGCAAGCCGGGCGCCGAGTTCTATCCGTTTCCGCTGCGTTACGACGGCTTCGGCTACGCGATCGACGGCGAACGCCGACCCGGTCGCAAGCTGTCGAACTCGGGCATCGGCATGCGGCTGTCGACGCTCGTCGACGGCTGGGACTGGTCGGGTTTCGTCTACCGCGCGCCGGATACCCAGGCGGCGTTCTACCGCTCGATCGTCCCCGGGCCGACGCCGACGGTCGTCTACGAGCCGCGCCACGAACTTGTGACGCGCGTGGGCGGTACGGTTTCCAAGGACTTCGAAGGTGTCGTCTTCAAGGCCGAAGCCGTGTACACGCGCGGTCGCGGTTTCCAGACGGTGCCGCTCGATGCCGGCGACGGCGTCGTGGAACTGCGTACGCTCGACTGGATCGCAGGCGTCGATCTCACGCCCGGCGATCGTTGGCGCGTGAATGCGCAGTTCTTCCAGCGTGCGTTCCTGAACTACGACCGCGACACCGGGATGAAACGCTACGAGAACGGCGCCAGCCTGCTCGTCTCCCGGGAGCTCACCGATCGGCTCGACGGCGAGTTCCTCGGCATCACGAGCCTGAACCGAAGTGACCGGCTCCTGCGCGCGATGCTCACGTGGAAGTACGACGCGAATCTTCGCTTCCGGACCGGCGTCGACGTTTTCGCGGGCAATCCGTTCGGCATGTTCGGTCGCTTCGACGACAGCGATCGGGTCTGGGCCGAGGCGCGCTACAGCTTCTGATCGCGCGATCGGCGTTCGATCTCCTCAGACTTCCAGCAACTCCACCTCGAACAGCAGCGTCGCGTTCGGCGGGATGACCGCGCCGGCGCCGCGCGCGCCATAGCCGAGATCGGCCGGAATGATCAGCCGGCGCGTTCCGCCGACCTTCATTCCGACCACGCCTTCGTCCCAGCCGCGGATCACCTGACCCGCGCCGAGCGGGAACTCGAAGGGCTCGCCGCGGTCCTTGCTGGAATCGAATTTTCGTCCGGCGGCGCCGTTCTCGTAGAGCCAGCCGGTGTAGTGCACGCGAACGTCGTCGCCGCGTTGTGCTTCGTCGCCGCTGCCGGCGACGACGTCTTCGAACTGCAGCCCGGAGGCGGTCGTCTGGTAAGCCATGGGTTCGTTTCCTTTGGGGATGAAGGCGGGACGCGCACGCCGCGCGGGCGCGCCGCGGGGTCGGCGGCGATCAGTCCTTGCGCAGCCGCTCGACGAGGCTCGACGTGTCCCAGCGCGCGCCGCCCATGCGTTGCACGTCGCCGTAGAACTGATCGACCAGCGCAGTGACGGGCAGCGATGCGCCGTTGCGTTTCGCCTCGTCCAGGCACAGCCCGAGATCCTTTCGCATCCAGTCGACGGCAAAGCCGAAGTCGAAGCGGCCGTCGATCATCGTCGATCCGCGGTTGTCCATCTGCCACGACTGCGCGGCGCCCTTGCCGATGACTTCGAGCACGAGCTTCATGTCGAGGCCGGCGGCCTGTCCGAATGCGATGCCTTCGGACAGGCCCTGCACGAGTCCGGCGATGCAGATCTGGTTGACCATCTTGGCGAGCTGGCCGGCGCCCGGTGCGCCGATCAGCGTGCACGCGCGCGCGTAGGCCATGATCACCGGTTGCACGCGCGCGAATATCTCCGGCTCGCCGCCGCACATGACGGTGAGCGCACCGTTCACCGCGCCCGCCTGCCCGCCGGAGACCGGTGCATCGATGAAATGCGCGCCTCGCGTGCTCGCCGCGGCGTGCAACTCGCGCGCGACGGCGGCCGATGCGGTCGTGTGGTCGACGAACACCGCGCCCGGCTTCATGCCGGCAAGTGCGCCATGCTCGCCGAGCACGACCGATCGAAGGTCGTCGTCGTTGCCGACGCAGGCGAAGACGATGTCGGCGTCGTGCGCCGCCAGTCGCGGCGTGGCGGCGCTGCTTGCGGCCGCGGCGCCCGCGCCCGCGTACTCGCCCACCCATTGCCCGGCCTTCGCCGCGGTTCGGTTGTAGACCGTGACCGCATGGCCCGCCCGCTTCAGGTGGCCCGCCATCGGATAGCCCATGACGCCGAGCCCGAGAAAGGCGACGCGATGCGAGGCGATCGGTTCGTACTGCCGTTGACTCATCTGCGACTCCTCCGACGTTCACGATCGTCGCGGCGCAGCCGCCTGAAGCGGCCGGGCGCTCGAAACCGCAACGATAAGGGATTCGCCGTGGCGCCGGCCGTCACCCGCTTGTGCGCGGCGCAGCGCTGCGCCGATCCTGCGGAACAAAGTCACGTCGCCCGGCTCGACAGTAGCGGCGCACTCAGTCGATGCGCGCACCCGAGTCCTTCACGATCTTCTCGTACTTCTTCTGCTCGGCGCGCACGAAGCCGGCGAACGCCTGCGGTGACATCGGCGCGGGCCGGGCGGCCATCTTCGACAGGCGCTCGACGATCGCCGGATCGGCGAGCGCGCGCGTGAACGCGTCGTGCAGCCGGTCGACGACGGCTGCGGGCGTGCCCGCCGGCGCAAAGACGCCGAACCAGGTGTCGACGTCGAAGCCCTTCAGTCCGCTCTCCGACATCGTCGGCAGTTCGGGGAAGAAGCTCGAGCGCTCCGTCGTCGTCACCGCGAGCGCCTTCAACTTGCCGGCGCGGATCTGCGGTGCGGCGGAGGCCAGGTTGTCGAACATGAAGTCGGTTTCGCCCGAGAGCAGGCTCAGTTGCGCGGGTGCCGCGCCCTTGTACGGGATGTGCACGGCCGCGATGCCGGCCATCGACTCGAGCAGTTCGCCCGCGAGGTGGCCCGCGCTGCCGTTGCTGCCCGAGGCGTAGTTCAGCTTGCCGGGGTTGCGCTTCGCGTAGGCGATCAGGTCGGCGACGCTGTTCACGCCGAGCTTCGCGGCCGTCTCCGGGTTCATCACCAGCACGTTCGGCACGCTCGCGATGCGCGTGATCGGGGCGAAGTCGGCGTTCGCGTCGTAGGGCATCCTCGCGTAGAGATACGGGTTGATCGCGTGCGTGGCCACCGCGCCCATCACGATGGTGTAGCCGTCGGGCTGCGCCTTGGCAACGAGATCTGCGCCGATGTTGCCGCCGGCTCCCGGCTTGTTCTCGACCACGACGCGTTGGCCGAGCGCAGCGTCGAGCTTCTCGGCGAGCGCGCGCGCGACCAGGTCGAGCGGGCCGCCGGGCGGGTACGGGACGACGTAACGGATCTGCCGCTCGGGCCACGATTGCGCCGACGCAACCGACGGCAGCGTGGCGCCGCCGGCCACGCCGGCCAGCAAGACCGCCGCGGGCAGCGTGACCAGGCGACGGCGAAGCGGCGAGGGAAGGCGGGACATCGAGGGACTCCTGGGAAGTAGAGGGACAGGGGCAAGCGCCGGCGCCGGACGCCCGCGGCGCCGAAATCATACGACCAGCGGCGGCGGCGAGCGGCTCCCACGCCGGGCAGCCGAGCGCAACGGTGCGCCGGCCGCAGAGGAGCGCGAGCGGCGTTGCGATTCGGAGCATTTCGCTTCCCGGAACTCGACCGCCGCTGCTTTCCCCTGCCGAGATGTCGGAATTTTTTCCTCGGCCGCCGCGCGAATTCCGGCGAGGTCCATAGATGTCATTGATTCAGAAAGAGATTTCGTTTCCGGCACCGATTTTGCTTGTACAAATTCTGCTAACACCAATGACAGGGGAGTCTCATGAGCTCAAAGCTGCTCGGGAAGCTTGTCACGTCGACGGCGATCGGCTTGATCGCGGGCATTGCCGGTCTGGCGACGGCGAATGCGACGCCGCTCGACTGGAGGGCTACGTTCGGGCCCTACTTCAGCGACTGGACTGACGATCTCGGTCCGGATCTCACGGACGGCATCTCGACTGCCATGCCGATCGGCGGCAGCGGCACGGACTGGCGCCGGTTGCGTTGGGGTGTCTCTCAGGGTCAGGGGAAGAGCCGACTGACGGTCGGTGTGGTCGACGGCACTACGTACGGCAAGGACACGGGCGCATTCAGTATGGCGTTCGGCACCTGGTACGACGTCGTACAGCTCGTGCACGACAACCGGGTGATCACTGCGGGCAACGGCACGCTGAAAACCGCGGAGCTGACTTCGCCGCTGCAGCTGGAGTACTTCGACGGCTCGACCTGGATCGATCCGTTTGGATCTCTGACGCCGCAACTGTTCAAGATCGGATTCGAGGAGACGACGAACACGAACCGGCCTTCGCAGTGCGGATTCCCCGGAAACACGATCCCGTGCGACGACATCTTCGTACTGAAAAATCCGACGGTGCTCGATTTCGACTTCACCGTCGGGGACGTCGACTACACGTTGTCGTTCACGTCCGATGGTCTCGAGACGCTCGATCAGGGCATCTGCAGACTTGCCCTGGGCAGCAGCTATAGCGGTACCTGTGTCGGTTGGCGCACTGTCGAAAACCAGGCGAACCAGCTGACATTCCAGGCCAAGATCGATTATCGCGAGAACCCGACGCAGGTGCCGGAACCGGGTGCGCTTGCCCTGCTCGGGCTGGGCCTTGCCGCCATTGCGATCGGTCGCAGGCGCCGGGTCGACTGATCGCCCAAAGAAGGACAAGGAAGGCGACGGTCACCCCGTCGCTTTCCTTGCGCCCGGCGCGCACGACTGCGCCGTTCAGCCGCCCGTGCCCGGCGCGCGTTTCCCGGCTCCCTGCACTGCGCGGATCGCAGCGTCGTCGTAGCCGAGCAGCTCGCGCAAGACCTCGCCGGTGTGCTCGCCGACGCGCGGCGGCGCCCTGCGGTATGTCGGCGGTGTCGCGCTCATCTTCATCGGGCTGGCAACGAGCGGGATCTCGCCCGCGTCTTCGCGCTCGAGCGCGATGCGCATTCCTCGGGCGCGCACCTGCTCGTTGTCGAACACCTGGCCGAGATCGTTGATCGGTCCGCAGGGAACGCCGGCGCGCTCCAGGCCCTCGAGCCAGAACCGTGCGGGCTGCTGCGCGACGAGCTCGGCGAGCAGCGGCACGAGCGTCTCGCGGTTGCGCACGCGCTCGCGGTTGGTCGAAAAGCGCGGATCGTCGAAGAGGTCCGGCCGGTCGGAGAGCGCGCAGAAGCGCCGGTATTGCTCGTCGTTGCCGACGGCGACGATGATCCACTGGTCGGCCGCGCGAAACGCCTGGTACGGGACGATGTTCGGATGTGCGTTGCCCCAGCGCTTCGGCGGCGCGCCGCTCACCAGGTAGTTCGTGTTCATGTTCGCCAGCATCGCGACCTGCACGTCGAGCAGCGCGATGTCGATGTACTGGCCTTCTCCGGTGCGCTCGCGGTGCAGGAGCGCGGCGAGCACCGCCTGCGTGGCGAACATTCCGGACATCAGGTCCGAGACGGCGACGCCGGCCTTCTGCGGGCCGCCGCCCGGGCGGTCGTCGGCCTCCCCGGTGATCGACATGAAGCCGCCGAGCCCCTGGATGATGAAGTCGTACCCCGGGCGGTGCTTCCACGGACCGGTCTGCCCGAATCCGGTCACCGAGCAGTAGACGACGCGCGCGTTCACCGAGCGCAGGCTCTCGTAGTCGAGGCCGTATTTCGCGAGCTGCCCGACCTTGTAGTTCTCGAGCACGACGTCGCTGCGCGCGGCCAGTTCGCGCACCGCCCGCTGACCGGCCGCGCAGGCGAGATCGATCGTCACCGAACGCTTGTTGCGGTTCGCCGCCAAATAGTAGGCGGCGTCGCTCGTGTCGTTGCCGTCTCGATCCTTCAGGAACGGCGGCCCCCAGCTGCGCGTGTCGTCGCCCGCGCCGGGCCGCTCGATCTTGATGACGTCGGCGCCGAGGTCGGCGAGGTTCTGCGAGCACCACGGGCCGGCGAGCACGCGGGAGAGGTCGAGGACGCGAATGCCTTCGAGGGCGGATTTCATTGCGTGCTTCGGCAGACCAGCCTCATGAAGTCCCGCAGGCATTCTACTGATGCGGGCCCCTCGCGAGCAGGTGCGAGCGTCTGCCGGCCAGCCCGCCGCGGGTCGCCTTCGTTCCGGATCACGGCTCCTGACCCTTCACGCATCAAGGTAAAATATCCGGTTCGCCAAAATGCCTGCCCAGCCAGAATGACGTCGGCCGAAATCCGCGAGAAGTTCCTGCAGTTCTTCGAATCGAAGGGACACACGGTCGTGCCGTCCAGCTCGCTCGTGCCGACGAACGACCCGACGCTGTTGTTCACCAACAGCGGGATGGTCCAATTCAAGGACGTCTTCACCGGGCGCGAGACGCGTGCCTACACACGCGCGACGAGCGCGCAGCGCAGCCTGCGCGCCGGCGGCAAGCACAACGACCTCGAGAACGTCGGCTACACCGCCCGGCATCACACGTTCTTCGAAATGCTGGGCAACTTCTCCTTCGGCGACTACTTCAAGCGCGAGGCGATCGCCTGGGCGTGGGAGCTGCTCACGAAGGTCTACGCGCTGCCGCTCGAGAAGCTGTGGGTCACCGTCTACCAGGAAGACGACGACGCCTACCGGATCTGGGCCGACGAGATCGGCGTGCCGCGCGAGCGCATCGTGCGCATCGGCGACAACAAGGGCGCGCGCTATGCGTCGGACAATTTCTGGCAGATGGCCGACACCGGTCCGTGCGGTCCGTCCAGCGAGATCTTCTACGACCACGGCCCCGGGGTCGCCGGCGGACCTCCCGGTTCGCCCGACGCCGAGGGCGACCGCTACATCGAGATCTGGAATCTCGTCTTCATGCAGTTCGACCGCGACGCGCAGGGCACGCTCACGCCGCTGCCGCGCCCCTGCGTCGACACCGGCATGGGGCTCGAGCGGCTCGCGGCCGTGCTGCAGCAGGTGCACAGCAACTACGACATCGATCTGTTCCAGGACCTCATTCGCGCGGCCGCGCGCGAGACCGGCGCGCAGGACCTCGACAGCCCGTCGCTGCGCGTGATCGCCGATCACATCCGCGCATGCGCATTCCTGATCGTCGACGGCGTCATTCCCGGCAACGAGGGCCGCGGCTATGTGCTGCGCCGGATCGTGCGCCGGGCGCTGCGCCACGGCTACAAGCTCGGTCGGCGCGAGCCCTTCTTCCATCGGCTGGTCGGTGATCTCGATCGTTCGATGGGTGCGGCGTATCCCGAACTGCGCGCCGCGCGCGAGCGCGTCGAGCAGGTGCTCGCGCAGGAGGAGGAGCGTTTCGGCGAGACGCTCGAGAACGGCATGGCGATCCTCGAAGGCGCGCTCGCCGCGAATCCCGATCGCCTCGACGGCGAGACCGCGTTCAAGCTGTACGACACCTACGGCTTTCCGCTCGATCTCACCGCCGACGTCTGCCGCGAGCGCGGCGTCGCGGTCGACGAGGCCGGCTTCGAGCAGGCGATGGCGCGCCAGCGGCGACAGGCGCGCGCGGCCGGCAAGTTTCGCGCCGAGGCCGCGCTCGAGTACGAGGGCGAGCGCACGGCGTTCCACGGCTACGAACGGCTCGACGTGCACGATGCGCGCGTGGCCGCACTGTACGTCGGCGGCACGTCGGTGGCGAAGATGTCGGCCGGCGAGCGCGGCGTCGTCGTGCTCGACAGCACGCCGTTCTACGCAGAGTCGGGCGGACAGGTCGGCGACGCCGGCGTGCTGGCCTCGAAGGACGGCGCGGTGCGCTTCGACGTCGACGACACGCGCAAGATCCGCGCCGAGGTGTTCGGACACCACGGCACGCTCGTCGCCGGCACGCTCGCGGTCGGCGACCGGCTCGACGCGTCGGTGGACGCCGCGCGACGCGCGAGCACCATGCGCAACCACTCGGCCACGCACCTGATGCACAAGGCGCTGCGCGAGGTGCTCGGCGCGCACGTGCAGCAGCGCGGCTCGCTGGTCGACGCCGATCGCACGCGCTTCGATTTCGCGCACGACGCGCCGCTCGGCGACGACGAGATCCGCCGCATCGAGGCGATCGTCAACCGCGAAGTGCTCGGCAACGCGCCGACGCAGGCGCGCGTCATGCCGTTCGACGATGCCGTTCGCAGCGGCGCGATGGCGCTGTTCGGCGAGAAATACGGTAGCGAGGTGCGCGTGCTCGACATCGGCACCTCGCGCGAATTGTGCGGCGGCACGCACGTGGCACGCACCGGCGACATCGGGCTGTTCAAGGTCGTCGCCGAGGGTGGCGTGGCCGCCGGCGTGCGACGCATCGAGGCGATCACCGGCGAGAATGCGCTCGCCTGGGTGCAGGCCACCGACGCCCGCCTGAAGGAGGCAGCTTCGATGCTCAAGGCCGCGCCCGGCGAACTGGTCGGGCGCATCGGCCAGTCGCTCGAGCACATGCGCGCGCTCGAGAAGGAGCTCGCGCGGCTGAAGTCGAAGCTGGCGAGCTCGCACGGCGAGGATCTCGCCGAGCGCGCAGTCGAGGTCGACGGCATCAAGGTGCTGGCGGCCACGCTCGACGGTGCCGACGCGAAGACGCTGCGCGAGACGATGGATCGGCTCAAGGACCGCCTCAAGAGCGCCGCGATCGTGCTCGCCGCGGTCGACGGGGCGAAGGTGAGCCTGATCGCCGGCGTCACGCCCGACGCGACCGCGAAGGTCCAGGCGGGCGAACTGGTGAACTTCGTCGCACGGCAGATCGGCGGAAAGGGCGGCGGACGGCCGGAGATGGCGCAGGCCGGCGGCAGCGAGCCGGCACGACTGCCGGCGGCGCTGGCCGGCGTGCCCGACTGGGTGCGCGCACGCGGCTGAACGCATGACGACCGAGCGTGTCGATCGACCCGACGCGGGCCTGGATCCGATAGCGGACTCCCGCGCGACGGCGAGTGCAGACGGCGCAGGGCGCCGGCGCGCGTTCGCGTACGAGTTGCTCGATCGCGTCGAGGCGATCGCCGCGCTCGGGCCGCTGCCGTCGGTCGCTGCCGTGCATCTTCCGCTTGCCGCCGACGAGGGTTCGCGCGAATCGGAGTTCTGCGGCGTCGAGCTCGAGGACGGTTCGATCGGCCTGTCGTTCCTGCTGCTGGGCGACACTTTCGCGCGGCTGCGCAGCGACGATCCTGCACCGTCGCTGCGCGGCACGCCGGCGCTCGAACTCGCGCGCCGATATCTCGACGACGATCCGGTGCGTCGAACGCTCGGCTTCGCGGCGATCAACGCGATCTCGCAGCGTTTCTTCCGCCGCGCGGGCTACACGCTGGACACCGCCGCCGACTCGATCGGTTCGCTCGACCCGCAGCCGGGCGAGCGCATCGGCATGGTCGGGTTGTTCGGGCCGCTGGTGCCGCGCATCGTCGAGGCCGGCGCCTCGCTCGTGGTGCTCGAGTTGCAGAGCCGGCTTGCCGGCGAGCGCGACGGGTGGCGGGTGACGCTCGACCCTGCCGAGCTCGCCGGCTGCGAGAAGGTGCTTTGCACCACGACCGTGCTGCTGAACGACACGTTCGACGCAGTGCTCGCGGCAGCGCGCGCGGCCCGCTGGCTCGCCCTCGTCGGCCCGGGCGGCGGCTGCGTTCCCGACGACCTGTTCGCGCGCGGCGTCACGCTGCTGGGCGGAACGACGATCGTCGAGCGCGACGGTTTCGCCGACGCCGTTGCGCGCGGCGAGCCGTGGGGGCGCTTTGCGCGCAAGTACGTGATCGCGCGCGAGCGCTATCCGGGCTTCGAGCGGCTTGCCGCCAGGCACTCGCGCTAGCTGGCGCTTCGCTTTCGCTGCAGCGCCAAACCCTCCGCCGATGCTCCACCCCGATTACCGCTTCTGTCCGCGCTGCGCGCAGCCATTGTCGATCGAGACTTTCGGCGGGCGCGAGCGCAGCGCCTGCCGCGGCTGCGGCTTCACGCACTGGAACAACCCGGCCCCGGTCGTCGCCGGGCTCGTGCAGGTCGGCGACGAGATCCTGCTGGCGCGCAACGCTGCCTGGCCACCGAAGACGTTCGCGCTGATCACCGGCTTTCTCGAGGCGGGCGAGACGCCCGAAGACGGCATCCGGCGCGAGATCAAGGAGGAGACCGACCTCGATGTCGAACGTGCGGCACTGATCGGCGTCTACGATTTCGTGCGCAAGAACGAAGTGATCATCGCCTACCACGCGATCGCGCGCGGCACCGTCCGGCTCTCGGAGGAGCTCGTCGAGTACCGGATGGTCGCGCCGGAACGCCTGAAGCCGTGGCGCGCGGGCACCGGGCTCGCGGTGGCCGACTGGATGCGCGCGCGCGGGCTGCCCTTCGAGTTCGTCGACCTTCCGCGGCCGCGACGCGACGACGCATCCGGCGGCTAGCTCGATGCGCCGGCGCCGTGCTCGCAAGCCGCCTCGTGCCTGCGCGCATCGGGCGGGCGCTGCGAACGGCGCGCGGCCGGCGCTGCTAGACTCGGCGCATTCCCTTCCGATCTTCCCCGAGAAAGCGATGACCGAAAACGACGTTCACTTCGATCGCGAAGTCGACGCACGCGGCCTGAACTGCCCGCTGCCGATCCTGCGGGCGAAGAAGGCGCTGACCGACCTGCCCAGCGGGCAGGTGCTGAAGGTGACGTCGACCGATCCGGGCTCGAAGCGCGACTTCGAGGCCTTTTCGCGCCAGACCGGGCACGAGCTCGTGCGCACCGACGTCGGCGAGCGCGAGTGGACGTTCTACCTGAAGCGGCGCTGAGCAACCGCCGAGACGCGAACTAACCGAGCCGGGCGCGCTGCTCCTGGAGCTTCGCGCGCGTAGCACCGAAGCTCGCCAGCCGCTCGCGCTCCTGCTCGACCACGGCCGCCGGCGCGCGATCGACGAAGCTGGCGTTCGCCAGCTTCGCCTGCGCCTTGCCGATCTCGGCGTCGAGTCGCGCGAGTTCCTTGTCGAGCCGGTGCCGTTCGGCGTCGACGTCGACCTCGATGGCCAGCATCAATCGCGTTTCGCCGACGACCTGCACCGGAGCGACCGAGTCCTCGGGCAGGCGTTCGACGATGCGTACTTCGTCGAGTCGCGCGAGCGAGCGCAGGTACGGGGCGAACGCGGCGAGCCGCTGCGCGTCGCCGGTGGCGACCAGCGGAAGTTTCTGCGCGGGCGAGACGCCCATCTCTGCGCGCAGCGCGCGGCACGCTTCGACGATCGCCTTCAGTTCGCCGACCCACGCTTCGGCGCCCGGGTCGATGCGCGCCTCGTCGGCCTGCGGAAAGCGCTGCGTCATGATCGAGAAACGCCGTTCGGCGATCGCGCGCTGCAGCGCTTCGCCCGAAAGCGCCTGCTCGCCGCGTTCACCGTAGCGCATCGCCAGCGGCGCGACTTTCTGCCACAGCGCCTCGGTGACGAAGGGGATGATCGGATGCGCCAGGCGCAGCACCGCCTCGAGCACGCGCAGCAGCGTGCGCCGCGTGGCGCGCGCGCTCGCCTCGTCCGCTTCGTCCCTTGGCTGCAGTTGCACCTTCGCCAGCTCGAGGTACCAGTCGCAGTACTCGTTCCAGACGAACTCGTAGATCGCGCGCGCGGCGAGGTCGAAGCGATAGTCGCCGAAGTGACGCTCGACCTGCGCCTCGGTGCGCTGCAGCTGCGAGACGATCCAGTGCTCGAGCGGGCCGAAGTCGAGGTAGCCGCCCGGACCGCACTGCTCGGCGCCGTGCGCCTCGAAGCCGTTGTCGCGACCTTCGCAGTGCATCAGCACGAAGCGCGTGGCGTTCCACAGCTTGTTGCAGAAGTTGCGATAGCCCTCGCAGCGGTTAAGGTCGAAGTTGATGTTCCGTCCGGGACCGGCGAGCGAGGCGAAAGTGAAGCGCAGCGCATCGGCACCGAATGCGGGAATGCCCTTCGGGTACTCCTGGCGCGTGCGCTTCTCGATCGACGCGGCCTGTTTCGGATTCATCAGCCCCGAGGTGCGCTTGGCCACCAGCGCGTCGAGCGCGATGCCGTCGATCAGGTCGATCGGATCGAGCGTATTGCCCTTGCTCTTCGACATCTTCTGGCCTTCGGCGTCGCGCACCAGCGCGTGCACGTAGACGTCGCGGAAAGGCACTTCGCCGGTGAACGCGAGCGTCATCATGACCATGCGCGCGACCCAGAAGAAGATGATGTCGAAGCCGGTGACGAGCACCGACGACGGCAGGTAGCGCGCGAGCGCGGGCAACAGGTTCGGATGTCCGTCGCGGAAGGGCTCGTCGGGATCGACCAGCGTGGAAAACGGCACCAGCGCCGAGGAGAACCAGGTGTCGAGTACGTCGTCGTCCTGCACCAGCGCCCCGCTCCAGCCGGCCGCCCGCGCCTTCTCGCGCGCTTCGCGCTCGCTGCGCGCAACGAAGACGCTTGCGTCGTGCAGCGGCGCACCGTTCGCGTCGGCCTTGTACCAGGCGGGGATGCGGTGCCCCCACCACAGCTGGCGCGAGATGCACCAGTCCTGGATGTTGGTGAGCCAGTGATCGTAGGTGGCTTTCCAGCTCTCGGGCACGAAGCGGATGCGGCCTTCGGCCACCGCCTCGAGCGAGCGCTGCGCGATGCTCGCGCCGGCCAGCCGCGAACCGGCGGGCGCCGGCTTGCTCATCGCGACGAACCACTGGTCGGTGAGCATCGGTTCGATGACCGCGTTCGTGCGATCGCCGCGCGGCACCATCATCCGGTGCCGGTGCACCGACTCGAGCAGGCCGAGCGACTCGAGGTCGGCGACGATCATCCGGCGCGCATCGAAGCGGCCGTGCCCGCGGTAGCGCGCCGATGCGTTCTCGTTGATGCGGCCGTCGAGCGTGAGCACGCCGATCGTCGGCAGGCCGTGGCGCTGTCCGACCGCGTAGTCGTTGAAGTCGTGCGCGGGCGTGACCTTCACCGCCCCGGTGCCGAACTCGCGATCGACGTAGTCGTCGGCGATGATCGGGATCTCCCGCCAGCCGCGCTCGGCGCCGCGCGCAACGAGGGCTTCGAGCGCCGCGGCGGTTCGGGGCGCTGCGGACCCTTCGCGCGACAGCGCCGCAGCGTCGAAGGCCGGCTCGTCGCCGAGCCCCGACAGCGGCAGCAGCACGGTCCTGCCGACGAGCGCGGCATAGCGCTCGTCGTCCGGATGCACCATCACGGCGGTGTCGCCGAGCATCGTCTCCGGGCGCGTCGTTGCCACCGTGATCGTTCCGCTGCCGTCGGCGAGCGGATAGCGGATCTGCCAGAGCTGTCCTTCTTCTTCCTCGCTGACGACCTCGAGGTCGGAGACCGCGGTGAGCAGGTCGGGATCCCAGTTGACCAGCCGCTTGCCGCGGTAGATGAGCCCTTGCTCGTGCAGGCCGACGAACACCTCGCGAACGACGGCCGACAGCTTCGGGTCCATCGTGAAGTACTCGAGCGACCAGTCGGTGGAGGCGCCCATGCGGCGCATCTGCCGCGTGATCGTCGACCCCGACTCCTCCTTCCACGCCCGCACGCGCTCGACGAACTTCTCGCGGCCCAGGTCGTGGCGCGTGATGCGCTGCGCGTCGAGCTGACGCTCGACGACGATCTGCGTCGCGATGCCGGCGTGGTCGGTTCCCGGCAGCCACAGCGTGTTGTCGCCGCGCATCCGGTGGTAGCGCGTGAGCGCGTCCATCACCGTCTGGTTGAACGCGTGCCCCATGTGCAGCGTTCCGGTGACGTTCGGCGGCGGCAGCTGGATCGAGAACGATGGCGCGCCCTCGGTGTTTCCGGCGGCGAAATACCCGCGCGCTTCCCACAGCGGATACCACAACGATTCGATCTCGGCCGGCTCGAAGCTCTTCGCCAGCTCGGTCGGCGCTTCGGGCGCGCGCACCGCGTCGACGGCATCGGAGCGAGGTCGGGAATTCGAGCGGCGGGCGGTACTCATTTCGGGAAGCGGGGAAGTTGCGATCGGGCCTGCCGGCGGCACGCGAACTGTATCACCGGCGCCACTGCCTTTCGCGCGCGCTCACGTTTGGCTGGCGCTCGTGACCTCGCGCGCGCTCATGACCTCGCGCGCGCGCTCATGATCCCGCGCGCGCGCTCATGATCTCGTCGTGCACCCGCGTCAGTTCGTCGGTGACCGCCCGCGCGACGAGGTCGCGCACCAGTTGCGCGAGCGTCAGGCGCAACTCGGCGGCGAGCGATTCGGTGGCGCGCGACAGCACGGCCTCGAGGCCTGCCTGCATCTCGTCGTCGATCAGCGTTTCCGAGCGGCCGAGCAGTCGCTCGAGGACGTTTTCCTGCACGCGCAGCGCCAGGTGCGCCCAGTCGACGTCGGTGAGCGCGTGCGGCAGCTCGGCCGAGTCGTAGCGCGGCAGTTCGACGACCTCGGTGAGCATCGGGATCGCGTCGTCGCCCGGGTCGGCCTTCGCTTCGGCGTCGCTCGCGAAGCGCAATTGCGCGACCAGGCGCTGCAGTTCGTCGTCGGTTTGCATCGTTTCGCTCAGCCGGCCGTGCGGCCGACATCGTGCCGCGTCATCGGATGGCCGCGATCGCGATAGAAGCGCCAGCGGTCGCGTGCCGCGGCCCGGTCGTCCTCGTCCAGGCCGACGATCTCGATGAGCCGCGCGAAGCGGGCGAACATCGGCGGGGTGACGCGCCCGAGGTTCACGAGGACGTCGTGCGCGTCGGTGTCGACCGCCTCGTGCGCGAGAACGATCGGCGTCTGCGCGGCGAGCGGATCGCCGGCACGCACGTGCGGGACGAAATCGGCGGGCGGGTCGCTCCACAACAGGCGATCGAAGGCGTCGAGCCGCGCTGCGTCGTCGCACCACACCAACACGGGGTGCTTCGCGCGGTACGCCTTGCGTACCAGCCGGCAGCCGTAGCCGATCTTGTCGGCGGCGTTGAAGTGGAAGTCGACGCGCGTCATGCCGGGCAGGCGAGTCGAAACGGCCGCGGGGGCAGGCTGCGCCGACGGCGGTCAGGCGCCGCCGGCACGCGCCAGGACGAAGCGCGTGAGCAGCGGCACCGGCCGGCCGCTGGAGCCCTTGTTGTTCACGCCCGAGCGCCACGCAGTGCCGGCGATGTCGAGATGCGCCCAGTCGTAATCGCGCGCGAAGCGCGCGAGAAAGCAGGCGGCGGTGACCGAGCCGGCAGGCCGTCCGCCGATGTTGGCGACGTCGGCGAACGGCGACTTCAGCTGCTCCTGGTAGGCCTCGTCCAGCGGCATCCGCCAGCAGGTGTCGGCCACGTCGCGGCCGGCCGCCTGCAACTCGTCGGCAAGCGCGTCGTCGGGAGAGAACAGCCCCGAGTGGTGATGACCGAGCGCGATGACGCATGCGCCGGTGAGCGTTGCGACGTCGACGACCGCGGCGGGCGAGAAGCGCCTGGCGTACTCGAGCGCATCGCACAGGATCAGCCGCCCTTCGGCGTCGGTGTTGAGGATCTCGACCGTCTTGCCGGACATCGTCGTCACGACGTCGCCGGGCTTCGTCGCGCGCCCGCCCGGCATGTTCTCGGTGCTGGGCACGACGACGACGAGATTCACCTTCGCCTTCATTTCGGCGACGGCGCGCATCGTGCCGAGCACCGAAGCGGCGCCGCACATGTCGAATTTCATCTCGTCCATTTCGGGCGCCGGCTTCAGCGAGATGCCGCCGGAGTCGAAGGTGACGCCCTTGCCGACGAGGACGACGGGCGGTTTTTTCGCCCCCGCGCCCTGGTAGCGCAGCACGATGAGCTTGGGCGGCTGCGACGAGCCGCGCGCGACGGCGAGCAGCGCGCCCATCTTCAGCGCCTGCATCTGCTTCTCGTCGAGCACCTCGCACTTCAGGCCGTGCTCCCGGGCGAGCTTCTTCGCCGCGTCGGCCAGATACGTCGGCGTGCAGACGTTCGCCGGCAGGTTGCCGAGGTCCTTGGCGAAGTCGACGCCGTTGGCGATCGCGCCCGCGCGCTCGATCTCGCGAGCGGCCGCGCCGGCGTCGGCGCGTTCGAGCGCGAGCGCGACGCGACCGGGTCGCGGCGGCTTCGGCTCGGGCTCGCTCTTCATCTGCTCGAAGCGATAGGCGACGTCGCGTGCCGTGAGCATCTGCACGCGCAGCTTCCACGCAAGATCGCGCGAGTCGACCGCGACGTCGTGCAGCATCGAGAGCGCGTCGGCGGCGGCGAACTGGCCGGCCGCCTTGTAGGCGGCGCGAACGGTGTCGATGTACGCCTTCTCGGTCGCCTGCTTGCCTTCGCCGAAGGACGCCAGCACGACGCGGGCGATCGTGCCGTCGAGATGCGTGGAGAGCGTCGAGCCCGCCTTCTTCGCGAGGTCTCCGCTGCCGAGAAGGCGCGACAACCGCCCGCCGTTCGCTTCGTCGATCGCCTTGGCGGCGTCGCCGCAGAGCTTCGCGCCGAGAACGGGAACGAGGGCGCAGCCGGCGCGCGCGCGTGCGGGAGCGGAAGTCGTTGTGCTAAATTGCATCGCTTGTTTTTCTCGATAGTCGACCGGCGGATTATACGAGGGTCGTCCCGCGATGCTCTTCGAAAAGGCACTGCGACGAGACCTTTCCAATCTCGCCGGAGTCGTGTTCGCGGCGCTGTTCGTCATCATGCTGACGACATCGCTGATCCGCTTTCTCGGCCGCGCGGCGAACGACCGCGTCGACACCGCCAGCGTCCTTCCGCTGATCGCCTTCAACTCCGTGAACGTGCTGCCGGTGCTGCTCGTGCTCACCGTCTACGTCGCCGTGCTGATGTCGCTCACGCGCGCCTTTCGCGATTCCGAGATGGTGATCTGGTTCGCCAGCGGGCTGAGTCTGACCGCCTGGATCCGCCCGGTGCTCGGCGTGGCCGTGCCGATCGCGTTGCTGGTGGCCGTCGTCGCGTTCGTCGTCGCGCCGTGGGCGAACCGGCAGGCGAGCGAATACCAGCAACGCTTCGCCCAGCGCGAGGACGTCTCGCAGGTCGCGGCCGGGCGCTTTCGTGAATCGGTGTCGGCCAATCGCGTCTTCTTCGTCGAATCGCTGAACGAGGCGCAGACGCAGGTGCGCAACGTCTTTGTCACGCAGGCGCGCGGCGATGTGCTCACCGTCGTCGTTTCGCGCAGCGGCAGTATCGAGAACCGCCCCGACGGCAGCCGCTTCCTGGTGCTCGAAGACGGTCGCCGTTACGACGGCACGCGCGGGCAGGCCGACTTTCGCCTGATGGAGTTCGGCCGCTACGGACTGCGGCTCGCGCCGCGCGACACGGTCGTCGCCGAAGATCGCGCGAAGTTCAAGTCGACCCGCGAACTCGTCGCCGATCCGTCTGCCCGCAACCTGGGCGAGCTGGCCTGGCGCATCGGCCTGCCGATATCGACGGTGCTGATGGCGCTGCTCGCGATTCCGCTTTCGTCGATGAACCCGCGCGCCGGGCGCTCGGTGAACCTGCTGGCCGCGCTTCTCGTCTACCTCGTCTACAACAACCTTCTCACCGTGATGCAATCGCGCATCGGCCAGGGGCGCACTTCCTTCGGCCTGGGCGTGTGGGTGCTGCACGCGGCGATGCTGCTGCTGATCGTCTGGCTGTTCCGCCGCCGCACGACGCTGCCGCGTCGCCGCTTTGCCCGCTGGCGCGCTGCGCGCGCATGACGCGAAACCCGCGCCTGCCCCCGGGCCGTCGCCGATGAAAGTGCTGCGACGCTACCTCGGCGTGCAGATCGGCGCGGCGGTCGCCTTCGTGCTGTTCGGCTTCCTCGCGCTGTTCGCCTTCTTCGACTTCATCAACGAACTCGACGACATCGGCCGCGGCGGCTACCGGTTGCAGCACGCCGTGGCGTTCGTGCTGCTCGGCCTTCCCGCGCACGTCTACGAGCTGATGCCGATCGCTGCGCTGATCGGCACGATCTACGCGCTGGCGCAGCTCGCGTCGAACTCCGAGTTCACGGCGATGCGGGCCGCCGGGCTGGGGCGCCGCCAGGCGCTGTCGACGATCGCCGGCATCGGCCTGGTCTTCGCGTTGCTCACCGCGCTCGTGGGCGAAGGACTCGCGCCGCCCGCCGAGCGCCGGGGCCAGAAGCTGCGGCTGACGTCGATCGGCGCGTCGGCGGGCGGTCAGTTCCGATCCGGGCTGTGGCTGAAGGACTCGGTGCGCGACAAGGCAGGCGAGGTCGGGCGCCTTCGCTTCGTGAACGTCGGCGAACTGATGCCCGACGGAACCCTGCGCGACGTGCGCGTCTTCGAGTTCGATCCGCAGATGCGGCTCTCCGAACTCGTCGAGGCGCGTTCGGCGCAATACGTCCCGCCCGATGCGTGGCGGCTCGAAGACGTCGACTCGACCCGGTTCGACGAGATCAGCCTGCCGGGCGATGCGCCGCTGGTGCGAACGACGCAGGCGCACGAGGCGCATCGCCTGTGGCAAAGTGAACTCACCCCGTCGCTGCTCGGCGTGCTGCTCGTGCAGCCCGACCGGATGTCGGCGCTTGCGCTGTACCGCTACGTGCAGCACCTGCGCGAGAACCGGCAGAACGCCGCCCAGTACGAGATCGCGCTCTGGAAGAAGCTCGTCTACCCGCTGGCCGTCATCGTGATGATGGCGCTCGCGTTGCCTTTCGGCTACCTGCAGGCGCGGGCCGGCGGAATCGGCTACAAGGTCTTCGCCGGCGTGATGCTCGGCATCGCGTTTCACTTCCTCAACGGTCTTTTCTCGCATCTCGGGCTGCTGAACACGTGGCCTGCGCTCGTCTCGGTGAGCGTTCCCAGCATCGCCGCCTTCGTGCTCGCACTGGGGATGCTCGCCTGGGTCGACCGGACCCGTTGACCGTGCCGATGCGTCGATCGAGCGCTGCGCGAATGCCGCCGCGGCGCCGGCCTGCGGGGAAACCCGGGTCAGCCGGTACCGGAAAGGCGTGGACGGCGGCCCGGAGGTCGATTAGGATTGCCGTCATTCGAGGAGGAGGAGGGGCAGCGAACGCTGCCGTAATGGCGGCGATCTCTGCCGTTTCGGCGGCAGCTACTGCCGTTTTCGGGGCGCACCGCAACGTGCGCCCTTTTTCTTGTGCACCCCTCGCCGGCGCACGGCGCTCGTGCGGCATGCTGCGCGGGCGGACTCGATGACGTCGTACTTCGAACGCGCTTTCGGCGACGCCGAACGCGCACGCCGCAGTTTCTGGATCGCGCTGCTCGTCCTCACGGCATTGCGCGCATGGTTCGCCGCGGCGCTGCCGATGACGAGCGACGAGGCCTATTTCGCGCAATGGGGGCGCCACCCCGACTGGGGCTTCTACGACCACCCGCCGATGATCGGCTGGTGGCTGGCGCTGCTCGGGCAGGTCTCGGGCAGCCGCTTCGTGCTGCGCCTGCCGGCGCTGCTCGCACCGCCCCTGCTCGCCGCGCTCGGCTGGGCGCTGATGCGCCGCCGCGGCGAGACGCTCGCCTGGTCGACGGCGACGCTGGTGCTGCTCGTTCCGCTGAACGCGTGGAACGTGGCCATCACCACCGACATCCCGCTGATGCTCTTCACCGCGTCGGCGGTTGCGCTGTACCTGCGCGCGCTCTCCAGCGGGCGCACGATGGACTTCCTGTACACGGGCCTCGCGTTGTCGGGCGCGTTGCTGTCGAAGTATTTCGCCGCGCTGCTCGCGATCGCGCTGCTCGTGCACCTCGTGTCGCGCCCGACGCGGGCGTCGCTGCACGGATTGCTCTGGATCGTCGTGGGTTCGCTGCCGGGCGCGGCGATACAGATCGCCTGGAACGCGCAGAACTGCTGGCCGAACGTGATGTTCAACCTGTTGAACCGGCACGGCGACGCGGCGCTGTCGTGGCGAACGCCGTTGCTGTACGCGGTGAGCGTCGCCTACGTACTGACGCCGCCGGTGGCGTGGCGGCTGCTGCGCGGCTCGCGCGAAGCGCCGGACGCGGCGGGCGCGAACGGCGAGGCGCCCGCTGCGCGACGCGCGCTGCGCGATCGCCGGGCGCTGCGCTTTCTCGCGCTGGTGCCGCTGGCGATCTTCGCGCTGCTCTCGCTCGTCAAGACGATCGGCCTGCACTGGCTGGCCAGCTTCGTCTTTCCGGCCGTGCTCTGGTTCGCACTCTCGGCGAGCGCACGGTCGATGGCGCGTGCGCTCGCCTTCGCGTCGGTGTTCGCGCTCGCACACTGGATCCTGATCGGCGCGCTCGCCGCGGTGCCGCTCGAGGCCTTTCGCGCGTGGAGCGGCTACCCCGGGCTGGTGATGACAGTGCGCAGCGACGAGCTCGCCGCGGCGCTTGCACCGTGGCGCTCGACGCACGTGATCGCCGCCGACGGTTATTCGCCGGCGGCGACGATCGGCTACGCGCTGGGCGAGCACGTGATCGTGTTCGGCCCGGGCACGAGCCATGCGCGGCACGACGACATCCTCACCGACTTCCGCGCGCTCGACGGCAAGGACGTCCTCATCGTGCGGCGTCGCTCCGATCGCATCGGCGAGTTCGATGCGTATTTCGAGCACGCGACGCACGCGACCATCACGCTGAGCGGAGCGACTTTCCACCTGGTCGACGGGCGGGGTTTTCGCTACGAGCGCTACCGCGAGCAGATCCTCGACCGGATTCGCCGGCGCTACTACGCCGTGCCGCGCTGGCTGCCCGGCGACGCGTGCTATTTTTGCGATCGCTATTTCCCCGACCGCTCGTGCCGCGCGCCCTGAGCCGCACGTTCGGCATGCCCGTCCGTGCCCGGCAATGAACCTGCAGCAGCTTCGCTTCCTGCGTGAAACCGCGCGCCACGGCTTCAGCCTCACGCGCGCGGCGCAGGCCATCGGCACCTCGCAGCCGGCGCTGTCGCGCGGCATCCTCGAGCTCGAGGCGGAGCTCGGCGTGGACGTCTTCGTGCGGCACGGAAAGCGCATCCTCGGCTTCACCGATCCCGGGCGTGCCGTGTTCGAGCGCGCCGAGCGCGTGCTCGCCGAAATCGACGGCATCGAGCGCGTCACGGCCGACTACCGGGCGCGCGACGACGGCGAGCTTCGCGTGGCGACCACGCACACGCAGGCGCGCTATGCGCTGCCGAACGTCGTGCGCGAATTTCGCCGGCGCTATCCGGCCGTGCACCTGACGCTGCTGCAGGGCAGCCCGAGCCAGATCACCCAGCTGGTGCTGTCGCGCGAGGTCGACTTCGCGATCGCCACCGAAGTGCCGCAGGACGCCGACGAACTGCTGGCGATTCCCGCCTTCGAGTGGGAGCACGTCGTCATCGTGCCGCGCAGGCACCCCCTGGTCGGCCAGCCGTTGTCGCTGCACGCGCTCGTGCGTCATCCGCTGATCACCTACGTCGAGGAATTCGCCGGCCGGCGCCGCATCGATCGCGCATTTGCCGAAGCGGGACTGCGCCCCGACATCGTGCTTTCGGCGATCGACTCGGACGTGATCAAGACCTACGTGGGCATCGGACTGGGCGTGGGCATCGTCACCGGACTGGCATGGGATCCGCAGCGCGACCGGACGCTGGCGATGATGCCCGCCGGCGCGCTGTTCGGCATGAACTCGGTGAAGCTCGCCGTGCGTCGCGACGCGTTCCTGCGCGGCTTCGCCCTGAGCTTCATCGAACTGTTCGTGCCGAACGTCGATCTGCGGCTGTTCGAGCGGCAGGTGCGGGCAAGGCGCCGGCGCTCGCCTGCCCCCGGGTAATCCCCCAGCGCCCGGAGGCTTCGCCCGGGACGGGTCGGAGCGGGCGCGTGCTTATACTTCGGCGGGCGATGCGGCGCGCGCGGCGCGATGCACGCAAAAGGGAGTGAACAACGAGAAATGGGCGTCGCGAACTGGCGCACCGTGGCAGCCGCGATTGCGCTGTCGATGGCTGCCGGCCCGGCCGTAGCGCAACAGGTCGCACTGAACGTGTCGAACTGGATGCCGAGCGGCCACGTGCTTTCGCAAACCGTCGGCAAGTGGTGCGACGAAGTCGCCGAAGCCACGTCCAGGCGCGTCGTCTGCAAGGTGCTTGCAAAGCCGGTGTCGCCGCCGCCGGGGACCTTCGATGCGGTGCGCGAAGGGCTCGCCGACGTCTCGTACTCGGTGCACGGCTACACCCCCGACCGCTACACGCTTTCGCAGATCGCGGAGTTGCCGTTTTCCGGTGAATCCGCCGAAGCGAACTCGATCGCATACCAGCGCATCTTCGACCGCTATTTCGCCCGGCTCAACGAGCACCGGGGCCTGAAGGTGATCGCCGTGTTCACGCACGGCCCCGGTCAGCTGTACACGCTGAAGAAGCCGATCGAGTCGCTTGCCGACCTGCAGGGGCTGAAGCTGCGCGGCGACGGCGGCATGGTGGCGAGCGTGGGCAAGGCGATCGGCGTGAGCATCGTGCTCAAGCCGTCGGCCGAGGCGCAGGAACTGCTCGCCTCGGGCGCGATCGACGGACTGTTCGGTCCCGCCGAGACGATCGAGTCGCTGCGGCTCGAAAGGCTGATCCGCTACCGCGTCGTCTTCCCCGGCGGGCTCTACAACACCAGCTTCGCGTTCGTGATGAACCAGGCCACCTGGGATCGCATCGCCACCGCCGACCAGGCCGCGATCGCCCGCCTGTCCGGGGAGCATGCGGCGCGCATGTTCGGCCGCGCCTGGGACGAGGTCGACCAGCATGCGCTGGCGGCGATGCAGGCGAACGACGTGCGGGCGAATTTCGCCGATCGCGCCTTCGTCGAGGCGGTGCGCGCACGCACCTCGCCGATCGAGTTGAAGTGGATCGCGGAGGCGCGCGCCAAGGGGCTCGAACACCCCGAGCAGGTGCTGCGCGAGTTCCGCGCGGAGTTGTCGAAGCTGCAGTGAGAAGGTGCGAACGAATCCGGCATGCCCGCTCGTGTCGCCGGTAAGCGCCCCCACGGGGGGGGTAATTATAGCCCGGGGCCCCCCCCGAGGGGGGGCGGTTGGTGGTTTTTTTGGGCGGTGCGGCGGGCCCCGCGGGCCCTGCGGGGTGGGTGGGCCCAAGAGTTCGG
>JACDJA010000417.1_pt1 | contig 50021 bp, 39 predicted proteins | sample 7449241 | NCBI WGS metagenome assembly JACDJA01 (sample SAMN14253289, study PRJNA609438) | sludge metagenome | isolation source: initial anaerobic sludge | collected 2018-12-20 | reverse complement strand
GTGGCCAGTCCCCAGATGTAGGGGCGGCCAACCATGACTGCATCTGCGCCCAAGGCGAGTGCCTTGTAAATATCCCGTCCATTACGAATGCCGCTGTCAAACAGTACTTTCCCTCGGCCAGAAATGGCGCTGATGATTGGCGGCAGGCAGGCAAGGCTTGCTGGTGTGTCATCCAGGACACGTCCTCCGTGGTTGGAAACCACCAGCCCGTCACATCCCAGGTTGATCACTTTTTCGGCATCCTCCGAGTGCAGGATACCTTTGACTAGCAGTGGTAGCGAGGTTTGGTCCCGCAACCAGGCGAGATCCTCCCAACGTGGGGCTTGCGCCATCCAGCCGTTGAATACTTGGCTTTGTTGCGGTAGCAACCCAGGAAAGGGAGCGGGAAGATCCAGATTTATCGGTTGGATGGTCGTCGGCAGCTGGATGGTTGCCTGTTTAACCGGGGCATCTACCGTAAACATGATGGCGTTGTAACCTGCTGCAATGGTTCGTTGCAGTAATTTTAGTGTTCGTTCACGATTTTCCTGCCAGTACAGCTGAAACCATAAGGGTTGTCCGGCTGCGCTGATAATATCTTCCAGCGTTTGGCTCGCCAGGCTGCTGACACATAACTGCCCTTCCTGCGCACTGGCTGCCATGGCGCTAGCCGATTCCCCATGTGGGTGATAGAGTTGTTGATACGCTAATGGTGCCAGAATGACGGGATGGGCAAGCGTCTGCCCAAACAGGGTGATTTTCGTATGACCGCTACGTACATCGGACAGCGGCCGTGGAATGAGGTGAATGGAGTCAAATGCATGAGGGTTAGCTTGCAAGCTGACATTATTAGCGCTGCCTTCCTCCAGATAACGCCAGATTTCAGGTGGCAGGCGTTCTTTGGCATAAGGGAGGTAATCGGACGGGCTGTGTATGCCTTCCGGGACAGTTGAGAGTTTAGGTAACAGCTCATTCATTTTAAAAGTGCTGACTTATTTTGTCATCATGCGGTCATCAGGTTGCGGTGATTCGCCCATCGTTGCGAAAATCCACAGGATTGAAGCAATCCAGTTAGCGTATTATTTTTCAACTCTCCGCCCACTGCCGCAGCAGGTTATGGTAGGTGCCCGTCAGGCTGACAACAGCTTCAGTTTCGCCTATATTCTGGCGCAATTGCAGCAATGCCATATCCATTTCATATAGCAGGCGGCGTTGATTAGGATCGCGCACCATACTTTGGATGAACATGAAACAGGCGATCCGTTCTCCGTGTGTTACTGGCGTTACCTGATGAACAGAAGAAGAAGGGTATATCACTATACTTCCCGCCTGCAGTTTCACGCTTTGTTGACCAAAGGTATCGTTAATGACCAATTCACCACCATCGTAGGTTTGTGGGTTGGACAGGAACAGGGTGGCGGATACATCCGCGCGCACGTAGCCGACGCCATCTGGCAACATACGCATGGCATTGTCCACGTGAAAGCCATAATGATTGGTTTTTCCGCTGTAGCGGTTGAAAAATGGCGGCATGATTTTCTTTGGCAGAGTTGCCGTGAAGAACAGGGCATTACGGTTCAACGCCCCTAATACCAGTCCGCGCAGCGCTGCCATTTGCGGGGAATCTTCCGGCAGTTGCTGATTGTTTTTGACTTTGGCCGCCTGGGTGCCGGCGGTTACCAGGCCGCTCACCCAGGCAGATTCAGCTAACAGACTGCTTGCTGCTGCGAGCTCCTCTTCAGTTAGTACATTGTCGATCGTCAGCAGCACTTGATTATATTTTCGGTTAGGACTAAATCAGAATTTGTATTCGGCTGTCATGATAACTCTGCGACGCTGGCCAGGGATAGTAAATGGACCGTTGTCATAGATGGCATCATAATAGGTTGTGTTGAACACGTTCTGTACATTCAGCCGCATAGCCCATTTCGGTTGTTCATAGGCCACCATCGCATCCCAGCGCATGTAGGCAGGTGCAGTGTTCGGATGGAACTTGGTTTCACCTGGCAAGGTAGGGATTGGGCCGGCGCCACTTGGATTGTAACCGTAACGCTTGCCTTTGACCTCGACACCGCCGCCTATTTTCCAGCCATAAGGCAGCCTGTAAGTGGTCCACAGGTTAAATGTGTAGGGCGGGGTGTTGCGCGGACGTTTGCCTTTATATTCCGGGTTGGCTGAAGTCAGAACACCTGTTGTGGCGTTGACGTTTTCAGCAACTTCCAGAATCTCCGGATCCATCAGAGCAAGCCCGGAGAATACTTCCCAGTTGGGTGTAATACGGCCTGCCAGTTCCAGTTCAATGCCGTTTGTACGGCGCTTTTTGGTAAGAATTGCCGCAGTGGATTCCAGATCGGTATTACGCTCCCATTTTTTTTCTGCATGATAGAGTGCTGTACGCAATGCGAGGTCACCATCAAACAGTAGCCATTTGGCGCCAATTTCTTTGACATTACTGCGTTCCGGTGGCAGAGGTTGAACGGTGAGTTGATACAAATCGGCTGTCGGGCTGAATGAGCTGCTGGACGCCATATAAAGATGGGATTGATCGGAAAAGTGGTAGGACAGTGCTGCGCGTGTACTCCATTGACCATAATTCAGCTTGGGAGAGGTCGCGCTGGAATATGTTGCCCGCATTTCATCGCGTCTTCCTCCCAGTGTGAGTTTCCATTTGGGGATAAATTCAACCGTATCCTGTACATATACTGCGTAAGTATCGGAATTAAATTCGACTGGAATTCCTGCTGAGTTGGCTTTGTAAGGCCGGAACAGAGGCGGATTGGCTGACGTGGTTCCACTGAAGTTTTGTAGAGAATGACGGAAGCTGTCTTCATTGAGATATTCCCCGCCCAGCAGGAAATCGTGATTCATACCAAACAAATGGAATCGATGGTTATAGTCTGTCTGTACCGTTATGGTTTTGTAATTCATGGTGCGGGTTGGGCCGCCATTACACGATGTGGGTGTGTTACATACCTTGCCTTCGGCATTGGGGGCAATAGTCAGGCTGGGGGTACGTGCCCAGTAACTGCGTTCATAGTCCGCATAACGTACCTGCGTGCGCCATTCACTGGCAGGCGAGAAATGATGGGTAAAGGTGGCGGTTGAGATATTAACTGTACCTTTGTCAAAATTACTGTTGGTACCCCAGTAATATTTCACTGGAAATTTTTCTTGTGGTTTGCGTGTTGTGCTGTCGAAGTTCACACCGTAATCCGGCTTGTCATCTACTGTGGTGTAGATATGGCTCAGAATAAGTTCGTTGTCGGTGTTAAGCCCGATCCCCAAGCTGGCGGCGACCCCGTCCCGTTCCAGTGTCGGTCTGTCATTGGCTGCCGGGTTTTTACGCCAGCCGCCATCAAACCGTTTCATTCCATTGAAGCGGAAGGCGATGGTGTCAGTAATCTGTTTGTTGAAATCACCGGTCATCTCGTAGTAACCGTACATGCCCACACTACCGGTAATTTTCCCCCTGTCTCCCAGATGCGGCACTTTGCTGACCTGGTTGATAACACCACCGGCCTGACCACGCCCAAACATCATTGCTCCGGCACCACGCAGTACATCGATTTGTTCCAGATAGAAAGTTTCACGATTGTACTGCGCCGTATCGCGAATGCCATCCAGATAAATATCACCAAAGGTATAGAAGCCACGCAACATCATATTGTCGCCAGAACGTCCACCCTCGGCAGCGTTGAAAGTCAGGCCGGCAACATTGCGCAGCGCATCCTTGAGCGAGCTGACTTGTTGGTCTTCCATCAACTGGTTGGTGACGGTCGTCACCGCCTGAGGGATGTCGTGCGGATCCTGCAACGTTTTGCCGACACGGGTGGTGGTGGCACGGTACCCGTCTTTTTCAGCTTCGGCACCTGCTTCTACCTTGATGGTAGGGAGAACAGGCGTTTTTTTGGGGTAATCATCTCCTTCTGCTGCAAAAGCGCTGATTGACAGCCCGCCGGCCATCAGGGCAGCGCCGAGGGGGAGTAATGTTTTGGGTGGTTGTGGCATTTAATTTCCTTCTAACAAGATTATTGGCTGGCTTGCAGCTGGTAGTTGAAAAATACAAATAAGGATTGTTCGTGTTCAGGAGTTAACTCTTGACTACAGTAATTAGGTTGATCCCGGAGTGAGGATGATAGACATGCGCGCGTTATCAACTGCTTGAATGCGCATTCTTCAAAGCAGTTGGCCTATGTGTGCGTAATGTGTAAATCAAATATTCTTTATTATTTAATTTTTAATGAGAATAATTATAATTAATGTTAACGTTAGTATCAATATTTTTATGCTTTATGGGAACTATTTGAAATTGATACCTTGCCAGATGGGGAAAAATACGTGATTAAGGCGGGTAGAGAGTGGCAGATAAGAAGTGAATCCCAGATATTTCACTAGGAAAGGCAGATGATAGAGATCTGAATGTGAGTCGAGCGGAAAGCACCATACTACTTTTCCGCATTTGTAAACATCAGCAAACCTTGACTGCAAACCACGAACAAAGTGTGGCAAGCAGTGGAATAAAGCAATTCGGAATAATATTGATGGAATGTGCGAGACTACTTATACGCCTGTTGCGGTCAGGTACTTTCACAGCGGTTATTCCTTAATTGTTTCGCTCTAGAATATTGGCAACATCTATTCCAGACGAAAATTCAGGTATAAGAAGATAGTGGTTGAATCATTGAAATAGAGATAGTCTGATAAAAACGGATATTCTTTCTGGGTACAATGATTAAAACCGGGATGTTGCCAGGTTCGTTTTGATGCAGAAAAATCGATTTATTTAAGGCTGATTAATGTTACTGAAGATAGCTTTGCTTTTTCCTGGCATGATTTTGACTTTCTGGGTTAGTGCTATATGTGGAGGGGGGGCCAGCCTGATTCTGATCCCGCTGCTTAGCTTGTTTCTTCCTGCTTCGCTGGTCCCTTTTTCGCTGACGCTGGGTACATTTGCCAGTGCAGCATCACGTATCGTTGTTTTCAGAAAACACGTCAATACCCGGATATTTCTCTGGTTTATTCCATTTGCCATTCCAGCGGTGCTTCTGGGGGCGTGGTTGATCAAGTTTATTAATCCCCTATATCTTCAATTTGGGGTGGCTTTTTTTCTCTTGTTTAATATTCCACAGCTATTTCAGTCAGGGCAAGAACTGCAAAAAGGTGAAAAACCTTACCCCAATTATATACTGGCTCTGGTTGGCTTCCTTTGTGGCTTTGTTTCAGGAGTGATTGGGGCGGTAGGGTTACTTTTTAATCGCTTTTATTTGAGATATGGATTAAGCAAGGAAGAAATTATCGCAACCCGGGCTGCCAATGAGGTATACCTGCATGTGATAAAACTGGTTGTTTATACTTCACTTGATCTGTATTCGGAAGCAGCCTTGAGTTTGGGGCTGCTGATAGCGCTGGCAGCTATCGTATCTTCTTTTTCCATAAAGTTTATCTTGCCTCTAATCAGCAATTTTGTTTTTAGAAAAGTTGGATATGGAGTAATGGTGGCCTCGGGTTTTGTCATGTTGTTCAGTACATCGTCACATGTTATCGAGCAAGATAATCTGCACTTTCTTTCACAAAGTAGAGGGTATGAAAACGAGATTGCGATTTCATGGCGTAGCAGTCATTTTGTACTCGAATATGACGCCAAGGATGGTGAGTTTGGAATTGAATGGCCAGTTGGTTATGAGGATTTGCCTCAGGATCTGAAGCGATATTTTGATGAATTGAAGGATCAATATGACAAAATACTGCTTGAAAAAGTTTTCAAGTTCAAAGGAGTATCAAGCTATGAATTTTACTGCTATAAGAACGGTGCACTTACCAGGATGGATTTTAAATCTGTTCTGACAGCGAGCTGAAATACGGTTAGCAAGTGATGTGGCAATATGGCATCAAAATTTTTATTACGGTTGTTCTGGTTGTTGCTGTTTCCGAGATCAGTCGGCGCAGCTCGTTTTGGGGTGCAATTGTTGCGTCCTTGCCGATCACTTCTCTGCTTGCGTTTATATGGCTCTACACTGGCACTGGCGATATTGAAGTCGTGGTGAAGCTCTCATACAGCATTTTCTGGCTTGTCCTGGCATCATTACCGTTGTTCCTCGTGTTGCCCGCCCTGCTCAGACACGACATCATGTTCTGGCCTGCGCTTGCAATTGCGTGTGGTGTTACGGTCGTCGTATACCTCAGTTTGATCTGGGTACTGGGGCGTTTTAATGTGCGGCTGTAATATTTGCTATACGCCACTTCACTCAAGATACTGTCCGGCCAGGTAGATGCTGGCCGGATTTTATTTGACTCGATTATTTTTGTTCGCCACTGGGTTTTTGGGAAGCTTTCTGTGAAGCGCGGACCGCTTCCAGATTTTTGATGGCTTCTTCATTTCCTTGTTCGGCAGCTTTTTCAAACCATTCGACTGCTTTATTGGTGTTTTGCTCGACGCCTTCCCCCAACAGGTAAATAACACCAAGATTATTTTGTGCGTCAATATTTCCTTGTTCGGCAGCTTTAGTGAATAGCTCTACGGCCTTGGTTTTGTCCTGAGGAACGCCTTCACCAGTGAAATACAGCAACCCGAGGTTAAATTGTGCGTCAGCATGACCTTGCTCTGCTGCCCGGTAGAACCACCCTGCCGCAGCTTCTGGATCTTTACTCAAGGGGTTTCCCTGGGCGTCGTGTGAAACGGCTTCTCCTGAAAAATACATGGAACCCAGGCCATTTTGTGCTTCTGCATCACCAGCTTCTGCTTTCTTACGCAGATTCAGAAAGCGCTGCTCAGGAGTCAGTCCGTCATCCAGTGTTGGCATGATTTTTTTCTTCAGTTCGTCTTGCTCTTTTTCTGACAAACCTTCTTTCAGGAATGATGGAAGTTCGCCGGCGGTGGTGGATTCACCCATTAATGTAACTTCCGCTTCATTGGCTGCTGTTTTTTCGGTGGAGCTCTTGTTCCCACAGCCGGCGGCCAACAAGAGTACTGCCAAAAGAACTGCGATAGTTTTCATGCTGTTTTCCTTTTTTCTGATTTATTGGATAAAGATCAACCGGATAGCTCCGGTGTTGTTGCATTGGCTGGTTTCATGTATTTCGTTGATTGGTAATAAATCAGTTCAATCTTCAATGATGGCAAACATGCGCCGGTATTCCTTGATTGCATAGCGATCGGTCATGCCGGCAATATAGTCGGCGATTATCTGATGCCCATGGTCGCGAAATTTGTGCTGGTATTTGGGAGGCAATAATGCAGGTTCAGCCGCAAATGCTGAAAACAGCTTTTCAACGATATGGTGTGCTTTATTGCTCATGCGCATCACCTGATAATGTTTATAGAGATTTTTATGCAGAAAACGTTTCAGCTCCTGTTGCTGTTGCCTGATCGTATCACTGAAACCGACCAGGGTCGGCATTTCTCGCACGTTGTCCGGGCTGTTCGGGTTGGCCGCTTCAATGTGGACTTTGCTTTGTGTCGTCAGGTCAGTTGCTAAAGTATTGATCATGCCACGTACAGTTTCATGAACCAGACGTCGTCCGGCAATATCCGGGTAGTGTTGCTTTACCTGATGCAAATGCCGAGCGAATATTTCGATTTCTTCCAGTTGTGCCTGTGTAATGAGGCCGGAACGCACCCCGTCATCTACGTCATGATTGTTGTAGGCGATTTCGTCTGCCAGGTTAGCCAGCTGTGCTTCCAGTGATGCACTACGGCCATGCAGGAAACGTTCACCCAATTCTCCCAGTGCTTGGGCCTTGGATTTCGTGGCTCTTTTCAGAATTCCTTCGCGGGTCTCAAAACATAAATTTAATCCATCAAATCGGGCATAACGTTCTTCCAGTACATCTACTACCCGGAGTGACTGCAGGTTGTGTTCGAATCCACCATGGGCTTTCATGCAGTTATCCAGGGCATCCTGCCCGGCATGGCCAAACGGAGTGTGGCCCAGATCATGTGCCAGTGAGATGGCTTCCACCAGCTCTTCGTTGAGTTGTAAGTTGCGTGCGATGGAGCGGCCGATCTGGGCAACTTCTAAACTGTGCGTCAGGCGCGTGCGGAACAGGTCGCCTTCATGGTTGACGAATACTTGGGTCTTGTATTCCAGCCGCCGGAATGCGGTGGAATGAATGACACGATCCCGATCGCGCTGAAACTGGCTGCGCCCGGTCGGCGGATCTTCATGGATGCGGCGACCACGCGAGTTGGTATCGGATACGGCGTAGGGGGGCAGATTATTACGCATTGGCAACACAGGCTGACAATGTTTCAAGCAGCAGCAGAGTGGGAACAGTGTTGTCCAGTGAAGCCTTGCCGATCCGATCCAGCAGGATGAAACGGATTGCGCCGTCCTTCACTTTTTTATCAAGTTGCATTGATTCCAGGTAGCGTTCAGGTGCGATACGTGGGCCTTTTACTGGCAACCCGGCACTTTCAAACAAGCATTGGATACGATCGGTATCCTGTGAGGTGATACGTTGCAGGCGCTTGGAGAGATCGGCCGCCATGAGGGTGCCGGCAGCAACGGCTTCACCATGCAGCCATGCGCCATAGCCCATAGCGTTTTCGATAGCATGGCCAAATGTATGCCCAAGATTGAGCAGTGCACGCACACCGCTTTCACGTTCATCCAGCGAAACAATTTCTGCCTTGATTTCGCAGCTGCGGCGGATGGCATAATTCATCGTTTCAGGATCACGCGCCAGCAGCTGCTGCATGTGACGCTCCAGCCAATCGAAGAAATCTGCATCATGGATCAGTCCGTATTTGATGACTTCTGCAATCCCGGCACGTAATTCTCTGTCTGGCAGGGTGGTGAGCGTGGTGGAGTCGGCTAAAACCAGGCGTGGCTGGTAAAAAGCGCCGATCATGTTTTTACCCAGGGGATGATTAATGCCGGTTTTTCCACCTACGGATGAATCCACCTGGGCGAGCAGCGTGGTGGGAATCTGGATAAAGGGTACGCCACGCAAATAGCTGGCAGCTGCAAAACCGGTCAGATCACCGACTACCCCGCCTCCGAGTGCGATCAGCGGTGTCTTGCGTTCACAGCGATGTTCCAGCAGCGCATCGAAAATCAGATTCAGGGTTTCCCAGTTTTTATATTGCTCACCGTCCGGCAGGATGACCGCAAAGGTTTCTACCTGGTGTTCAGCCAGCGCGCTGCGCAGTTTTTCCAGATAAAGCGGCGCGATGGTGGTGTTGGTAACAATTGCAGCTTTCTTGCCGGGCAGATGAGGGAGCAACAGGTCAATCCTGGTGAGCAGCTCCTGTCCGATATGGATGGTGTAACTGCGATTTTCCGGGAGAGTATCAAGTGCGACTTCAACTGATTCCATGGCATTCATCTGGTGCTCTTCAAAGGTTGGTTTGCCTGGTATAAAATTAATCTGCTGTTATTTCGGCTGTTTAACGGAGGGATGATTTTTCAGCTCAGCGCCGGTTGATTCCTGATTGAGCTGATGCAATCTCTGCAGCAGTTTCTGTACGAAGGCGCGGGCGCTTTGTTTGCCGCTGTCCATGATGATGTGTGCTGTTTCACGATACAGCGGGTCGCGTTGTGTAAACAGCCCGGCCAGCTTGGCATGTGCATTTCCTGTTTGCAGCAGTGGACGGTTTTTATCCTGATGCGTACGGCGACGTAACTCGGAGACAGGTGCGCATAGATAAATCACAGTGCCGTGTTGCCGCAATAAAGTGCGATTATCTGGATATAATATTGCACCACCTCCTGTCGCCAGGACGATATTCTGCTGCTGGACGACTTCCCGCAGCACTTCGCTTTCACGTTTGCGAAACCCGGCCTCTCCCTCTATTTCGAAGATCACGGGGATCCCCACTCCTGTACGTTGCTGGATTTCATGATCGACATCGATGAAAGTTTTGCCGACAAGATTGGCCAGCAATTTTCCAACCGTTGTTTTACCAGCGCCCATCATCCCGATCAGAATGATGTTGCCCGGTATCAACTCGGCATCAGAATTTTTTGTGGTTGGGGTTTTACTGCGTTGCATAATGCAATTGTACTGTAAATCCACAGCCATCCTGCGAGTTCCCCTAGTGTGGATCCTGATTTAATGGAATAAAAATACAGCAAAAATAGAATTAACCGCCAGTTTATAAAAACCTGGCAACAAATGCTTTCTCGACATTTCCGGTGAGTGGGATTTTAACGCGATAGCCGCTGCCGGGAGCAACGCTGACAGTGTTGCCGTCAAGATCCTGCATGTATTCGAGCTGGATGATACGATTACCGGAGGGATGAATGATTTCCAGGCGATCGCCGATTTGAAAGCGATTTTTGACCAGGATTTCGGCCATACCGGAAGCAGCATCGACCTGTTCGATATCTCCGACATACTGGCTGCGGGAGGATTCGGAGTGGCCACGCAGGTAGTTCTGGGTTTCCTCGCTGTGATGACGCTGATAGAAGCCATCGGTATAGCCGCGATTGGCCAGCCCTTCCAGCTGACCCAGCAAGGCGGGATCAAAGGGGCGCTGGTGGGTGGCGTCGTCAATTGCCTGACGATAAACCTGTGCAGTGCGCGCAACGTAATAGGTTGATTTGGTACGCCCTTCAATTTTGAGCGAATCAATGCCAATCTCGGCTAGGCGTGCGACATGCTCAACTGCGCGCAAATCTTTTGAATTCATGATGTAGGTACCATGTTCGTCTTCCATGACGGGCATCAGTTGTCCCGGCCGTTTGCCTTCTTCAATCAGGTAAACCTGATCGGCGTTAGGGTGGCGTTGCGTGGGAACATTGTCAAAGGGAGAAGATTGCGATGACAACAGCGCTTCATTGAAGTCGAAGTCAATTTTTTGCAGTGGCTCGATGTCTCCACTGGCATTTTCTGTGGCAGGCTTTACCTTGTAGTCCCAGCGACAAGAGTTGGTGCAGGTACCCTGGTTGGGATCGCGATGATTGAAATAACCGGACAGCAGGCATCTACCAGAATAGGCAATGCATAAGGCGCCATGCACAAATACTTCCAGTTCCATATCCGGACAGAGTTCGCGAATTTCGGTAATTTCCTCCAGCGACAGTTCACGCGATAGGATCACGCGCGGCAGACCAAGCGATTGCCAGAATTTGACGGCGGCGTAATTGACGGTATTGGCTTGGACAGACAGATGAATCGGGACATCCGGCCATTTTTCCCGGACCAGCATGATCAGACCCGGGTCGGCCATGATCAGCGCATCGGGTTGCAACTCAATGACCGATTCCATATCGCGCAGATAGGTTTTGACCTTGGCGTTATGCGGCATCAGATTACTGGCCACAAAAAACTTTTTGCCAAGCTGACGCGCTTCGGTAATCCCGGCACGCAGTTGTGGCAGTGTGAATTCGTTATTGCGGGCACGCAGTGAATAGCGTGGCTGGCCGGCGTAGACTGCATCTGCGCCGAAGGCATAGGCAGCACGCATTTTTTCCAGGGAGCCGGCGGGCAGGAGTAATTCGGGGGCTTTCAGCATGATGTAAAATGAGGTGATGTGTCAGCAATAATTTCCGCCGCACTGATTATCCGGTTTTTCAAAATTTCACTTGGTTTTTATTGTATCACCATGCTGATTAACCCTGTTTTTGTTCATTTGCGGTTGCACAGTGAATATTCCGTTGTAGACGGTATTGTGCGGATTGAAGAAGCGGTTGCCAAAGCGCGCGATACTGGTATGCCGGCGCTGGCGCTGACTGATCTGTCTAACCTTTTCGGATTGGTCAAGTTTTATCAGCATGCCTGCAAGGCTGGAATCAAGCCGATTGCCGGATGTGATGTCTGGATCAGTAATGAGAATGATGCGGACCGGCCGTTTCGCTTGCTGCTGTTGTGCCAGTCATTTTCCGGTTATTTGCTGCTGAGCCGTCTGTTGTCGCGCGCCTATCGGGAGAACATGCAGCGTGGTCGTGCGGAACTGAAGAAAGACTGGTTTCGGGAGGGAGCCGGGACAGAAGGATTGATTGCCCTGTCCGGAGGGGAGCAGGGCGAAGTGGAGCGATTGTTGCTGGCGGATCCAGACGCCGCAACAACAGCTGCTCAGGAATGGGCAGCGTTATTCCCTGAAAGGTTTTATCTGGAAATTCAGCGCTGTGGCCGGCCTGATGAGGAAGTAACAAATCATGCCATGCTGGAGCTGGTTTCTGGTCTAAAACTACCTGTGGTAGCAACGCATCCGGTGCAGTTTATGCAGCCGGAAGATTTCAGAGCGCATGAGGCACGGGTGTGTATCGCACAGGGTTATGTGCTGGGAGATCGCCGACGCCCCCGGGAGTTTACCGAGCAGCAGTATTTCAAGACAGCGGCAGAAATGAGTGAGCTGTTTGGTGATGTGCCGGAAGCACTGGCCAATAGCGTGGAAATTGCCCGTCGCTGTTCACTGATGCTGGAATTGGGAGTCAACCGGCTGCCGGATTTTCCAACCCCGGCGGGAATTAGTGTTGAGCAGTATTTGCGTGATCGGGCGCAAGCAGGGCTGGTTGTACGGATGACACAGCTGTTTCCGGAAGCAGCGCAGCGTGATGAAAAATATCCGGCTTATCAGGCACGGCTGGATTTTGAAGTGGAAACTATCATTCAGATGGGGTTTGCCGGTTACTTCCTGATTGTGTCTGACTTTATCAGCTGGGCGAAGCAGCACGATGTACCGGTCGGACCGGGGCGTGGTTCCGGAGCGGGCTCGCTGGTGGCCTATTCGCTGGATATTACTGATCTGGATCCGCTGCGTTACGACTTGCTGTTTGAGCGTTTCCTCAATCCAGAGCGGGTTTCCATGCCGGATTTTGATATTGATTTCTGTCAGGATCGGCGTGAGCAGGTTATTGAATATGTGCGTGATCGTTACGGTGCAGAGAGCGTGGCGCAGATCGCAACGTTCGGCACAATGGCGGCCAAGGCAGTGGTGCGTGATGTCGGTCGCGTGCTCGATCTGCCTTACAATTTTGTCGATCAACTAGCCAAGCTGGTGCCATTCGAGTTGGGTATGACCCTGCACAAGGCGCGTGAAATTGAGCCATTACTTAATCAACGTGCAGAAGCGGAAGAAGATGTGCGCAATCTGCTGGAACTGGCCGAGCGTCTGGAGGGATTGACGCGCAACGTGGGAATGCATGCCGGGGGGGTATTGATTGCTCCAGGGAAAATAACCGATTTTTGCCCGGTTTACTGTGCTGATTCGGGGGATGCGGTCGTCAGCCAGTATGATAAGGATGATGTCGAGAAAATTGGGCTGGTAAAATTCGACTTCCTCGGGCTGCGGACATTAACCATTCTCGATCGGGCGGTTGCTGATATCCGACAGTACCAGTTGGCTTCATTGGGTGGGAAAGATGCTGGTGAGCAATCTGTGGAAGAAAATCGCTTTTCACTGGGCGATATTTCCCTTGAGGATGCAGCAACTTTTGCATTAATGGCAAAAGGCAACACCGTCGGAATTTTTCAGTTTGAATCACGCGGCATGAAAGATCTGCTGCAGAAGGCGAAACCGGACCGCTTTGAAGATCTGATTGCGCTGGTGGCGCTTTATCGGCCGGGACCGATGGATCTAATTCCCGATTTCATCGAGCGTAAACATGGCAAACGGGTGGAGTATCTGGATCCTCGCTTGCAGCCAATTCTCGGGCCGACTTACGGCATCATGATTTATCAGGAACAGGTGATGCAGATTGCCCAGGTGATTGGCGGTTACAGTCTGGGCGGAGCTGATTTACTGCGGCGCGCCATGGGTAAAAAGAAAGTGGAGGAAATGGCGCAGCAGCGCGCGGTTTTTGTTGAAGGCGCTATCAGAAATGGCATGATGGAAGCAGATGCCGTAACGTTGTTCAGTCTGATGGAAAAATTCGCCGGCTACGGCTTTAATAAATCCCACGCGGCAGCGTATGCGCTGATTGCTTACCAGACTGCCTATCTCAAGGCACATTATCCTGCAGAATTCATGGCAGCCTGTATGTCATCGGATATGGATGACACTGACAAGGTGAATGTGTTTTATGAGGATTGTAAGCTGAACGGTATTGCCATTCTGCCGCCGGATATTAATCAGTCTGCCTATTATTTTGTTCCGGTTGATCGCAAAACTATCCGCTATGGGTTGGGTGCTATCAAGGGAACGGGGGAGGCGGCTATTTCGGCAATCGTGCGGGCACGGGAGCAGGGAATAGCATTTACCGGCCTGTTCGATTTCTGTCAACGAGTTGATCGGCGTATTGTTAATCGCCGTACCATTGAGGCGCTGATCCGCGCAGGGGCATTTGATACGGTTGAAGCTAATCGTGCTGCACTTATGGCATCTGTCGGGATGGCACTCGAATACGCAGAACATTGCAGCCTGACTGCCAGCCAGGTCAGTCTGTTTGATGACAATGCTGATCTATTGCAGCAGCCGGTTATAACGGAGATCGCACAATGGCCGGAGAAAGAAAAGCTGCAGTATGAAAAAATGTCATTGGGGTTTTATCTGAGTGGTCATCCGTATGACAGTTATGCCAAAGAACTAAGCCGTTTTATCCCGGCGCGCCTTGGACGGATTGCTCCCGGGCGTGAGCCGCAGCTGATTGCCGGTGTGATCTACGCGATCCGGACACAAATGTCCCGGCGTGGGAAGATGGCGATTGTTACACTGGATGATGGTATGGCGAGAGTTGAACTCGTGGTTTACAGTGATTTGCTAAGTACGAATTCGCAGTTTTTGAAGGCGGATCAGCTGCTGGTGGTAAGCGCTGTGGTCAGCCATGGTAATGGAGAAAATGCTGAAAAACGTATTGTGGCAAAAGAGGTTTTTGATTACGCGACTGCTCGCTCAATGCATGCCAGAAAACTGAGAATCGTGATTGATAGCCCGGTGCTTCTCACTCCCGCGCAACTCAAGGAATTATTGACTGCATATCTTCCAGGAAGTAGTGTGCATAATGTGCTGCCTTCAGCAGTTTGTCCGGTGTCAATTGATTTTCGCAATGAGGGGGCCGGATGTGAAATTGACTTGAGCAGTCGCTGGCGTGTTCATTTGCATGAAAGGCTGATCGAGGCGCTTATGGATAGTCTTGGTCATGACAAGGTGGAGGTGATTTACTGATAACCGGTCTGCCTCAGGTTCCGTGAATGTACTCCACATAAACCCATAACATCATGATTGCAAACAATGTCAGAGATAGTATGACGCGTGCGGTGAGCGCCTTGACCATCCGCGTGCTGTTACCCTTGTCTTTGATCATGTAATACACTGCAGAGCCGAGGGTATACAGAATGGATAGTAAAAGCAGGATGGCGAGTATTTTCAAGGATTCTCCCGGTGGATAATGATGGTATTAGTAAACCATTTTAATATTCCTTGTTGTCATTTGAAAACTTCAGCTGACAACATTAAAAATCATGATTCGAATAACCGATCGGTTGTTCACACTTTTTATTGTAACTGATAACAGTTGGCCGTGAATCTTCCTGATACAGAATCTCCAGCAGCCATTTTTCTGATGGGGCCTACTGCCAGCGGTAAGTCTGGCTTGGCAATAGAAATCGCACGTCACTTCCCGGTAGAAGTTGTTAGTGTTGATTCAGCGCAGGTTTACCGGTATATGGATATCGGCAGCGCCAAGCCGGACAAATCGATTCAGATAGAAATCCCGCATCATTTGATTAATTTGATTAACCCTGATGAAAGTTATTCTGCTGCGCAATTCAGGGAGGATGCCTTGTCTGTCATGCATGGGATTACAGCACGCGGCAGAATACCGCTGTTAGTTGGCGGTACCATGCTTTATTTCAAGGTGTTGCAACAAGGATTGGCCACACTGCCTGCAGCTGATGAGGCTGTGCGCAAGGAGCTGGAACAATCAGCCCGCGAACAAGGATGGCCTGCTATGCATACTGTTCTGAGTCGGCTTGATCCTGTCATAGCAGAACGCATCAAACCGAATGACAGTCAGCGTATTCAGCGCGCACTGGAAGTCTGTTATCTGACTGGCAGACCTATGTCAGCAGTGCTGAAACAACAGCAGAGCCGTGATTTTCCATATCGTGTTTTTAATATCGCTCTACTTCCGGGTGATCGCAGCGTTTTACATGCTCGCATCAGTCAGCGGTTTGACAAAATGCTGGAAATAGGGTTGGTGGATGAAGTACGTATGATCCGTGATCAATTCCAGGTGACCGCTGATATGCCTGCAATGCGTTGCGTCGGATATCGTCAGGTATATATGTATCTGGAGAATGAAATCAGCTTGGCTGAAATGCGGGAGAGGGGTGTTTTTGCAACCAGACAGCTGGCCAAGCGCCAATTAACCTGGCTGAGAGCAATGAATGAACTGCATGGCTTTGACTGCCTGGCTAATCAGTTAGCCCAACAGATTATCGGCTTTATACAGAAGCAGCGTATCTTTGCCTGAGCAGTGTTTCAGCAGTGGTGGTTGTCTGTTTTGTGCCTGCAACTGGAATGATGTTTGCATCCCGCAGCTACAACGCTACACCCACGTCGGAATTGTATAGTCTGATTTATCAATCACACAACGATATCAAGGAAGAATACGCAGGGATTGCGCAATAGAACAAGATTGATCTTCCACCCGGCATGCTGGACAGATTATATGAATATTGATGACGCCAGGATTTGTTGATGGCGTCCCCAAGGGGATTCGAACCCCTGTACCCACCGTGAAAGGGTGGTGTCCTAGGCCTCTAGACGATGGGGACCAGTATTGCGGATAAAGTAAAAAGCTGGTGGAGATAAGCGGGATCGAACCGCTGACCTCTTGCATGCCATGCAAGCGCTCTCCCAGCTGAGCTATACCCCCGGTTAAGACAAGTCGGCAATTATACTGATCGCCCTATTTATTGTAAAGCTGCCTGTTGGAATTGCTAATTTTCATATGGTCCTGTATTCAGTTAGGATTGAAGATTGCTCCCCAGTTCCGTGTTCTTTTAATAATTTTGGCTGCGCGGCTTGATGCCCAATGTTTTAATTTTCCGGTAAAGATGAGTACGTTCCAAGCCTGCGCGCTCAGCAACACGGGTCATGTTGCCGTTTTCCTGTTCGATCAGTTTCTCAAAATAATTCTTTTCGAAAATATCCCGTGCTTCGCGCAGCGATATGTTGAGCGGAATATCTGAAACAACAGACACGGCTTCGCGTGAGGAGAATGCCAGGGCCTGTTGTACAGCATCGACAGAGATCTCATCATCCGCACAGGTTAGCGCCAGTGAATGCACGATACTTGTCAGTTGTGCAAGATTGCCTGGCCAGTCATAATTACGCAGTGCATTAAGTGTAGCTGTACTGAAATGCATGAGAGGTACTTCTCCTGATTCAATCCAGCTTGAAAGCAATTGGTTGGCTATTTCCGGCACATCTTCGCGGTGAGCACGCAAGGGAGGGATGGTGATACAGAGATTGCTCAGTATTTCAAACAGTTTTGGGTGATAGGCTCCCTGCGCCGTCAACTCTGCCAGAGAGCGTGTTGTTGCACAAACCAGTCGTACCCCATATTGCTCCAGCTTGCCGAGCAGCAGTAACAAGCCTTTCTGTTCCAGTTTGCTGAGATCTCCAACTTCTCCGAGGAAAAGTAATCCGCCTTTTGCCTGTTCCAATTGTGCCAAAGGGCTTTCTGCAAGGAATGAACAGGATTCCGGAGCAACCCAGGCCGTGTTAGGACGATGCAGGAATCGTGCGCAGTGTTCCACGCCAACCCCCGGCTCGCCGGTTAACAAGACGGGAATTTTAAGGTTTTCCACTTGCTCTAGTTTTTTTCGCAGCTCCGTGATTAGTCCGCTGTGTCCCAAATGTGACAGGGAAAGAGCCGGCGAAGATTTATGTTGTCTGCCGCCGCGCATGACCTGCCCGACCGTATTGAGTAATTTCTGCAGTGGAATTGGTTTTTCCAGATAACCAACTGCACCGACACGGGTTGCTTCTACTGCTGTATCAATTGTGCCGTGGCCAGACATCATGACGACCGGCATGGTCAGGAGGCCGTTATTCGCCCAATCTTTCAGCAGTGTGATGCCGTCTGTATCCGGCATCCAGATATCCAGCAATACCAGATCGGGGCGTGTCTGGTTGCGATAGTTTCTCGCCTGTTCTGCATTTTCCGCGAGTGCAACGCTGTAACCTTCATCCCCCAGTATCTCGGATAATAATTCGCGTATCCCCAGCTCATCATCCACAACGAGAATAGTGTTATTGGCCATGTGATCCTTATCCTTTCATGTGACTGGGGTACGAGAATTTGTTTCTGCGGGCGGTATCCATCCCTGTTTACGCTTGTTATGGTGCAGATTCAGATTCAGATTCAGATTTGATTCCAGCCTTCTGGTCGGGTGTTGTCCCGGAGCTCTGTTGTTAAGAGTTTTCGATTTTGTAAATGGCGATGGACTGCTTTGGGCAGAGCAGTTATCTCTATATTGTGCCTTGCATGTTTTGCCTGTGCAAAATTTTGTGAAAATGCCAACTGATTTACTTTGCAATCTGCAATTGGATCACTGAGCATCTCAGGCATGAGCTGCCTCAGATGAAACATGCGAACTGTTGTGGAGGAATGCAGGCAGAATGATTGAAACCTGTGCACCATGCGGCTGAATATTTTGTATTTTGACAGTGCCACCGTGCTCATCCACAATTTTTTTGACAATCGGCAACCCGAGCCCGGTACCTCTTGGTTTGGTGGTGACATAGGGCTCAAATACATGTGTTTTGACCTGCTCCGGGAATCCTTTGCCATTATCAGTCACACTCAGCTCGATTCCGTTATTAACGGATCTGGTCCGCACAGTAATAGCAGCTTCTTTTATATTGGCCAGTGCATCTTGCGCGTTCTGCAGCAAGTTGTGAATGACTTGACGCAACCTCGCCGGATCTCCTCTGACAGGGGCAAGCTCTCCTGCTAGTTCTATCGTGATTGGCGGCAGTGGTGATTCGTTTTCTGTGTTGTCAGTCGTCTGATAAAGCGCCAGAATCTCCCGTACCAGCCGGTTGATATCTACCTGGTATAACTCGGGTTCAGGTACTCGTGCGTATTCCCGGAATTCGTTCACCATTTTTTTCAGGGCTTCAACCTGATTCACGATTGTTTCTGTAGAACGCTTCAGAATTCTGGCATCTGGCTCGTCGAGTTTGCTGATCAGCTTATGCTGCAAACGCTCAGCGGATAACTGGATCGGCGTAAGTGGATTTTTAATCTCATGCGCCAGGCGTCGTGCTACTTCTCCCCATGCTACGGTACGCTGGACTTGTAACAGGCTGGTGATGTCGTCGAATACCACAACACCGCCACCGGATGCCTGGGGTAGGCGAGAGCCTCGCAGAAGCAGCACCTGCTCCTTATCTGCATTGAAGTGCAATACTTGTCTTTGCCATTCACCAACCTCTTCAGAATCAAAGCCGCTTCTTATTTCCCCGGCCAATAACCGCAATCCCGCTTCCTGTTTGGCGCATTCTTCTATGGTTAATCCCTCGAAATTGGTCAGCGGAATTTGCAGTATTTGCTCTGCACTCTGATTGACTGCACGTATTCTCAATACTTTATCAAAGACGATAACACCTGATGACAGATTGGCCAGAATATTTTCGAGATAGGCACGTGCATTTTCAATTTCCTGTTGATGCTGCTGTGCGATGGTGCGTGCGGCCTCCAGTTGTTCAGTCATGAGATTGAATGATTCAGTCAAGATACCGAATTCATCGGTACTGTGAATCTGGTGTCGCCGGCTGAAATCACCCTGAGCTACGGCGCGTGTTCCTTCTGCCAATGACCCCAGTGGCGCGCTTAATTTTTCGCTGATCAGAAATGCACCGGCCAGTGCGGAAAACAGAGCAAGCAACAAGGCCAGGGTCAATGTTACGCTGTACAGCCGAGTCAATCCCTGACGAGACAGCATTAATTCCTGATAATCACTAAAGCCAGCCTGAACGATTTCCGCGTTGTGTGCGATGGATTGCGGCACCCGTTGCAGTACCTGTAGTACTCGGATATCTTCGTTGGCGCTTAGTATGTTGACTGGAACAAGTACTCGCAGATACAGCGTGTTATTCGCGAGTGTTTCGACCGCACTGTAATCCCTCTGCATCCGGATGCGCCGCATCGCTTCTGTATTGGGGATTTCGGGAAACAATACGGTATCATCCAAACCGGTAAAGGCGATGACCTTTCCATCCTGGTTGAACAGGGTAGCTTCCTGTATTTGTGATTGAATTAGAAGCTGATTCAAAACGGTCAAAGGAAATGATGACGGTTCAGCCAGATCAATTGCGGCGGCCCGCGCCTTTTTCTGCAATTCCTCCAGCAGGTTATCCAGTATCGTTTGCCCCAGCGTTAGTCCACCTTCCAGTGCGCGATCCACTTTGACATCAAACCAGGATTCAATACTTTTTCCCAGAAACTGTACTGAAATACCATACACCAGCGCGCCGGGCAGAATGGCCATCAGGGAAAAAACCATCAGAAGCCGCAGTGCCAACTTTGAACCGAATACACCAGTCTTGAGTCTGCGCCGTAATCGTCCGAGTAGAAATCCAACGATTCCAATCAAGAGCAGCAGAAAAATTACGATGCTGACAATCAGCCAGCGGTAATGGCGTTCAAAAAATTCGGTATTGGCTCCGGCTGAGGCCAGCAGGAATAGCATAATGGTACTTAATCCTGCGACAACGAAAATAACGTATTTCATAAACGGGCTCTAACGATAATCAGATTCGTTGTCAGCTTCAGGGGTAGGCGGAAATGTAACCTGCCAGATTTTTTTTTCAGAAATGAGATTCCAGTCCTGAGTATCAAGCCATTCCAGTTGAAACGGTTTAGATAGCCGTGAGACATCCAGCCATACCTGCAGAACTGCGGTGTAAGTGGTGTCCGGGAGGAGTGGGGTGTGTTCCCTGATCAAAAGATCTGGCTGATGTCCCAAAGCCTGTAATGCAGCTTTTAGTGTTGGAAAATTTTGTGACTGGCCGCGTTGAACCAGGCGATATTGCCTGGTTAGTGCCTGATAGCTGAGCGTGGTTCTTTCTTTATAGCGAGCGACTTCTTCATTCAGCCAATACCAGCGTGGTTTCATAATCAAAAGCCGGGTGACGAAATAAAGATCGACCCCCTTTTTCAGGGCTTGCTTCATCGTTTTGCTCAAACCAATGTCAGCCTGGACATCGATATAAAAGCGTTTGCCTGATTCTTTAAGCTGGAAAGACTCTATTTCTATATGTCCTTTGGCGGCAAGTGTGGTTGATGAAAACAGCACGATTAACAATAAAACGATACTGAGCCAGGGACTCCTTATGTCAGCGTGCATGTCAGTTTTTTTGGAGCAAGGCATAAAAAAAGCCATCATGGTGCGGTCCCGGCAGCAGCTGGCCGTTGTTAATTTCTTCGTGGGAGCAGGGTAATCTGCTGGCATCCTGATGGATTGACAGGAATTTTTCAGTAATCAGGTTATTTTCTTCATTGAATACGGAGCAGGTGGCATACAGCAGTTTTCCTCCATGCCGCAGTAATGGCCACAGTTCATTCAATATGGTTGTCTGAATTTGTGCGAAGTTATCTGTGTCACCTGGTCTTCTGAGCCATTTGATATCCGGGTGGCGGTTGACCACGCCTGAAGCAGAACACGGGACATCAGCCAGGATTCGATCATACAATTGGCCATTCCACCATTGCGACGGATTCATTGCATCGCCACAAATCAACTGATAATCAGTTATTTGCAGGCGAGAGAAATTTTCTGTCAACCTGGTAAGCCGATCTTCATATTTATCCAGCACCGTCAATTTGATATTTTCAGTTAACTCAGCCAGATGGGTGCTTTTTCCGCCTGGTGCGGCACAGGCATCCAGCACACGCATCCCTGCTTTGACATCCAGCAGGGGGGCGGCAAATTGTGCGCCCGCGTCCTGTACAGTCACCAGTCCTTCGGAAAACCCGGGTAATTTCTCCACAGAGACCGGCCTGATAAGTTGCAGGGCACTGCCCCCCAACCATTCGGAGCCAATCCCCTGAGCATCCAGCATTGCCTGATAATGATTAACCGAGGTGCGTAACGAATTAATGCGTAAAATCATAGCAGGGTGCTCATTGCCTGCGAGCAGAATGGCTTTATAGTCCTGCGGATATTGCTGACGCAGTTTGTCAATCCACCATTGCGGATAGGAATAGCGGGCGACTTCATTGCTCTTGATTTGATCAAGCAATAAAGTGCGCTGCCGCATGAAATTACGTAACACAGCGTTGATCAATCCCGATGCGGCAGGATTGCGTGTGATTTTGCGGGAAGATGACACGGCGTGATCGACAATGGCATGTGCCGGGGCTTTGCTGTAACAAAGCTGGTAGAGTGCGATTGCCAACAGGTAATGAAGTGATTTGTCTTGTGCCGGTTTATTTAATAATTGATGAAGGATGGTGTCAAGCTGACCATAATGGCGGAGCGTGCCATAGGCAATGTCCTGAATGGCGCCGCGTTGTTGGGGCGTAAGCCGGGAATTGATCTGCCAGATGTTACGCAATACTTCGTTCAGATTGGCGCCTGCAAAAACCTCCCCGATTGCCTGTATGGCCAGTAATTGAATTTCAATCATTTTCAAGAAAAATCACAGGTGACCCTGTGTGGTTTTTTGGAAATGTTCTCCAGGTTGTAGAGGGTGTCCGGCAAGGAATTGCGCAGCAGTCAGTTTTTTTCCACCTGCTTTTTGCAGAATGTTGATGGATAAAGCATCTCGTCCGCATGCCACGATTATCCCGTTATGGTCAGCAGCAATAATCTCACCGGCCTGACGGGTGTCGCTGCGATTGATGATATTGGCCTGCCATAGTTTGATCATGCTGCCATGCAGGCTGGTAAATGCGCCGGGATACGGGTTAAATGTCCGGATCATCCGGTCAATATGGGTGGAATCACGTGTCCAATCGATCTCGGCCTCGGATTTTCTGATTTTTGCTGCATAACAGGCGCTTGCATTATCCTGTAACGTGGGAGTTAGTTTGTCCTGATCCAGCAATGTCAGGGTTTCCACAATACATTTACCACCCAGATCAGCCAGCTTGTCGTGCAAGGTGGCGGCAGTGTCATGTGGTTCTATGAGAAATGCGCGTTTTAGCAGAACTGCTCCGGTATCCAGCCCTTGATCCATTTGCATGATGGAAATACCGGTTTCTGCATCACCCTCCAAAAGAGCGCGTTGAATAGGGGCGGCGCCACGCCAGCGTGGCAGCAGGGAGGCGTGGATGTTGATGCAACCGTGACGCGGGATACGCAATACCGCTTCCGGTAATATTAGTCCGTAGGCTGCGACAATCATTACGTCAGGCTTGAGTGTTTCAAGTTGTGTTTGTATATCCGGTGACTTTAATGTTTCTGGTTGTAATAGTGGAATGTTGTATTGCTGCGCCAGTATCTTAACCGGACTTGCCTGTAGTTTCATGCCGCGTCCAGCCGGTCGATCCGGTTGGGTCAGGACCAGGAGGATATCGAATCCTGATTTTTGTACTGCCTCCAGGGCTTTCGCCGCAAAAACGGGAGTGCCTGCGAAGATGATTTTCATGCGTGACCGTGCTCGCTGGATCAATGTGAGTTACCGGAATATGAGCGCTGGTTGGTATCTGGTCAGGCAATTTGTTTACGCGCCTGTTTTTTTAGCTTGCTCAGAATACGGGATTGCTTGAAAGGTGATAGATATTCGACAAATACCTTCCCGATAAGATGATCCATTTCATGCTGAATACAAACCGCCAGCAATCCGGTTGCATCCATTTCAAATGATTTTCCATCAATATCAGTTGCCCGGACAGTAATCTGTTCGGCGCGAGAAACTTTGTCAAAAATACCGGGTACGGAAAGACAGCCTTCCTGTGTTTCCGATTTTCCTGTGCTGGCGATAATTTCCGGATTGATTAAAACCAGCAGTTCGTCACGAGTTTCGGAGGTATCAATTACGACGACTCGCTTATGAACATCCACTTGGGTGGCTGCCAGGCCAACACCGGCAGCGGCATACATGGTTTCGGCCATATTGCTGGCCAGGATGCGTATTTCCCGAGTGACTGATGGTACGACGGCTGCAATTTTATGCAATCGTTCATCGGGATATCGAAGTATGTTCAGAATTGCCATAACAAATTTGCATAGTTCAAATACTGGAGTTTTGGGGAAGGTTCTATCATTGTGCACTGGTCAATTTTTATGATCAATCCGGTGCTCTGTCCAGTCTGGTGATTTTGTGGTTCGTCCGGAACAAACAAAATAACTTTACTTTTCCGGGTACCTTGATGGAGATGAAGAACCCTTATGCGTACTTTGACAATTATATCTGCGATTTTGTTTATCAACCTGTTTTCCGGGTTGTCTTCTGCGGCTGGTGAAACCAGATTGCGAGAGAATGCACCTGAGCATTACCAGGTTGTTCCCGGTGATACGCTCTGGGGCATTGCTTCCCGGTTTCTCAGAGAGCCGTGGCGCTGGCCTGAAATCTGGCGGATGAACCGTGAGCAGATCAGGAATCCGCATCGGATTTATCCAGGAGATGTCATCATTGTGGAAAATACTTTGTATGGCAGCCGCCTGAGAATGGCAAGTGAAAAAGGTACCGTCCGGCTTTCTCCCGGGATTCGCGTTGAGAAGTCAGCGGTGCGGGCCATTCCTGGTATTCCTGCTGAGAAAATAGAACCTTTTCTAAGTCAACCACTGGTAATCGAAAAGGGTAGATTGGATGGAGCCCCTGTTATTTTAGGAGCAAGTGATGATCGGGTGATTCTGAGCACCGGTGACAAAATTTATATACGTGATCTGCCCGTTGATCAGGGTGTAATCTGGCAGGTATTTCGTGACGGGAAGGCATTAACTGATCCTGATCGCGATAATCGCATCCTGGGTTATGAAGCAGTTTATCTGGGGACTGTTGAAATTACTGATTTTGCAGCTATCAGTACCGCAATAATTTCCCGTTCGGTACAGGAAATTCTGAAAGGCGATCGTCTGCTTCCGCTTTCATCGGCAAAAATAGATAATTACTTGCCGCATGCCCCTGATTTTTCCGTGGTCGGTCGAATCATTTCAGTTTATGGTGGAGTGAATGAAATTGGCGAGAATATGATTGTTACGCTTAATCTGGGGAGCAACAGTGGAATTGAACCGGGGCATGTATTGGCTGTTTATCACGAGAACAATATTCGGTCGCATGAGGGAAAGCAGATTGGTTTGCCTGATGAGCGGGTGGGTTTAGCGATGGTTTTCCGTGTATTTGATACAGTTTCCTATGCGCTGATTATGCAGAGTACCCGGTCAATCAAGGTGGTGGATGTTGTAAAAACACCCTGACAAGGTGGTGCAAAGTTACTATACTCGCCCGCGTGTTAATTTTTGTAGTACAGCTTTTCAGTTGTTTAAAGTTGTTATCGGGATGAGTTCTTTTTTCTATGCAGATTGACCGGGATATTGAATCTTGGCTGCGCCTTGGCCTGACAGAGGGTGTAGGGAGTGGAAGCTTGCGCCGATTGCTGGTCGCTTTTGGCGATCCAGCTGAGGTGCTTGCTGCAAATCAGCGTGCGCTTGAAGGTGTCGTAAAAAAAACAGTTGCCACCAGTATTTTTCAGCGCAAAGTGGATGAGGATAAGTTTGCCAAAACGATTGAATGGCTGCAAGACCCGCTTAATTCACTGATTACGTTAGCAGATCCGGATTATCCAGGACTTCTGCTCAATATTCCTGATCCCCCTCCAATCCTGTATTTTAAAGGCCAGCGGAAATTTCTGGCGCGACCGGCCCTGGCAATAGTCGGCAGTCGCAATGCAACGCCACAGGGATTTGCAAATGCCGATGCTTTTGCCGAGGCTGCCAGTAACGCAGGATTCTGTGTGATCAGTGGTCTGGCGCAAGGTATTGATACAGCGGCCCATCAGGGCGGGCTGCGCGGTGCGTCTTCCAGCATGGCTATTATTGGCACCGGACTTGATCTGGTCTATCCCTCCAAGAATCGTGAACTTGCTCATAAACTGGCAGATGAGGGTGCTCTGATTTCCGAGTTTCCCTTGGGGGTGCCCGCCATGAGCAAAAATTTTCCGCGCAGAAATCGTATCATCAGCGGTATGTGTCATGCATGTTTAGTTGTGGAAGCTACGTTGTATAGTGGGTCACTCATTACTGCCAGGCTGGCGCTGGAGCAAGGGCGTGATGTGATGGCCATACCCGGTTCTATCCATTCTCCTTTGTCAAAAGGCTGCCATGCGTTGATTAAACAGGGCGCGAAACTGGTTGAGAATATCCAGGATATTCTGGATGAATTGAATCATCAGCCGATACAACAAATTGAAGCTGCTCCGGCTAATCATAATGAAACGGGTGGATTGGTAAATGCAAGTGGTGATTGTATTGATGATACCGGGCTACTAATATATTTTGACTATGATTCCATCGATATTGATACGCTTTGCACACGCAGTGGCTTGACGGTTGAGGCGGTATCCGCCATGCTACTGATCTTGGAATTGGAAGGTAAGATTGGTAGTCTTCCTGGAGGAAGATACCAACGTGTTCGTTGATTCATTGAGTGTTTGGTAGTAATTCGTTACCCTGTTTAAGGTGTCTTGTAGTAATTTTAATTTGAGGTTGCAGGGTGGGCTATGTTCGATATTCTTGTTTACTTGTTTGAAAATTACTTCGATACCGGAAACTATCCGGATTCTGCTACGTTGACCCGGAAATTAACCATGGCGGGCTTTGATGACGAAGAAATTACGCTGGCACTTGACTGGTTGTCCGAATTTTCTCATCACGATACGGAGGGTTATCTGGCTGGGCTGGCTGAAAGCAATTCAATGCGCCATTTTACAAAAGAAGAGATGGAGATTATTGATACGGAAGGACGCGGATTCATTTTCTTTCTTGAACAGGCTGGTGTCATTAATCCGCTGCAACGTGAATTGTTAATCGATCGGGTCATCCGCATGGATGGTGATACTTCCAGCGTGGAAAAGATAAAACTGGTGGTGCTGTTTGATCTTTGGATCCAGAATCAGCTGGCCGACAGCAATACCATCGAAAAATTATTTGTAGTCAGTGATTCCCACCAGCGGCACTAATGCCTTGCAGATACTCTTTCCATCCAACCCGTTCATGACCGGCAGCCAGGAGACCGGATGATTTGATCGGCTGACGTAGCCCGTGTGTCAGTTGTTCATTGTGTCTATAGCAGTTTATAAGTACCTTATGAGTAAAAAACTAATCATCGCCGAGAAACCTTCTGTTGCTAATGATATAGCGCGTGTCCTGGGCGGATTTACCAAGCAGGGTGACTATTTCGAGAGTGATGAATATGTCTTGTCCTCCGCAATCGGGCATTTGCTGGAATTAATTGTCCCGGAGGAATATGAGGTTAAGCGAGGGAAATGGAGTTTTGATCATTTACCCGTTATTCCTCCACGCTTTGATCTTGCTCCGATCGAGAAAACCATGGATCGCCTCAAGCTGTTGAGCAAGCTGATCAAGCGCAAAGATGTTGATGTGTTAATTAATGCATGCGATGCAGGACGTGAAGGTGAACTGATTTTTCGTTATATCGTGCGTCATACTGGCAGCAAAAAACCGATTAAACGTTTGTGGTTGCAATCTATGACACCCGTGGCCATACGGGAAGCTTTTACAAATCTGCTGGAAGATAGCGAAGTGCAGCCTTTGGCAGATGCGGCCGTTAGCCGTTCTGAAGCGGATTGGCTAGTAGGTATTAATGGCACGCGTGTCATGACTGCATTCAACTCGCAGGAAGGCGGATTTCATAAAACGACAGTCGGGCGTGTGCAAACGCCTACACTGGCCATACTGGTTGAACGAGAAGAGGCGATCAAGAAGTTTGTGGCCAGGGACTATTGGGAGATTCATGCTGTTTTTCAGGCAGAAAATGGTTCCTATAAAGCAAAATGGTTTGATGAAAGCTTTAGCAAGCGTAAGGATGAATCTGAATCCAGGGCGGATCGGATTTGGGATCATGCCAGAGCTGAAGCGATTCGGGATAAATGCGATGGGCGAACCGGGATTGTTTCCGAAGAAAGCAAACCGACCAGGGAGAACTGTCCTTTACTATACGATCTGACCAGTCTGCAACGGGAGGCCAATAGCCGTTTTGGTTTTTCTGCCAAAACGACGTTAGGACTTGCTCAGGCTTTGTATGAGAAACATAAGGTGCTAACTTATCCTCGTACTGATTCGCGTGCACTTCCTGAAGATTATTCGGAAACAGTCAAGGATACGCTGCAGGCGCTGAAAGAATCACATTATGATCAGTTTGCCAGTCAGATTTTAAAATCTGACTGGGTAAAACCGAACAAACGGATTTTCAATAATGCAAAGGTTTCAGACCACTTCGCAATTATCCCTACAGCGCTGGTTCCAAAAAAACTCAATGAGGCGGAAGAGAAGCTCTACGACCTGGTGACCAAACGGTTTCTGGCAATTTTCTACCCGGCAGCCGAGTTTTTGGTTACAACCCGCATTACTAGGGTGGAAGATGAGCCTTTTAAAACGGAAGGTAAGGTTTTGGTGCATGCTGGCTGGCAGACTGTTTATGGCAAGGTGGAATCTGTCCGGGGGCAGGAAGAAGAGTCAGTGCTGGTGGCAGTGACACCGGGCGAAACGGTTCTAGCCCAGGAAGTAACTGCAGTTGCCAATCAAACGCATCCCCCTGCCAGATATAACGAATCCACGTTGTTATCCGCGATGGAGGGTGCCGGAAAACTGGTGGAAGATGAAGAGTTGCGTGCAGCCATGAGTACTAAAGGGTTAGGTACACCCGCTACACGTGCTGCCATCATAGAAGGCCTGATTCATGAAAATTATGTTGAGCGTTCAGGGAGGGAGTTGCAACCGACAGCCAAAGCATTCTCGTTAGTGACTTTGTTGCGGGGAATCAAGGTTTCCGAGCTGATTTCACCCGAGTTGACCGGAGACTGGGAATTCAAGTTGCGTCAAATTGAGCAGGGCCAGCTTAAGCGTGATGTCTTCATGGAGAAGATTGCTACGATGACTCGTCATATCGTCGAGCAAGCTAAAAATCATCGAGGTAAGACTATCAGCGGAGATTTTGCAACCCTCCAGGTACCTTGTCCTAAATGCAGTGGCGTAATAAAGGAAACCTATAAAAAATTTCAATGTCAGCAATGTGATTTTGCATTGTGGAAGATTCTGGCAGGGCGGCAGTTCGAGGTGAATGAAATGGAAACGCTGATTTCCACCCGCGAGGTTGGTCCTTTGTCAGGCTTTCGCAGCAAGATGGGACGTGCATTCAACGCCCTTGTCAGGTTGACAGATGATCATGAAATGAAGTTTGATTTTGGCAACGAAGCCACCCAAACAGAAGAGGAAGTTGATTTTTCGGCACAGCAAGTGCTTGGAAAATGTCCTCAGTGTGGACATTCTGTATATGAACACAAATTATTTTATGTTTGTGAAAAGGCGGTAGGGCCAAGCCCTTCCTGCAGTTTCAGAACTGGAAAAATTATTCTGAATCGCGCTATCGATACGGAACAGGTGATCAAACTGCTTCAGACGGGCAGAACCGATTTGCTGACAGGATTTATTTCCAAGAAAGGGCGGCCTTTTTCTGCTTACCTAGTTGTAGGGCCGGAAGGCAAGATCGGATTTGAGTTTGAGCAGAAAAAAGTGAAGAGCAAGCGTGCTGACGCTGTTCCGGAAACCGGTAAAGCAGCTTCTTGATCTGACCGGTAGATACCTTTCGTTTTTTTGTGTTCCCGGAACAGACGTCAGATCAGCCATATATATAAATAATATAGCGAACGATGCCTGAAACAGCGGTGATAAGGATGGACAGGCTGCCTACCAGCGCAAGTCCTTCGACTACGAAGAAAGATAGCGCGTGTCCCAGGCTCCTGTATTCTATTTCTCCCGATTCATTGCGGTGCCGGTCTTTGCGAATTTTAACCCAATAGAGAACCATAAAGGCAATCGGAAGGGCCAGTATCGAATAAAGCAAGTTGGCTATCGGTGCAGTATCTTCCATCAGTTAACCTCGTTGAATATGAATAAAGTTATTATAAGAATAAGGGTTGTATTGTATTTGATCTGAGGTGGCTTTAGTAGAGTCGGTTGCGTTAATGTTTCGGTGACAGATGTAAATTGTTAATTTACAGATAGGTTCATTCAGTAAGGATTATCGGTACAAAAAATATCCGGGGCTTAAAGTGGGTATAAATTCGGCTGGATAATCTAAAAACAGAATTACCACTTTAATGTACATTTGCCTAATTTGAAGATGATTCACGAAGCTGGATCAATTATTGTTGAACAAATGAAAAGAAATCATTATGTTTTGATTGATTCCTGCCTTTTACTGGCAGAAGGTCGCTAGCTTATGGAATGGCTTGATCTTCCTCTGGTTCGTTGTGCAGCAGGTAAGGTACGTTTGCCGGGTTCGAAAAGTATTTCTAACCGTGTTCTTCTGTTGTCTGCACTTGCTGAAGGCACTACAACGATCAGTAATCTGCTCGAATCCGATGATACCGGGCGGATGTTGGATGCTCTGAAGATGCTTGGGGTAGCTGTTACTCGCACTGATGAAGGTCAATATCTGATAACGGGGTGCAGTGGGAGATTTTCTGTAAAGGAAGCTGATCTGTTTCTGGGCAATGCCGGAACAGCCTTTCGCCCGTTAACTGCGGTACTGTCATTGATGCATGGTCATTATCATCTTTCAGGTGTGCCACGCATGCATGAGCGGCCGATTGGCGATTTAGTGGATGCGTTACGTCAAGTTGGGGCTGTAATTACCTATCTTGAGCGAGAGCATTTTCCCCCATTGGAGATCCATCCGGCTGCAATCCACCCAGCTGATATTCTTATCAATGGAAATATTTCCAGTCAGTTTCTCAGTGGATTGCTGATGGCGTTGCCTCTGGCTGGTGAACCAGCAACCATCATTGTCAACGGTACACTTATCTCACAACCCTACGTAACACTCACCATTGCGCAAATGGCCTATTTTGGCGTGCAGGTTGAACGGGAATCCTGGCTGTGTTTTATCGTGCCAGGGAATCAGATTTATCACAGCCCGGGAAAGATCGTTGTTGAAGGGGATGCGTCGTCTGCTTCCTATTTTCTTGCTGCCGGAGCTATAGCAGGTGGCCCGGTGCGTGTTGATGGCGTAGGACGCGATAGCTGTCAGGGAGATATCCGCTTTGTTGAAGCGCTGGAAGCGATGGGAGCTTGCATCAAAATGGGGAGTGACTGGATAGAATCCAGTGCCCCAGGCTACAGATCTGACGGCAAGGTTTTAAAGGCGATTGATTTTGATTGTAATCATATCCCTGATGCTGCTATGACACTGGCTACGACCGCATTGTTTGCGCAAGGGACGACTACGCTCAGGAATATAGCGAGTTGGCGGGTCAAGGAAACAGACCGGATCACTGCGATGTCAACAGAACTTCGCAAGCTGGGTGCTCAAGTGGAATCTGGCGATGATTTTCTGCGGATCACGCCGCCGGACGGCCCTTTGGTGGCCAATACTGTGATTGATACCTACGATGATCACCGGATGGCGATGTGCTTTTCCCTGATATCCTTGGGTACACCGGTGCGCATCAATGACCCACATTGTGTAGCTAAAACTTTCCCGGATTATTTTGAAAAATTCACAGCCATTACACACCAATAATTTCCAGAAGTGTATTGAACCCAAATTTCACAAGCAACAATTTAAATACCGGAAGTATCTTGCTTGGATCGAGTGAACCATGAAAAATCAATATGTTCCGGTAATTACACTGGATGGCCCTTCCGCATCAGGGAAAGGTACAATCGCCCGTCTTGTATCACAGGCGCTCGGGTTTCATTACCTTGATAGCGGTGCACTTTATCGTCTGGTGGCGCTGGCTGCCATGAAGCGCGGTGTAGATGCCGGTGATGAGCAAGGAGTGGTTGGTATTGCCCGAAGTCTGGATGTGTCTTTTGCAGATTCATCAATCCGGCTGGACGGGATAGATGTAAGTGATGAGATCCGTGCAGAAGCATGCGGAGAGTATGCTTCTAAAATCGCACAATATTCTGCGCTCAGAGTGGAACTGCTGGAGCGTCAGCGGGATTTCCGTAAACTACCGGGCTTGGTGGCTGACGGACGCGACATGGGATCAGTCATTTTTCCTGACGCCACTTTGAAAATTTATCTTACTGCCAATGAAGAAGAGCGCGCGCGTCGGCGTCATAAGCAGTTGATGGAGAAGGGAATAAATGCTAGTATCGCGCATCTTGTCCTGGCTCTTCGCGAGCGTGATGAGCGTGACAGCAAGCGTGTTGCGTCGCCACTGCAACAGTGTGAAGATACATGTTTGCTGGATACAACTGGCCTCAATATAGATCAGGTTGTCGGCAAGGTATTGGGTATGTATGCTGACTCCGGTAGTATTGAGTGACTTTGGAATTTAAGTTTTTCAGTTGTTATTTTTATTAACCAACCAACCTGTCCCCTTTTGTTTTTTAGAGGGGAATTGTTTACGATCGGGTATTTTTTAAATGACTATTGCAACCAGTGTAGCGGATTCTACAGAAAGCTTTGCCGAACTTTTCAATGAGAGCCTTTCGCATAAGGAAATGCGTGTGGGTGAAGTAATTACTGCTGAAATTATTCGTGTTGATTACAACTTTGTTGTGGTTAATGCAGGGCTTAAATCCGAGAGCTATATCCCGATTGAAGAATTCAAGAATGACAGGGGCGAGGTTGAGGCTCATGAGGGCGACTTTGTCAGTGTTGCTATTGAAGCGCTTGAAAATGGTTACGGTGAAAGCCGATTGTCGAGAGATAAGGCAAAGCGCCTGAATGCTTGGTATGAGCTGGAAGATGCCATGGAAAAAGGCACAATTGTTACCGGCATGGTTAACGGAAAAGTAAAAGGCGGGTTAACAGCCACAATCAATGGTATTCGTGCTTTTCTGCCAGGTTCCCTGGTGGATATCCGTCCGGTTAAAGACATGACACCTTATGAAAACAAGGAAATGGAATTCAAGGTGATCAAGCTTGATCGCAAGCGTAATAACGTGGTTGTATCCAGGCGTGCGGTGCTGGAAGAGACTCAAGGAGCAGACCGGGATGAGTTGCTGGCCAGTTTGCAGGAGGGGGCGGTTGTCCAAGGGATTGTCAAGAACATTACGGACTACGGTGCATTTGTCGATCTGGGTGGTATTGATGGATTGTTGCACATTACCGATCTTGCCTGGCGCCGTGTCAAACATCCAACTGAAGTTATCAATGTTGGCGATGAAGTTTCTGCCAAAATCCTGAAATTTGATCAGGAAAAAAATCGTGTGTCCCTGGGACTGAAACAGCTCACGGAGGATCCGTGGATTGGCCTTTCCAGGCGTTATCCTCAAGGTACGCGCATGTTCGGCAAAGTTACCAATATGACTGATTATGGTGCCTTTGTTGAAATTGAACAGGGTATCGAAGGCTTGGTGCATGTCTCGGAAATGGACTGGACCAACAAGAATGTTTATCCGTCCAAAATTGTGCAGCTGGGTGACGAAGTCGAAGTCATGATTCTTGAGATTGATGAAGATCGTCGGCGTATTTCACTGGGCATGAAACAGTGTAAACCTAATCCTTGGGAAGAATTTTCACTGAGTCATGAAAAAGGCAACAAAGTTACTGGTCAAATTAAATCTATTACAGATTTCGGTTTATTCATCGGGTTGCCAGGGAATATTGATGGTTTGGTACATCTGTCCGATCTTTCCTGGATTCAGACAGGTGAAAAAGCAATCAGTGAATTTAGAAAAGGTGATGAGGTGGAAGCTGTAGTGTTGTCCATCGATGTAGAAAAAGAGCGTATTTCTTTGGGTATCAAACAGTTGGAAGGTGATCCCTTTAATATTTATGTCGCTTCGCATGATAAAGGCAGCCTTGTCAAGGGTACCGTGAAATCTGTGGATGCCAAGGGTGCCGTTATTGCACTGACGGATGATGTAGAGGGTTATTTGCGCGCTTCTGAATTTTCTCGTGACAAGATCGAAGATATTCGTACTCGTGTTAACGAAGGGGATGAGCTTGAGGCCGCGATTATTAATATTGATCGTAAGAGCCGAAGTATCAGTTTGTCAGTTAAAGCCAGGATCCAGGAGGAAGAAGATAAAGCGATCAGATCGCTGGCTCCATCTCCAGCCTGTGCGGGTACTACTAATCTGGGTGCATTACTTAAAGCCAAGATTGATAGTAAATCTTCAGAAGAATAACAGCTGGCCATGACGAAATCCGAACTGATTTCCAAGCTGGCGGAACGCTTTCCTCAGCTGCTGGCAAAGGATGCAGAATTAGTCGTCAAGATTATTCTGGATGCAATGGCGAAAAGCCTTGCCAGAGGGGAACGTATCGAGATTCGTGGATTTGGCAGTTTCGATCTAAATTACAGGCCTTCACGTGTCGGGCGCAACCCTAAATCAGGTGAAAAGGTTCATGTGCCGGAGAAATATGTTCCTCACTTCAAGGCAGGTAAAAAAATGCGAGAACTGATTGATTCCAGCCATAAACAGCATAACCTGCTTGATCAGGCTACAGGCTAGAAATCCGTGTCTCTTGAAAATAACGTTGCACCAGAAGAAAGCGTGTCTCATTTCTTTCCGATTTTTGTTGCGTAAATCTACAATATGCTCGGAAATCAGTGAATTACTGATCACGCTTTCCTGCGTGATTACTTGGAATAGGCAGGTGTTCCGAGTATGTTGCAATCAGATAAATAAGTGAGAGAGCGGCTTTAGGTTGATTTTATGGGTATTTCCGGGAACACTAATCGGAGTTGCTACAGGGTCTTTATGACCTCGTGTCTTCCTTTGTTTTACTTTTCTGAGTTGAATCAGAAGAAATGCACATATTTATGACCCTTGTACGCCTGATTGTTTTTTTGTTTCTACTCAGTGTTGCTGTCAAGAATTCCGAGAGGGTGACAATACACTATTATCTTGGAATGGAATGGGAAGTCCCTGTAGTAGTCGTGCTTTTCCTCTGTTTCGCAGCAGGTGCCCTATTCGGGTATTTATCCTGTCTCATTAAAAAAATCCGTAGGAAACCCTGATATTACTGGCTGTATGAATGATTCGCGTATTATCGTCGCACTGGATTTTTCTGACCAAGGCACGGCGTTGAATTTTGCAGCCACGCTGGATAGCAGACTTTGTCGGATTAAGGTTGGGAAAGAACTTTTTACCTTGGCAGGTCCACAGCTGATCGAGAAATTGATGCGACTGGGCTTTGATGTTTTTCTTGATTTGAAATTTCACGATATTCCGAACACTGTTGCGGCGGCCTGTAGTGTTGCGTCTAGTTTGGGTGTATGGATGATCAATGTACATGCGCTGGGAGGAAGCAAAATGTTGCTTGCTGCCCGGCAGGCGTTGGATGGAAAGAGAACCAGACTCATCGCTGTAACCTTGCTTACCAGTATGAATCATGATGACTTAAGTGAGCTAGGCATATCTGGCTCGCCGGAAATTATCGTGCAGCGACTGGCTCTGCTTGCACAGCGCTGTGGTTTGGATGGTGTGGTTTGCTCGGCGCTGGAAGCAGCCAGTCTGAGAGAGAAGGCAGGTAAGGATTTCTGGCTGATAACTCCCGGTATTCGATCATCAAATGATAATAGGGATGATCAGGCAAGGATTGCGACGCCGACTATGGCAATACGGAACGGGGCTAGCTACCTTGTTATAGGCAGGCCGATTACCCGGTCACCAGATCCGCTTAAAGCGCTTCAGCGATTTAATGACGAGATTGTTTCGGCTTTATAATTCAGTAATTTGTACTTCCGGCAGCTTTCTGGAAGATATTGAAAAAACCTTTCTAAGTGCCCAATCCTGACTGGCCAGAAGGCTGGTGATTAAAACGGTTGCTTTGACGCTCCTGCGAGAAATTTTTACCTGTACCCCAGCAGTAAAATTACGCTTGTTATTAATTTTATTTAAAGTAAGTACAGCCATACCTATTGCCCACAGACAGAAGCGGCGTATCCCTGTTTCATGCGATGGGATCAGGCGGGTGTAGATCATCGCGTTGTGCAGATGTGATTTTGCAATACCAATCAGGGTACCCAGTCCATCATGAAAACCTTGCGCGCAACGGCCTGGTTGTAAATTATCGAGATCAAACCCTTCTTCCAGAAAAATATCTCTTGGTAACCAGCATGCCCCTCGTTTTCTGTCTTCCCAGATATCTTTCAGAATATTGGTCATCTGTAATCCCTGACCAAAAGATACAGCCAGTTTCATCAGGGTCGATTTATGTTGATTGATTTCTGGGGAGTAATCACAGAATAATTCAGTCAGCATTTCACCAACCACACCGGCAACGTGGTAGCAATAAAGATCCATCTCGGCCAGGTTTTCAAGGCCTGCCAAAGATTCTTTTTCCTGATATGCGGCCATTCCTTGCCCCATGATACGAATACAGCGTTCCAGCGCCTGGCGCTGCACAGAATTGAAGCTGTGTGTCATTCGTATGACGGCAGGGGTATTCTTGATGAGATCATGCTCTGCTGGAATAGTGTGTTCTGAAAGTAGAGGGTACAGGGCTTGTGCAAAAATTTCAGCTTCGATGCTACCGCTGACGACCTCGGTGAACATTCCAGCCAGTTCGCGTGTTTGCTCCAATGTGAGGGCGCTATCATCCTCAACTGTATCGACAATGCGACATAACAGATAGGCATTTCCTATCACTGCACGCAATGCTGGCGGCAATTGAGGAATAGTGAGCGCGAAAGTGCGTGATACGCCTTGTAGAATGAATTCCTGGTAGCGCGCATCGTCGAGTGTGGTGATATCCGACATAATTGGAGTTATGTGCGGGTTTCAGGTTGGTATCTTTTCCAGAGCATATAGATCTTCTATTGTTTCACGTGCACGAATGAGATGTACTGAGCTGCCGTCCACCATGACTTCAACTGCACGTGGGCGGGTATTGTAATTTGAGCTCATACTCATACCATACGCGCCTGCAGACATAACGGCCAATAAATCATTACTTTCCAGAGTCAGGTTACGGTCATGGCCGAGAAAATCGCCTGTCTCGCAAACAGGTCCGACGATCTGGTAAATTTTTGTCTCTCCTGTACGCTTGGCGATTGGTAATATTGAATGATAGGCCTGATACAGAGCTGGCCTCAACATGTCGTTCATTGCAGCATCAACAATTGCGAAATTGCGGTGTGGTGCGTGTTTGAGATAATGCACTCGGGTCAGCAGTAGTCCGGCGTTCCCTACCATTGAACGTCCGGGCTCGATAAGCAATTGCTGCGGATAATTTTCTGTAGCCGCGCATAATGCCTTGACATACTCCTCTATCGTGGGAGGGATTTCCAGATCATAACGAACTCCTAGTCCTCCACCAAGATCCAGGTGCTCAATGGAAATACCTGTTGCTTGTAATCGTGCCAGCAAATCCAGCATTTTATGGGCTGCTTCAATGAATGGCGCAATTTCAGTCAATTGCGAGCCAATATGACAATCTAGCCCTGAGACACGGATGTAGGGGAGCTGTTGCGCTATTGCGTATATCCGTTCAGCCTCTGCAGCCGGGATACCAAACTTGTTTTCCTTCATTCCTGTGGAAATGTAAGGGTGAGTGTTAGCATCCACATCCGGGTTGACGCGCAGACTGACTGGCGCGATCTTTCCCATTTGTCCGGCAATTTCATTCAATGCGATCAGTTCCATTTCTGATTCAACATTGAAACAGAAAATATTGGCCGCCAGTGCTATACGAATTTCCTCAAATGTTTTGCCTACTCCAGAGAAAACCGTTTTTTGCAGATCGCCTCCTGCTTTCAATACTCGCTGCAATTCCCCGCCAGAGACGATATCAAAGCCGCTGCCCAAGCGGGCAAGCAGGTTCAATACAGCAAGATTTGAATTGGCTTTTACTGCGTAGCAGATCAGATGGTTTCTCTGACCGAAGGCGCGATCAAAGCTTTGGTAAGCCGTGCGGATTGCCGCACTTGAGTAAACATAGCAAGGGGTGCCAAACTCAGCTGCAATTGCTGTCAGTGGAATTTCTTCTGCAAAAAGCTGGTGGTTTCGATAATTAAATGAGCTGAAATGGCTCATGACTTTTCCTGCTTATTGTTTTTAACGGGTTGATCCTGTGGGAGATAAAGTGAACTTTTATAGCCACAGGCAGACAGGAGCAACTGTAATAAAAGAATCAGACCAAGTATGCGCATCATTGATTAGCCAAAGATACTGTATTCATTATTGACGAATGTCGGATAACCACTGTACCAGCTCATTCAACAAGTTGTCACTTACCTGAATAAAGGCTGTAACTGCACCCGCTGCATCCGCTGTTTGAGTTTCTTGCCTTCCCAGAAAGTGCTGGTGTGCAATTGGCAAGCGTGAGGTTGGTTCATACAGAGAAGCACGTAGTTGAACAACAACCTGGCTATTACCCGGTGTATTAAAAATCTGGGTGAACTCACCCAGATCAATTTTTAACAGATAGTTTACAGGCGTATCGTCTTTATGGTGTCTATCAATGTTTCCAGTCGCAAAATACTGCCTGAAGCGCTCGGTCAACAGTTCTGCTGGTGGTGCATTCCAGCGACTGTCAGCATAGGTATAGATGCGGGCAGGATCATGGTAGGCAAGCCGGTAATGGATTGATTGAGTATCCAGCCAGACGGGTGCGGCGATATCTATAATCTGAATAGTCGCTTGAGAGGACAGGGAAGATCCGAGTGTGATAGCAGATGGCGGGCCAAGATCGTAAACTGAGACGGAGGATGGTGCTTTGGGTGTCAAGGTACACCCTGTCAACAAAATAGCCAGAAGGGCAATAGAAACTTTCGTCATCATTTTATCGGCTGTGGTGGCGTGAATCCTGGTTCGCCAGGGCCAGGCAAGGCGGGTGGTTTGCCAAATACCAGGCTTTGTGGATGTGCTTCCAGCAAATTTAGTAATTGATTCAGTTTGCGCGTACTTTGCGTGACAGCCTGGCCAGTTTCATTCAGGCTATCCAGGGTGTGAGCCATCTCCAGCGATCCTTGGGTCAGGTTGTCTATTAATCCTTGCTGCTGATTCAGTTTTTGTAGTACCTGGCTGGTATTTTCCATGACCTGACGAGTTTGCCTGAATGTCGACGTGAATTCGCCAGTCAACTGCGGCAAAGCTTGCAAACCATTCTGGAGCTCTTCTGTCAATTTGTCATAATGCTGAACTGTCTGTTCCAAGTGGCTTAAAATCTTGCCAATATGCGCCTGATTTTTTTTATTAAGCAGATTGTTTATCTGCTTAATTACTGTGTTTGAATTCTTGAGGATTTCTTCCAGAGAGTCGGAAAGGGTTTTGATAAGTGAAGATCTCAGGAAAATATGTGCCTCGTTTTCCAGATAACCGGCTCCTGCTTCAGAGACATCATCATTCAGTTCGACGTAAGTCAATCCGGTGATACCCTGGCTGGCCAGCTGTGCGTAGATATTTTTGGGAAGCGTAACGTGACTGCTGACAGCGATACGGACGATGATGTTGCGTATATTTTCCTTATCAAAGTAAATTTCTTCGACTTTCCCAATATTTACTCCACGGTAACGAACGGATGCTTCCGGATTCAATCCGGATACAGAGCCACCAGCAGAAATCAGAAAATAATGATTGTGATTAATATTGTCACGACTAAGCCATTTGACCGCCATGACCGCCGCTACTCCCAGGAGGAGTACGAACAGACCGGCAGCAAATGCGTGTGCTCGGTTCTCCATCAGGTTCTCCTGTGATTAACTCAAATTACTTGGGCAACTCGCGGTTCTCGGCAAGAAGCTGTTCGGTCAGATGGGGGGTGATAATTTGCAGAAGCTGGGAGAAGATTTTGGGATTGCCTGCAACGATCTGCCCACTTTGCATGTAATGTCCGTTCCCTTCCAAATCACCAACCATACCTCCTGCTTCGAGAATAAGCAGACATCCGGCTGCAATGTCCCACGGCGCCAACCCGGTTTCCCAGAAGCCATCGTAACGTCCGGCGGCAACGTAAGCGAGATCCAGTGCCGCAGAGCCCGGGCGGCGAATGCCGGCTGTTTTGGGAATCATGTCTCTGAACATGGCCAGATAGGCATCCATATGTGTGAAATCTCTAAACGGGAATCCAGTGCCGATCAGGCATTCGCCTAACTGTGCTCGTTTGCCAACACGAATACGATGATCATTGAGAAAGGCACCGCTGCCGCGCGTGGCAGTAAATAATTCATCGCTTACCGGATCGTAGATGACAGCTTGTGACAAAATTCCACGGTGTAACAACGCGATCGAGACGCAGTATTTTGGAAATCCGTGCAGGAAATTGGTGGTGCCGTCCAATGGATCAATTATCCACTGATATTCCGATTTGTTTGCATTCCCGCTGGCACCGCTTTCTTCTGCTAGAATCGAATGATCAGGGTATGCATCCAGCAATATTTTGATAATGGCATCTTCAGCAGCTTTGTCCACTTCGCTGACAAAATCGCTGTGAGCTTTGCGCGAAACAGTCAGCCGATCCAAATCCATTGAGGCACGATTGATGATGTTGCCGGCCCGGCGAGCTGCCTTAACTGCGATGGTAAGCGTGGGATGCATGGTAAAAAATTTACTTTAGAAACAAATGACTGGAAAACCGCTATTCTAATATGAATCCTGCCTCGCCGCTCGATAATGTCCGGATTGTGTTGAGCCATACCAGCCATCCGGGCAATATCGGTGCAACGGCCCGTGCCATGAAAACCATGGGGCTGAACAAGCTTTACCTGATCAACCCGAAATCCTTTCCGGATAGTGAGGCGGATGCCCGCGCCTCCAATGCACGCGACATACTTGACACGGCGCACGTCTGCAGTAACCTGGAGGAGGCGCTGGGGGATACTTTTCTGGCTGCTGCCCTGACTGCTCGCCGGCGTGATTTGCCGCACCCGACCTGTAATGCCAGGCAGGCAGCCATTGAGCTGATCCGGCATGCACAGCATCATCCGGTAGCGTTGCTGTTTGGCCGGGAAAGTGCCGGATTGACCGCAGCGGAAATCAGTCATTGCCAGGTAACGGTGCAGATTCCGGCTAACCCTGATTGTTCTTCGCTTAACCTGGCAGCTGCGGTACAAGTTATGGCTTATGAGCTGCGCATGGTACTTGAAGAAGATGCTGCTGCGCATTATTTTGCATCCCGATTGCCGGATGCCGCCAGCCTGCATGAAATTGAAGGATTACACTATCACCTGGAACGGGTCATGATCCACAGTGGATTTATGGATCCTGACCAACCCAAACACCTCATGCGCCGGATACGTCGTTTGTTTGCACGTACCCGGCTGGAAAAGGAAGAGGTGAATCTTTTGCGTGGTCTGCTGACTGCGGTCGATCCGCATAATTCATCCAAAAGCTGATTTTCTCCGGGCGCTCAGCCTATTCTGGCTGATGTTCCTAAAGCCACGCTGTTTCCTGGCTCTGTTTTTGGTGATTCGGTTGATTAATTCGGAGCAACGGTTGTTTTAAATGATTGACGTTCTGCCAGTTTATTAGCCAACCGAACGAGATTGGGGTAAGTATCACGCCATTTGATCTCGGCGAAACGAGCATCCAGATAACCGAATGCACAGCCGAGTGCGATGTCAGCCAAGGTCATGGATGCTCCTTCGCACCATGCTTGATCACCCAGATCCGATGAAGCTGCCTGCAGCCCCTGGTCAATTTTCTTTTGCTGACGTTCTATCCATTCCTGGCTTTGCTGTGATTCAGGGCGTTTCCGTTCAAGATAAATTGCCACGCAGGCGTCGATGATCCCGTCAGCAAGCACTTCCCAGCGCTTGACGCGCAGTCGTTCAGGTCCGGAAGCCGGAATCAGCCGGGTGGAACTGGCGCTGTCCTGGTCATCCAGATATTCAACAATCACACGTGAATCAAACAGGATAAAGCCGTCATCCATAATCAGAGCCGGTACCTTACCCAGCGGATTAACCTGGGCAACCTTGGTGTCAGGGCTGAACGGAGGATCATTGGTAAATTCATAGTCGATGCTTTTTTCAACAAGCATGATGCGTACCTTGCGTACATACGGGCTGGTCAGTGATCCAATAAGCTGCATTTCATTGTCCTTTTTGTTTTTGGAATATTGATTATGTCATTTTATCCCAGCCGGAGAGATGATGGCGAGCTGTGATAAAATGCGCGCTCCCGCACCGTGAATGACCGAATTCAAACAATCATTTAAGTATTAATTGATGGATATCCCGACACTTCTCTCACTTTCTCCATTAGATGGCCGATACCAGCAGAAGGTGGCAGCCTTGCGTCCCTTCTTCAGCGAATATGCATTAATCCGCCACCGGATTCATGTGGAAATTGAGTGGTTTAAAGCAGTAGCGAATATCCCGGTCTTGACCGGTGTTTCATCGCTGTCAGCTAGCGTAATTGCACAGTTGAATCAGCTTTCGGAGAATTTTTCCATTGCCGATGCAGAAGCTGTCAAAGCTATCGAAGCGCGCACCAATCATGATGTAAAGGCGGTAGAGTACTGGCTGAAGGAAAAACTGGCTGGAGATCAGGAAATTGTGGCGCTCTCCGAGTTTATTCATTTTGCCTGCACTTCAGAAGATATCAACAACCTGTCACACGGTCTGATGCTCAAACATAGTCGGGATCAGGTCATGCTCCCCGCGCTTGATGACATCATTAAACAACTCACAACGCTTGCCAGGGAATTGGCTGATGTTCCCATGCTTGCCCGTACGCATGGACAGGCAGCCACGCCGACTACCATGGGTAAGGAAATGGCCAATTTTGTCTACCGGTTGCGTCAGGGGCGTGAGTGTCTTGCCGCTATCACCATTTCCGGTAAAATCAATGGAGCGGTGGGTAATTACAATGCCCACATGATTGCCCTTCCAGAATTCGACTGGGAAACGTTTGCTCGTTCCTTTGTCGAGAAGCTCGGCATCACCTTTAATCCCTATACGATCCAAATCGAACCGCATGACACCATGGCCGAGCTGTTCGATGCCTACGCTCGCATCAATACGATCCTGCTTGATCTGAACCGTGACATCTGGGGCTACGTTTCACTGGGTTACTTTCGGCAGAAAACCAAAGCAGATGAGGTTGGCTCTTCCACCATGCCGCATAAGGTCAACCCAATTGATTTTGAAAATTCGGAAGGCAATCTGGGTATCGCCAATGCCTTGCTCAGGCATTTGAGTGAAAAATTACCGATCTCACGCTGGCAGCGTGATCTTACCGACTCGACCGTGCTGCGCAATATGGGGGTGGCGCTTGGTCATACGTTACTGGCCTATGACTCATGTCTTAAGGGGCTTGGAAAGCTGCAAGCAGATCCAATGCGTTTATCGGAGGATTTGCAGCATGCCTGGGAAGTTCTGGCCGAACCGATTCAAACCGTGATGCGTCGTTATGGAATAGTCAACCCGTATGAACAGCTCAAGGCTTTAACGCGCGGGAAAACGGGAATCGACCGCAGCACACTTCAACAGTTTATCGAACAACTTGATATTCCCGTGGCTGAAAGAGAACGCCTACTGCAGCTTACTCCTGCAAGTTACATTGGTCTGGCAGCGCACCTGGCAAAAAATATTAGCAACTGATCCCAGGAAGCTGATCTTCCCCGCCGCCAATCTTTACCCATTGAAACCGAGTACAGCTCCAATGATTTTTTTGTGATTTGGGGTTGAAAAGGGAAATATTGACCCCAATATCACCGGCACCGTTATAGGAGGAATCTATGCAAGAGCCACATAACCAGGAACCTATCGAAGAACAGAAACTGTCGGAAATGGAGGATACTCTGGAAAAACAGCATTCCGGTGCATCAACGGAAAATACAGAAAGAGCCGAGGAGGGTGTTGTTATTCCAGATCTTGAGCAACAGCTGAAAGAAGCAGAGATAAGAGCAGCCGAGCATCATGATGCCTGGTTGCGTGCCAAGGCAGAAACCGAGAATATCCGCAAACGCGCGCAAACAGATATTGCCAATGCACATAAGTATGCTATTGATAATTTTGCCACCCAGTTGCTGGCCGTGATGGATAGTCTGGATGCTGCGCTGGCTGTGGAAAATTCCACCATTGAGAGTTTGAAAGATGGTGTGGAGCTTACGCGCAAGCAGCTTGCAGCAGTCTTTGAAAAATTCAACATTCATACCATCAATCCACAAGGAGAAAAGTTCGACCCACACCAGCATGAAGCCATGTGCACAGTGGAATCGGATATACCTCCCAACACAGTTACACAAGTCATGCAAAAGGGGTATGTATTACATGAGCGGGTAATCCGGCCTGCCATGGTTGCTGTTTCCAAGGCAAAGAGCACTTGAGATTTTCAGGAAGACCCTTATTTCATGTTGGTAGGATAAATTTCAACTTTTAAAGGACATACTATGGCAAAAATAATTGGCATTGATCTTGGAACGACCAACTCATGCGTTGCCGTCATGGAAAACAACAAACCTAAGGTCATCGAGAATGCTGAAGGTACAAGAACGACTCCGTCGATTGTGGCTTATGCAGAAGACAATGAAGTTCTGGTGGGCGCATCGGCCAAACGTCAGGCGGTTACTAATCCGGAAAATACTCTGTTTGCCATCAAGCGACTGATTGGCCGCAAGTTCGATGAAGAAGTAGTGCAAAAGGATATCAGTGTTACACCATACAAGATTGTGCGCGCTGATAACAACGATGCGTGGATAGAAGTGCGCGGCAGGAAAATTGCTCCACCAGAGGTTTCTGCACAAGTGTTGATGAAGATGAAAAAAACAGCCGAGGATTATCTGGGTGAATCGGTTACGGAGGCGGTTATCACTGTTCCGGCATATTTCAATGATTCTCAGCGGCAGGCCACCAAGGATGCAGGGCGTATTGCGGGACTGGAAGTCAAGCGAATCATTAATGAGCCAACTGCAGCAGCGCTTGCATTCGGGATGGACAAGAAGGAAGGTGATCGCAAAATTGCGGTATATGATCTGGGAGGGGGTACGTTTGATATTTCAATCATTGAAATCGCAGAAATAGAAGGTGAACATCAGTTTGAAGTACTGGCGACCAATGGCGATACTTTTTTGGGAGGAGAGGACTTTGACTCCAGTGTGATCAGTTATCTGGTAGAAGAGTTCAGGAAAGAGAGTGGAATTGATCTGAAAAAAGACATGCTGGCACTGCAGCGGCTCAAGGATGCGGCAGAAAAAGCTAAGATCGAGTTGTCTTCCAGTCAGCAGACGGAAGTAAATCTGCCATACATTACAGCAGATGCTTCGGGTCCCAAACATCTGGCAGTCAAGATTACACGAGCCAAACTGGAAAGTCTGGTTGAAGAGCTGATCGAACGCACCGCAGGTCCTTGCCGGACTGCGCTTAAAGATGCGGGGTTGTCTGTGTCTGACATTGATGACGTGATTCTGGTTGGCGGTCAGACTCGCATGCCGAAAGTTCAGGATAAGGTTAAGGAAATTTTTGGAAAAGAGCCGCGTAAGGACGTCAATCCTGACGAGGCGGTTGCAATTGGCGCCGCGATTCAAGGCGGAGTATTGCAGGGAGACGTCAAGGATGTGCTGCTGTTGGATGTTACGCCGCTATCATTAGGAATCGAGACACTGGGTGGTGTCATGACCAAGCTGATCCAGAAAAACACCACTATTCCGACCAAGGCCCAGCAAATATTTTCAACAGCGGAGGATAGCCAGACAGCGGTTACCATCCATGTGCTTCAGGGTGAACGGGAAATGGCATCTGGCAATAAAAGTCTGGGTCAGTTTAACCTGACTGATATTCCGCCGGCACAGCGCGGAATGCCGCAGATTGAGGTGACTTTTGATATTGATGCCAATGGAATCTTGCATGTCTCGGCCAAAGATAAGGCAACTGGCAAAGAGAACAAGATCAAGATCCAGGCAAGCTCCGGGTTATCCGAGGATGAAATCCAGAAAATGGTAAAAGACGCCGAGACACATGCGGAAGAGGACAAGAAGGCGTTGGAGCTGGTTAACAGCCGTAATCAGTGTGACGCCATGATTCATTCAGTTAAAAAATCATTGACTGAATATGGCGACAAGCTGGAGGCGGATGAAAAATCCAAAATTGAGGCAGCCTTGAAAGATGCCGAGGAAGCGCTCAAGTCTGGGGACAAAGAGGCAATTGATGCGAAAACACAGGTATTGACCGAAGCCTCACACAAGCTGGCCGAAAAAATGTATGCCCAGGAACAGGCACAAGCCGGTCAGCAGGCAGGTCCGGGTGCCGGATCAGCCTCTGCTGGTCAATCCGGAGAAAAGCCGGTTGAAGGCGAGGTTGTTGATGCTGAGTTCGAGGAAGTCAAGGATAAAAAATGATTTTCCGCAGGGCTGATGCAAAGTTCACATAGCAGTAACTCGTACTGAAAATATACGCAGAGAAAAGAGGAAATGACTATTTTCTCTGACCTCTGCGTTTTATATCCCTTATTACAATGGACCTTTTATCAAATTGCTGGAGTAATCGGCACAACGATGTCTGGATGATTTCTACCAGCAGGAATTTTTTATGAGTCAACGTGATTATTATGAAGTACTCGGTGTCGGCCGGGATGCGGATGAGAGCGAGCTGAAGAAGGTATATCGGAAGCTGGCAATGAAATACCATCCTGACCGGAATGCGGGTGATGCGAAGGCGGAAGAACGATTCAAGGAAATCAAGGAAGCCTATGAGGTGCTGTCTGATTCCAACAAACGTGCTGCTTACGATCAGTTTGGTCATGCCGGCCTGAATGGCGGAGTGGGCGGAGCGGGAGCGCAGGGATTCAGTGACGCTTTCAGTGATATTTTCAGTGATCTGTTTGGCATGCGCGGAGGTGGACGCTCTAGTGTCCATCGTGGCGCTGATCTGCGCTATAACCTGGAGATTACACTGGAACAGGCGGCGCGTGGTACAGAAACCAAAATACGTATTCCCAGGCAGGAAGCCTGTGATACCTGCCATGGCAGCGGTGCAAAACCGGGGACATCTCCCAAAACCTGCCCAACTTGTAACGGACATGGCCAGGTTCGTATGCAACAGGGTTTTTTTTCGATTCAGCAAACCTGCTCACATTGTCATGGCAGCGGCAAGATTGTTTCCGATCCTTGCACGGATTGCCAGGGAGCAGGGCGAGTCAAGCGTCATAAAACCCTGTCTGTCAGAATTCCGGCTGGTGTAGATGAGGGCGACAGTATACGCTTGACTGGGGAAGGAGAGGCTGGTGCAAGCGGCGGGTTGGCAGGTGATCTGTATGTGGTCATTCATCTGGCCAGCCACCCTGTTTTTCAGAGAGAGGGAAACCACTTGCATTGCGAGATACCAATCAGTTTTACCGTGGCGGCATTGGGGGGGGAAATCGAAGTGCCCACGCTTGATGGTCATGCTCGCATCAAGGTACCAACTGGAACCCAGACCGGTAAGATTTTCCGTTTGCGCAGCAAGGGAATTACCGGTGTACGTAATCAGTCAACAGGCGATCTGCTGTGCCATGTTGCAGTGGAAACACCAGTTAATCTGACTCCGCGCCAGAAGGAATTGCTCGAAGAATTCGAGTCTATCAGCCAGAAAGATGGCTCATTGCATCATCCACGTGCAAAATCCTGGATGGAGAAAGCACGCGAGTTCTTCACTGAGTGAAGCCAACTTAACGATAATCAGCGGTGGATATTTCCGTAAACCTTAATCTGCCGCTGATTACCAAGTTACCTGAAGGGCGTCTCTGAAAATCCAGTAGCTATTCTGTCTTTTTCGCTTGATCGATGGCTGCCTTTTCTGTGCTTTCTGGTTGCAAATGTACATCCATCTGCGGGAATGCAATTTCGATTCCTTCTTCTGAGAAATGTTGGTTGATTAACACATGCAGCTCATGCATCAATTTCATTCTGTCTGACAATTGTCCGGCAAATACCCACAATTCAAAGTTCAGAGAACTAGCACCAAATCCCAAGAGTAATGCGGCCGGTTCTGGATCGCGTAATACCAACGGATGATCATGTGCAATTTTCAGTAACAGTGCACGCGCCTTATCACAATCCGAGCGGTAGGCAATCCCTACCGGAATTATTATGCGCGTAGTCGGATCACTCAACGTCCAGTTAGTGAACTGTTGCGTGATGAATATCTTGTTGGGCACGATGACTTCTTTGCGATCACCGTCGATCAAGGTTGTTGCACGAATGTGAATCTTGCTGACAGTACCGCTGATATTGTTTAATGTAATCACATCTCCGATTCTGATGGGGCGTTCAAACAACAGAATCAGACCGGAAACAAAATTGGCAAATACTTCCTGCAGGCCGAAGCCCAATCCGACGCTCAGTGCAGCGACCAGCCACTGAATGTTTGACCACTGCATCCCCAGTTTCTGAAGAGTTACCATCAACCCAATGATCACGATTGTGTATCGGAGCAAGGTGGTCATGGCATATCCCGTACCACGGTCGAGCGATAAATGTCGCAACACCAACAGTTCAAGTGTGCCGGGCAGGTTATGCGCAGCAATCATGACAAGGCTCAGAATAACGATTGCAGCCAGTAATGTTTTTAATGTAATGGGTTGTAGAATAACTTCACTATCGATTTCCACCGATGTACGCCAGATCGTGATCTTCTCCAAAAAACTGAGTGCGGGCAGTACATCGATCCAGATAAAGCCAAGTCCGGTAATCAGCAATGCCCAAATGCTGATTTTCAGCACAGTGGCGGACTGCTTGCTGATCGTTTTGACATCAATGTAGTTGTCATCGAGTATATCCGCTTCACTTTTGCCTGATGCTGAACGTTGGGCCTGTATCTCCTCCCGTTTCTCGATTGCACGTTCGAATGCGATTCTGCGCTGGATGATTAACAGGCTGCGAAAACTTACAAAAAAGGTCAACGTGCAGAATATGATCCAGCTGATCGACTGGAATATGAGCAGGTATTGATAAATGGCAGCAAAATAGTAACCAATGGCTGCCATGATGATCATGCCGATTTGTAACACGAACAGGAGCGTCATCCAGAATCTGGGGTTGAGCATCAGATAGAATGATTCACCCTGATAAAGCGCCTTGCCGGAACGTGTGATGGCTATCCATCCCGAAGCGAACACTGCGAGTACCAGGCACAGCAGGATGAAAGTCAGCCGGCCAAAGCCATTGCGGACGAGATCATCGTCTAGCGCGTCAGTGAAGGCGATGATGATGCACAATAACGCTATGACAGGTGCAAAGCGTCTGGTATCCCGGTGCATTTTATCGACCAATTTTTCGGAACATCTGAATTGACCGATCAGTAAGCCTTCCGGGTGAAACAGCAACAATATGAACGACCAGATAAAAGCGGCAATTGCAGCTACATGTAGGCTTACCGAGAATGCATGGCCGATTTCTGTATTGGTACCATGATGCAGAATCACCGATGACAACTGAAAAGGCAGGTAAACCAACCCCGATATCAGCAGTGTAGCCAATAGCATCCCTACGGGATATAACAGCCTGTCTTGATTGACCTTTCCCCGCAAACTGTTTCCGATACGTGCCCAGGAAAGGTAAACAGGCCAGTATGTGTACCGGAAGATGGTAATTATCAGCGCAAATATCGCATAAACGATCAGGATATTTTTCCATGTTGCATTGATTACTTTCTCGGTTGCTGCCTGTGTTTTACTTGAGGTTAACCAAGTGATGGCATCCTGAATATCCTGTACGACATCTAGAGAAATGGGTTCTGCGCTGCGTGTCACCAGCAGATTCTCTTTCAGTAACAGCTTGTGCTGACCAATTTTCTCGATAAGCTGTTGTTGAATGGTAAGAAGGAGTTGCAGTTCCTTGATATAACCGTGCAGTACCTGGGAAAACTGGTCGATTATCTGCTCGCGGGATTGTTTCAGTTCATGAAACGCATCAGTGAGCTGCTGGTAAGCAGGGGTGTTGTCTGCCGGTATTTCTTCCCCGTTCATAATCTGCTTGAAATAGCCATGCTCGTTCAGCATTTGCAATTTTTCCTGCTCGAGCTGGAATAGCTCCAACCTGGCACTGTTCAAGTCTTTTTCGGTTTGTGTGATAGCCGGCTCGACCATGATTTCCTTGAATTGCTTTCTGACTTCCGTTCCCAGAGCAGTAT
>JACDJA010000416.1_pt1 | contig 50055 bp, 30 predicted proteins | sample 7449241 | NCBI WGS metagenome assembly JACDJA01 (sample SAMN14253289, study PRJNA609438) | sludge metagenome | isolation source: initial anaerobic sludge | collected 2018-12-20 | reverse complement strand
GCGCGTGGTCACGACAGCGCCGTGCGCGCCGCGCTCGGCGCTTCGCGTGCGCAACTGGCAAGCCAGGCGCTGGGGGAAGGCGCGCTGATCGGCGGGCTGGGCGCGCTCGGCGGCCTTGGTCTCGCAGCACTCGCACTCGGCCTGCTCGCCGGCCGCCTGCCAGCGGGTTGGCTGGATCCGGCAACGCCCTTGATCGGGCTGCGCGATCTCGCCTTCGCCCTGGCGGCGGCACTCATCGTCGCGCTGCTCGCGGCGGCGTTCGGCACCTGGCGCGGCACCAGCAGGAGCGCCGTGCGCGAGCTGGCCGCCGGTACGCGCATGGGCACCACGGTGGCCAGTCAGCGCTTCAGCCGCAGCCTCATCGTCGCGCAGGCGACCCTGGCCACCCTCCTGCTCGGCGCGTCCAGCCTGCTGGCCCACTCGCTGTGGAAGCTCGGCCAGGTGGATCTCGGTTTCGACGCCCGCGGCATCATCACGTACCGGCTCAATCCGGCGACCGAACTCTATGCGGACACCGCATCGGTGCAGCGCCTCGTACAGAATCTCCTCGAGCGCCTGGACGAGCAACCCGGCGTGCGCGGCGCCGCCGTCACCACGACCCTGCCCATTGGCGGCCAGCTCAACCTGCCCGTACAACTTCCGGATGGCAGTGCGCCGCCGGAGCCTCCGCAGTACCGCGCAGTGAGTGCGGGCGCCTTCGACCTGTTCCGCATACCTTCGCTCAGCGGGCGCGACTTTGCCCCCGACGATACGGCAGGCACCGAACCGGTGGCCATCGTCAACCAGGCCTTCGCAAGGCAATACCTGGGCGGCCACGCCGTCGGTCAGTCGGTCAGCATCGCGCTCGATGCCGGCGGATCAATACCGAATACCACGATGCGCATCGTCGGCGTGGTCGGCGACGTGCGCCAGTTCGGTCCGCAGGAAGCTTCGCCGCCGATTCTCTACGTGCCGCTGGCGCAGGTGCCGGACGGCCTGTTCAACCTGCTGCGTCGGTTCGTGCCGCTCAACGTCGCCGTGGGCGTCACCGGCACCCCGGCGAACTGGTTCACGCCGCTGCGCGAGATACTGCGCGAGGTCGACCCCCGCCAGGGCATGGCGGCCTTGCGCCGGTTCGAGCGCGACGTGGCCGATGCCACCGCGCCCGAGCGCATGAACGCACTGCTGGTCGGCATCCTGGCCACCCTGGCGACCCTGCTGGCGAGCATCGGCCTGTACTCGGTCACCGCCGTCGCTGTGGCTTCGCGGCGGCGCGAGTTCGGCGTGCGCGCGGCACTGGGTGCTGCGCCGACACGGCTGCTCGGCGGCGTACTCGGTGCCGGCCTGCGCGACGTGGCTCTCGGGCTGGCCATCGGACTCGGCCTGGTCAGCGCCGCCGCTCACCTGCTGGAGCGCTTCCTGTTCGGTGTCGGCGCGTTCAACCCCTGGGCGATTGCCGCCACGCTCCTCGTGCTGCTCGCCGCCAGCCTCGCCGCCACCCTGGTGCCGGCGCTGCGCGCGTCGCGTACCGCACCAATGACCGCCCTGCGCAACGATTGAGGAACCACGCCGATGCTTGCCGGAATCCTCCCCGATCTTGCCTATGGCCTGCGCACGCTGCTGGCGCGGCCGGGTTTCGTGATCGTCACGGTGCTGACGCTGGGGCTTGCCATCGGCGCGCACACGCTGCTTTTCGGCCTGGTGCATGCGCTGCTGCTGTCGCCGGTCAGCGGCATCGGCGACGCCGATCGCGTCGTCGAGGTCGGACGGACACATGGCGGCGCGGGCATGGACTCGATCTCCTACCCCGACTTCCTCGACTACGCCGGCGCCAGGTCCTTCGAGGGGCTCTACGCCTGGTCGATGCAGCCGCTCAACGTCGCCGCCGGCAGCGACCCGCGGCGTGCGCTTGGCCTGCTGGTGAGCGGCTCCTACTTTGCGACCCTGCGCGTACCCGCGGCGCTGGGGCGGGTGCTCGGGCCCGAGGACGATACGGCGGCCGCCCCGCCGGTGGCGGTGGCGAGCGCTGCCGCCTGGCGGCGCTACTTCAATGCCGACCCGGCGGCGCTTGGGCGGACGGTATCGCTGAATGGCCACGCCTTCACCCTGGTCGGAGTCGCGGCACCGGACTTCACGGGCAACCTCGCCGTGCTGGCGCCGCAGTTCTATGTGCCGCTGCACGCTCTCGCCCTGCTGCGCCAGGGCGCGCCTGACCTGCTCGCGCAGCGCAAATCCCAATGGCTGATGGCCGGCGGCCGGTTGCGCGAGGGCATCGGCATCGGACAGGCGCAGGCGGAACTGGCGACGATCCGGCAGCGCCTCGCTGACACCTACGGCAACGACGATCCGGCCGCCGGTATCGCGGTGGCGCCGCTGCGCGGCATCCCGACCCAGCTGCGTGGCCCGCTCGGCGCCTTTTCCGGGCTGCTGTTCGCGATGGTCGGCATGATCCTGCTGGTGGCCTGCGTCAATGTGGCGGGCCTGCTGATCGCGCGCGGCGAGTCAAGACGGCAGGAAATCGCCGTACGCTTCGCCCTGGGAGCGAGCCGCGGACGCGTGTTCTTCCAGCTGTTTGCCGAGAACCTGCTGCTGGCCGCAGCCGCCGGCGGCTGCGGCATCGCGCTGGCGATCTGGTGGCGCGACCTGCTGCTGCGCATCGACCTGCCCACGCCGATCCCGATCACCCCGCGCATTCCGCTCGACGCCAGCGTGCTCGGCTTCGCCCTGCTGCTGACCGCCGCTACCGCCTTCCTGTTCGGCGCCCTGCCGACCCTGCGCGCCTCGCGTCAGGCACCCGCCAGCGGCGGCGCGCTCGCAACCCGCCAGGCGAGTGCTCGCGGGACGCGCCTGCGCGACGCTCTGGTCGTGGTGCAGATTGCGCTCACCCTGGTGCTGCTGATCGGCTCGGGGCTGTTCGTGCGCGCCCTGCAGCGCGCCGCCACGATCGACATCGGCTTCGATGCCGCGCAGGTGGCCAGCATGGATTTCGACCTCGAACCCAGTGGCTACGACGAAACGCAGCGCGCCCGCGCGCAGCAGGCCCTGCTCGCGCGCGTGCGCCAGGCTGCCGATGTCGAGCACGCGGCACTGGCGGCGGTGCTGCCGTTGAGCTTCAACCGCATGGTGCTGGGCTGCGTGCACCTTGCCGGCCTGGCTGAAGACGAACTCTGCCCGGACACCAACGTGGTCAGCGACGACTACTTCGCCACCCTCGGCATGCCGGTCCAAGGGCGCGGCTTCGACACCCATGACCGGCCCGGCGGCGACGCGGTTGCGGTGGTCAACGCGACGCTCGCAGCGCGCCTTGCACCCGCCGGGGACGCGCTCGGACGCAGCTTCAGCTATGGCGAGGGCAAGGACGCGCGCATGCTGCGCGTGGTCGGCATCGTCGGCGATGGGAAATACGCATCGCTCGGCGAGGCGCGTCGGCCGTTCCTGTTCCTGCCGCTGGCGCAGGTGCCCTCGGCGGGCACCAGCCTGCTGGTGCGCAGCCGCACCGACTCCCCGGCGCTCGCGCGGACGCTCGCCGACGCCGTGCATGACATCGATCGCGCGCTGCCGGTGGCGCAGGTCCATCCCTTGAGCGACACGCTCGCCCTGTCGCTGCTGCCGCAGCGCATCGCCGGGCTGGTCGCCGGTGCCCTCGGCCTGCTCGGCCTCCTGCTCGCTGCCGTCGGGCTCTACGGACTGATCGCCTTCCACGTTGCCAGCCGCACGCACGAGATCGGCATCCGCCTGTCGCTCGGCGCGGCTCCCGCGCGCGTGCTGCGCGAGGTGCTGTGGCGCGGCGGGCGCCTGTTCGCCATCGGCCTGGTGCTTGGCGAAGGCATTGGCCTGGGACTCGCCGTGCTCGTATCCGGATTGCTGTTTGGCGCGCGCCCCGCGGATGCACTCGCCTTCGCCGCGGCGGGCCTGGTGCTCGCGCTGGTCGCGCTGCCGGCCTGCTACGTCCCGGCCCGCCGCGCCGTACGCATCGAACCTGCCACCGCCCTGCGCCACGACTGACGGAGACTCCCGATGCTGCATGACCTTCGCTTCGCGTTGCGTTCGCTGCTCCGCTCGCCCGGATTCACCCTGGTCTGCGTGCTGATGCTCGCGGTCGGCATCGGCCTGTCCGTGTACATGTTCGGTGCGATCAACGCGTTCGCGCTGAAGCCGCTGCCGTTCAAGGACGCAGATCGGCTGGTGCATGTCGAATACACGCAGCGGGCCAGCCAGGGCCGCAGCCTCGCACTGCCACAGGCCGACTGGCTCGACCTGCGCGCGCGCCAGGACGTGCTTGGACCGCTGGCCGCCTGGTACCAGGGCACGGCCAACCTCGGCGGGCTGCAAAGTCCGCCCGAGCGCCTCTCCGCAGCCTGGATCAGCCCGGATGCGTTCGACGTGCTGGGTGTCCAGCCGGCGCTGGGGCGCGGCTTCGGCGCGGCCGACGCGAAGCCCGGTGCGGCGGCGGTGGCCCTGCTCGGCCAGCGCACCTGGCAGCTGCAGTTCAATGCCGACCCGGCGATCATCGGCCGCCCGGTGCGCATCAACGGCCATGCGGTGACGGTGGTCGGTGTGATGCCGGAAGGCTTCGCCTTCCCGGTCAACGAGTCGTTGTGGCTGCCGCTGGCCACCGACCGGGCCAGTGCGCCCGGCGAGGATGGGGCCCTGGTCCAGGCCTTTGGCCGCCTGCGTGAGGGCGTCTCGCTGGCCCAGGCACGCGAGCGCATCGATGCGCTGGTGCAAACGCTGGCCGCGGAACGCAGCGAACCGCTGCGCGGCGACATGGCAAGGGTGGAGGCCTTCGCCAACGAATTCATCCAGCCGCAGATCCGCCAGAGCACGCTTGCCATGTTCGTGGCGGTGCTGCTGGTACTGCTGATCGCCTGCACCAACGTGGCCGCGCTGATGACCGCGCGCGGCGGTGCGCGCACGCGGGAACTGGCGGTGCGCGCCGCGCTCGGCGCCAGCCGGCGCCGGCTGGCGGTGCAGATCATCACCGAAGCGCTGGTCATCGCCGGTCTCGCCACCGCGCTCGGCTGGTGCGGTGCCAGCCTGTGGGTCGCCCACGGCGGCGTGGACGAGGCGATGGCCGACAACCTCCCCTACTGGGTGGACTACCGCACCGACGTACGCGACCTGCTGTTCGCCGGCGCAATTGCCTTCCTGGCGGCGCTGGGCGCCGGGCTGGCACCGGCCCTGCGCTCGAGCCGGCTCGACGTGCACGCCGGCCTCGCCGGCAAGACGCAGGCTGGCGAACGCCCGCGCGGCGCGGGACGCTTCCTGGTCAGCGGCGAGATCGCTCTCGGACTGGTGCTGCTGGTCGGCGCCGGCGCGACGATCAAGAGCGCGCTCGATGCCCAGCACACCGACACCGGCCTGCGCATCGATGGCGTGCTGACCGGGCGGCTGGCCCTGTTCGAGGCCGATTATCCCGATCCCGGTGCCCGCGCGCGTTTCGCCCGCGCACTGCAAGACGAGCTCGCCACGCTGCCCGGCGTGGATGCCAGCAGTGTCGCCAGCACCCTGCCGCTGATGGGCTACGAACGCCAGGAGTATGCCCGCGCCGGCGACCCGGTCGATGTCGATGCGCGCCTGCCGCTGGCCTGGTCAAGCCGCGTCAGCGACGACTTCTTCGCAACCTTCGGCGTCGGCCTGCGCGAAGGCCGGCTGTTCGATGCCCGCGACCATGCCGATTCGATTCCGGTCGCCATCGTCAGCGCCGCCTTCGCCGCCAAGGCCTGGCCGGGCCAGTCGGCGATCGGCCAGCGGGTGCGCCTGCAGCCCAGGGATGGCGAAAAGCCCTGGATGGAAGTGGTCGGCGTCGTGGCCGACAGCCTGCAATCGGATTACATCGTGACCAGCGCAACCGCGGCCGCGCATCGCGGCGACGGCAACATCTACCGGCCCCTGGTGCAGGATCCGCCGGCCTTCCTGAGCTTCGCCGTGCATGCCGGGGGCGGCGACGCCGCGGCGCTCGGCGAGAGCATCCGCCACGCGGTGCGGACGATCGATCCCAACCTGCCGGTGTACTGGCTGCGCCCGATGCAGGAATGGCGGAACCGGCTGTTCTGGGGCCAGGACATCCTGGCGCGCATGTTCAGCGCCTTTGCCATCTTCGCGGTCCTGCTCGCCGCAGCCGGCATCCACGCCGTGCTCGCCTTCGACGTGGCCGCGCGCACGCGCGAGATCGGCGTGCGGCGCGCGCTCGGCGCACCGCCCGGCAAGGTGCTGGCGCTGGTGCTGCGGCGCAGTGCACGCCAGGTGCTGATCGGGCTCGGCATCGGCCTGCCGCTGGCCTTCGGCTTCACGCTGCTGCTCGGCCAGATGCTCATGCCTGGCACGCGCAGCGACCCGCTGGTGTACCTCGCCGTGGTCGCCACCCTGGCACTGGCCGTCGGCTTCGCGGCCTGGCTGCCCGCGTGGCGGGCGTTGCAGGTCGAGCCGATGGTCGCGCTGCGCAGCGAATGATGGAGAGCCGCTCATGAAATCGATTCCAATCTTGCGCGTACTGCACCGCGCGCCCAGCTTCGCGCTGGTCTTGTTCCTGCTGGTCGCAGCGGTCACCGCGGTCAACGCCACCGTCTTCGACGCGCTGGGGACGCTGCGCTGGAAACCCTTGCCCTATGCGGCCGACGACAGCCTGGTATGGCTGAAGCTCAGGCTGGCGAAGATCAACAACGAGAGCAGCCTGAGCGAGCACTACCGGGGCGAACTCGCGCGCGACAAGGCCATTTTCCGCGGCGTCGCCGGCTTCATGGATGCCAATCGCACGCGCAGCGACGACGCGGGCCGTGCCTGGCGCATCGCGCAGGTGACGCCGCAACTGGATGCGGTGCTCGGCGTTGCGCCACAGCTCGGCCGCGGCATCGAGGCGGCCGACGCCGCAGCGGGTGCCGACCACGTGCTGGTGATCTCCGATGCCGTATGGCGGCGCCGCTTCCACGCCGACCCGCAGATCCTCGGCCGCAGCGTGCACTTCGGCGAGCGCACCGACACGATCATCGGCGTGATGCCGCCGGGCTTTGCCTTCCCGGACACGCAGACCGACGCCTGGCGGCCGTTTGTCAGGCCGCTGCCCCTGTCCGCCATCGACGGCGTGGGCGAACTCGAGGTGATCGCACGGCTGGCGCCCGGAGCCAGCATGGAGCAGGCGCGCCTCGCCCTCGACAACGTCTACGCGGACGGCAAGGACCTCGGGCCGTTGCGCGCCATGTTCGCCAGCATGGACCCGCAGCCGCATGCAGAGCCCTGGCGCGCGCACTTTGCCGCCCGCCACGGTCCCGCGCTGGCGATGCTGCAGCTCGCCGGCCTCATCCTGCTGCTCGCGGTGGGTGCCAACCTGGTCAACCTGCAACTCGACCGCCTGCTCCAGCGCAGCAGCGAATTCGACATCCGCCGGGCGCTCGGCGCCGGCGAGGGCAGCGTCGCGTGGCTGGCGCTCGCAGATCTGCTGGTGCCGACGCTGGCAGGCGTTGGTACGGGCCTGGCACTGGTCGGTCCTGGCCTGCAACTGCTTGCCGCAAGGCGCCTGCTGCCGGAGGGCATGCCGATCGAGGCAAACGTCGGGACGATGGCACTGGCCAGCGGCGGCGCCATCACGGGGGCCGTGTTGTTGACTGGGCTCGTCGCCGCACGCCTGCTGCGCCATCGCTCCGGCCTGCCCCGGCAGGGCCGCGCCCATGGCATGGGGCGCCTGAGGCCGGCGCTGCTGGTCGGCCAGGTGGCGCTGACCACCGCGCTGCTCGGTTGCGCGGCGCTGCTCCTGCGCAGCGCGCTCAATGTCCTTGACGTCGACGCCGGCTTCAATGCGCAGGGCGTGTTGATGACCGGCATCGACCTCGCCACGCCGGCGCGCCTTCGTCCCGACTACGATCCGCGCCACGATGGCGGGCTCAAATCCGCCATCGACGACCTCATGCGCGACGCGGCGGCGCTGCCGGGCGTGCAGCACGTCGCGACCGCCGACATCTCGCCATTCAGCGGCGGCGACAGCTTCAGCGAAGCGCAGGTGCCCGGCCAGCCGGGATTGCAGCAGCTGCGCACGCGAACCGTGTCGCCCGACTACTTCGCCACGCTCGGCATCCCGCTGTTGCGCGGGCGCGGGTTCGACAGCCGGGCTCGCGCAGGCGACGGACCCTCTCCTGCCATCGTCGATGAAAGCTATGTGCGGCGGTATCTGGGCAACAGCGACCCGCTCCAGGCCAGCATCGGCATCGACTTCCGCTCGCCGCAGGACATGGCGACGCCGACGGCCCCGCGCCTGATGAGCCCGATCGTCGGCGTGGTACACGAGGTGAAGACGGCGTCCCTGGAGGAGCATGACGGCATGCCCACCGTCTACCGCAGCAGCGCGATCCCGGATCCGCGTTTCATCCTGCTCTTGCGCGCCGACGGGGAGGTGGCAGCGCTGGCGGAACCCGTGCGACGCCTGGTTGCCCACCGCATGCCCGACGCCCTGATCGCCTTCAACCAGCCACTCGCGCAACGCGTGGAGGCGAGCTTCGCCGCCCGCCGCGGGCTGGTCGAGACGATCGGTGCCTTCGCGGTGGTCACGCTGGCCCTGGCCGCACTCGGCCTCGCCGCCGTGCTCGGATTCTCGGTCCGCCGCCGCACCGCGGAGCTGGGTGTACGCATGGCGCTCGGCGCCACGCCATCGGGAGTACGCAAGCTCGTGCTGCGCCAGGGCGGCCGGCTGATCATTGCCGGCCTCGCCGCAGGCACCCTCACGGGCCTCACCGCAGCGCGCCTCGTCGCCGACCGGCTGTTCGGGGTCGACTATGCCGATCCGGCAAGCTGGAGCGGGGCAATGGGCGTGGTTGCCCTGGTGGCGCTCATCGCCTGCTGGCTCCCCGCGCGGCGCGCCGCGGCGACCGATCCGGTCGAGGCGTTGCGACATGAATAGGCGACGGCGGATCGGTTTCCGCGCGCGCCAGCGCACCGCCCTTGCTTCCACGAACCTGTGCAGCACGGATCGCCAAAGGTCCCCAACCCCGCTCCGGACGAACCCATGATCCACCTCCAACAGCTCGAAAAATCCGTACCGCTGGCGAATGGACGGCAGTGGTTGCTGCGCAACATCACCCTGGACATCGCCGAGGGCGAGTTCGTCAGCATCATGGGGCCGTCCGGCGCCGGCAAGACCACGCTCCTCAACGTGCTCGGGCTGATGGACCATGACTGGCAGGGCGGCTTCACCTTCGATGCTGTCGCGGTCGAGACGCTCAACACCCGGCAGCGCCAGGCGCTGCAGCGCGAGAAGGTCGGCTTCATCTTCCAGCACTACCATCTGATCGACGACCTCAAGGTGTGGGAAAACCTGGACCTGCCCCTGCAGTACCGCAACGTGCCGGCGAAGGAGCGTGCGGCACAGGTCGCCGACCTGCTCGACCGCTTCCAGATCGTCGGCAAGAAGGAGCTCTATCCTGCGCAGCTTTCCGGCGGCCAGCAGCAGCTGGTCGCGGTGGCGCGCGCGGTCATCACCCGCCCACGCCTGCTGCTCGCCGACGAGCCGACCGGTGCGCTGCACTCCACGCAGGCACGCACGATCATGGATCTGCTGCATGAGCTGCATCGCGACGGCATGACGATCGTGCAGGTGACACACAACGAGGCCTTCGGCAACGAAGCGCAGCGCGTGGTGCGCCTGGCCGATGGCTGGATCGAAGCACCAGCCGGGTGAGCGGGCGCGTACCGCAGGCGTCGCCGGATGCCATGCGTCGCGGACGCCCGCACCGGGCTTGCTATGATCTGGCCGAACCCGCCGGGACGGCCAGTGCCACGACCCGCAAGGACGATCGGGCGTGGCCCCGATCGCCTCGACGGCTCCCTGCGTCGGGTCCGCCCGACTTGCGCAACGACACCGACTCCGCCGATTTCGGCCCCAGCCCCCGTCAGCATTGGCAATGACCCGCACCACCATTCTCATCGCCGACGACCAGCGTGACATCCGCGAGGCACTACGCCTGTTGCTCAAGGCCGAAGGCATTGGTTGCGTGGTGGCCGACAGCCCGGCTGCGGCGCTCGAATGCGCGCGCCGCCAGCGCTTCGACGCGGCCCTGATCGACCTCAACTACAGCCGCGACACGACTTCCGGCGCCGAAGGCCTGGACCTCCTGCGCGAACTCAGGAAATTCGATGCCGAACTTCCGGTCGTCGTCATGACCGCCTGGGGCACCATCGACATCGCGGTCGAGGCAATGCGCCTGGGCGCCGGCGATTTCGTCGAGAAGCCGTGGGACAACCAGCGCCTGGCCAGCATCCTGCGCAACCAGCTTGCGCTCGGCGCGGCGCGGCGCAGCGAGCAGCGCCTGGCGGCCGAGAACGCCCTGCTGCGCGCCGGCGACGACGAGGATGGCTTCATCGCCTCCTCGCCGCCGATGCAGACGCTGCTGGCGATGCTGGAGCGGGTGGCGCCGACCGATGCCAACGTGCTGATCCTCGGCGAGAACGGCACCGGCAAGGGCGTGATCGCCGCCAGACTCCATGCGCTCTCGCGGCGTGCCGAGCGATCCTTCGTCAAGGTCAACATGGGCGGCATCCCCGAAAGCGTGTTCGAGGCCGAGATGTTCGGCCACGTGAAGGGCGCCTTCACGGATGCCAAGACCGACCGCATCGGGCGCTTCGAACTGGCCGACGGCGGTACGCTGTTCCTCGACGAGATCGCCAACATCCCGCCTGCGCAGCAACCCAAGCTGCTGCGCGTGCTGGAAGACGGCGAGCTGGAGCGGGTCGGCTCTTCGCGCACGATCCGGGTCGACGTGCGCCTGGTCTCGGCGACCAATTCCGATCTGGCCGCGGACGTCGCGCGCGGCCATTTCCGCAAGGATCTCCTGTTCCGCCTCAACACCGTGGAACTGCACCTGCCGCCACTGCGCGAGCGCGGCGAGGACATCCGCCTGCTCGCCGAATCCTTCCTGGCCCGCTACGCGGCCCGCTACCACCGCGCGGGGTTGCGCTTCACGCCGACGGCGCTGCGCGCACTCGCCCGCTACGCGTGGCCCGGCAACGTGCGCGAACTCTCGCACGTGATCGAGCGCGCCGCCCTGCTCAGCGACGCGGCCGAGATCGACGAGGCCGCGCTGAACCTCAAGCCGCCGGCCCCCTTGGCGCTCTCCGGCGCCCCTGCGCTGGCGGCCAACGAGGCGGTCACCGTCGAGGAAGCCGAGGCGCGCATGGTGCGCGAAGCGCTGGCACGCACCGGAGGCAACATCCAGCGCGCGGCCAGCCAGCTCGGCCTCAGCCGACCCTCGCTGTACCGCCGGCTGGCGAAATACGGCATCGAGACCGGCAGTTGAACCCGCGCAGGCCGCGCTTCAATTACGAGCAGCGCCTGCTCGCGGGCTTCCTGCTGGCTGCGCTGCCCGCCTTCGCCGCGTTGGCCGTCGCGCTCGTGTATGGCGTCGGTATCAGCACCACGACGGTCAGCGCACTGGCGGTCGTGGCTGGCGCCACGCTGATGCTGGCGATGGCGCTCCGCGCACGCGCCATATTCCCGCTGCGCACGCTCGCCAACCTGCTCGAAGCCCTGCGCGAAGGCGACTACAGCCTGCGCGGCTCGCGCGCGCGCCGCGGTGACGCGGTCGGAGAGGTCGTCTGGGAAATCAATGCGCTGGCGCAGACCCTGCGCGAACAGCGCCTGGCTGTGGAGGAGAAGAGTGCGCAGCTCGCCAAGGTGCTGGCCGCCCTCGATATCGCCGTGATGAGTTTCGATGCCGACGGCTTCCTTGCGCTCGCAAACCCGGCCGCCGAACGCCTGCTCGGCAAGCCCATGGGCGAACTCGACGGGCGTACCGCGCAGGCGCTTGGCCTTGCGCCCTTCCTTGCCAGCGACGGTGCCCAGGTGCTCGAGCATGGATTCCCGGGTGCCAGCGGGCGCTGGGAAATCCGCCATGCGCGCTTTCGCGCCGACGGCCGCCCGCACCAGTTGCTGGTCATCTCCGATCTCAGTCGCGCGCTGCGTGCCGAAGAACGCCTGGCCTGGCAGCGCCTGCTGCGCGTGCTGGGCCACGAGCTCAACAACTCGCTGGCGCCGATCCGCTCGATGGCTGAAACGGTGTCACGCCTGGTGAGCCGTGAACCGCTGCCGCATGACTGGCGCGAGGATGCCGCCAGCGGCCTCGATGTCATTGCCGATCGAGCCGATGCCCTGGCGCGCTTCATGGCCCGCTACACACGCCTTGCCCGGCTGCCGCCGCCCAGCCGGCATCTGGTGGAATTCGGCGAAATCGCACAGCGCGTGGTGCGCCTGGAACAGCGCATGTCCGTCACGGTCGAGAAGTCACCGCAAACCCGCGTCGAGATCGATCCCGACCAGATCGAACAGGCGCTGATCAACCTGGTCAGGAATGCGGTGGACGCGGTAGCGGCCGGCGGGCGGGTCACGCTGGGCTGGCGCGTGGACGCCGGCAGCCTGGTGGTCGAAGTCAGCGACGACGGCCCCGGCCTGCCACCGAGCAAGAACCTGTTCGTTCCCTTCTTCACCACCAAGCCCGGTGGTTCCGGCATCGGCCTGGTGCTTGCCCGCCAGATCATCGAACAGCATGACGGCAGCCTGGCGCTGCAGAACCGCAGCGACGCCAGCGGCTGCGTTGCGCGCATCCGCTTGCCCCTGCGCTCGATCGCGGCGGCGAGCACCGGGAACTGAGGGCCAGGCAAGGGGCGTCACGCGCCGACGGGCGTGCGGGGCGCAGGGCAAATGACTCGGAAGGCTGCTTCCGGTCTGAACACCGGCATCCAGTGCCTGGCGTCATGCCCGGCATGCCCGGACACGGCGGTCACCCTGGCCACGCCTGCCCCGGCGAACCGGCTGCGAGTTCCACGACGCGGCTGCGCCGACATGGATTCCAGGAAGCGTGACGCGCAGGCTAGAAGGCGTCGATATCGCCCAGCGCGCGGATCAGGCGCCGTGCGCGCTTGTCCGGCTTGCCCCTTGGGCGCGCTTCGCTGGCGCCGGTCAGGCGCCGCTGCTCGGCCGCCTCGGTGCGGGCAATGCGGCTGGCCTCGGCTTCGAGGTAGAGCCCTTGCGCCACCGGGGCCGGGCCGCGCTGCACGGCAAGCGCCAGCACCTCGACCTCGAAGCGATCCTCACCGCGCGTGATGTCCAGACGCGTGCCCGGGCGCACCAGTTTGCCCGGCTTGCCGGAGGCGCCATCGAACTTCACCTTGCCGCCTTCGATCGCCTGCTTGGCCAGCGCGCGCGTCTTGAAGAAGCGGGCCGCCCACAGCCACACATCCAGGCGCACGCCGGTGACCGCCACACTGTTGTCCGCCGATTTGCGCATTTCAGTAGCCGAGCCGCGCCGCCAGGCGCTCGATCTGCGCCCCGGCGTAGTGGGCGAACCGACCATCCAGCGCGCGCAGGGCGGCCAGTGCTTCGTCGCGTTGTCCACTCACAAGGAGCGCATCGACCTCAGCGACCGCCGCCTGCCGCGCAGCCTCGTGTCGGGCGCGGCAGGCGGCAAGGCCGGCCCGCGGCCCGAGCGGGGTTTCCAGCAGGCGCAGAGCGCGTTGCAAGGTCCGCGCATCAGCGGGCTCGTGGGGATGGCCACGCATCTCCAGCCGCACGGGCGCCGGCAGGCACCATTGGCGTGCCGCACGAATCGAGGCCTGGGCTGCCGCCACACTGGCCGCGTCCGCACTGCCAAAGAGGTACGCCAGGCGCAGGCCCTGCTGGGCGCGATCCAGCAACTCGGGGGCCGGCAGGGGCAGGTGCGCACTGCCGACCGGATCACTGCCGCCGTCCAGGATGGCGCCGCGAAACACTTCCGGATAGTCAAGGGCAAGTTGCGCCGCGACGCGTGCGCCGCCCGAGAAGCCACCAAGGTAGACCCGGCCCGGATCAACCGGCAGGCGGGCGGCGACATTGGCGTAAGCATGGAGTGCCAGCGCCATGCGGCGCGTCAGGTCGGGCTGGCCATTGCCGGAGTTCGCCGCCACCACCCAGGCCACGCCATTGCCTTCGAGCACGCCTCGCCAGCGCGCAGGCACGTCGGCCCGCGACCAGGGCGGGATGAACACCAGCAGCGGGTAGCCGCGCGCCGGCGGCGGTTCCGCGGGAACGAAGACGGTGAAGTGCTCGTCGGTGAGGTCGAGCGTGTACTCGGGAATCGGCTGACCACGCGCCACATACAGGGCCAGCGCGCGCCGCTCGGCCAACGGCGCCAACACGCGGGAGAGAAGCACGCGAGTACCCGCCAGAGGCGAGTAGCCGGCAAAGCGCACCTGATGGTGGAGCCCCGCCCCAAGCGGACCGCTACCTCCCGACGCGGACCCGGCGGGCGCGATCAGCGCAGCCACGGCCAGCAAAAAGGGCCAGGCCAGGTGCGCTGCCGACAAATTCTTGCCCATCACCCATTGTAGCGCCGCGTTTTCGCGTACAATAAGCGGGCGTTTGTTGCGCCGTTGCGCGATCTTCCTCCGGGAACGCGACCGCGATGCCTTCCCAGGCCGTCGCCCGCTCCCGCACCGCTCGACTCCCGTCGCCGCAAATCCGGAACCGGCTGCCATTGCACCGGGCCGCCCCATTCATCCAGTCCGTCGCCGGCTCATGGAAGCGCGCGGGCCGGGCCGGCAAGCTGCCGGGTCCCATCATCGCACCCGCGCAACAGCGACGGTTGCGGCAAGGAGCATCACATGTCGTTTCAATCCCTCGGCCTCGCGCCGGCACTGCTGCGCGCGCTCGCCGAACAAGGCTACACCGATCCCACCCCGATCCAGCTGCAGGCCATCCCGCCGGCGCTGGCCGGCCACGACCTGCTCGCCGGCGCACAGACCGGCACCGGCAAGACGGCGGCATTCTCGCTGCCGCTGCTCGAGCGCATCTATGTCAGCCAGCGCAAGCCCGCGCAGCCGAAGACGCCGCGCGCGCTGGTGCTGACGCCCACGCGCGAGCTGGCGGCGCAGGTGCACGAAAGCATGCGCGGCTATGGCAAGCATGTGGGCATCCGCTCCACCACCATCTTCGGTGGCGTTGGCATGCAACCGCAGGTGGACGCGTTGCGCCGCGGTGTGGAAATCCTGGTGGCCACCCCGGGCCGCCTGATCGACCATATCGGGCAACGTAGCGTCAATCTTTCCAATATCGAGGTGCTGATCCTCGACGAGGCCGACCGCATGCTCGACATGGGCTTCCTGCCCGCGATCCGGCGCATTCTGGGTCACCTGCCGCGCCAGAACCGGGTGACCTGGCTGTTCTCGGCCACCTTCGCGCCGGAAATCAAGGCGCTGGCCAAGGACTTCATGCGTGATCCGGTGGAAATCCAGATTGCCAAGCCCAACAGCGTGGTCGCCACCGTCACCCATCGCATGCATCCGGTCGAGTCGGCGAAGAAGCGCGACCTGCTGCTGCACCTGCTGGCCGAGGATGCGCGCCAGACCCTGGTGTTCAGCCGCACCAAGCACGGTGCCGACAAGCTGACGCGCATGCTCGAACAGGCCGGCCTCAGCGCCGCAGCCATCCACGGCAACAAGAGCCAGAGCCAGCGCACGCGTGCGCTCGCCGACTTCAAGCGCGGCAAGGTGCGGGTACTGGTAGCCACCGACATCGCCGCACGCGGTCTGGATATCGACCAGTTGCCCATGGTGATCAACTTCGACCTGCCGATGGTGGCCGAAGATTATGTGCACCGCATCGGCCGCACCGGTCGCGCCGGCGCCGAAGGCCTGGCGATCTCGCTGGTTTCGCATGAAGAGGAAGGCCTGCTGCGCGACATCCGGCGCATGCTCAAGCAGGAAGTCGCCATCGAGCCGGTGGCCGGCTTCGAACCGGCCGTGCCGGTGCGCGTGGATGGCACCGCACGCCCGGCCCAGGGCCAGCGCCAGCGTCCCCCGCAGCGCCACGCGCGTGCCCCGCACGCAGCCAAGCCGGGCGCCGACACGCGCCCCGGCGCACGCAAGCAGCAGGGACGCCGACGCAACCAGGGACAGCGCCAGCCGGGTTGAGTGCGCCTGACCAGGGCCGCACCCGTGGGAGCGGCGTCAACCGCGATGCTTTCATTGCCACCCCCGCGATGGAAGGCATCGGGACTGAAGTCCCTCCCACGGCGTCTTGGCAATCCCCAACGGGGAGCACTGTGGGAGCGGCGTCAACCGCGATGCTTTCCCTACCCCTTGGGCACAAGAGCATCGGGACTTCCCTCCCACGGCGACCCTGCGGAGCCGACGCCGGTCGGGCCTTGCATCGCTTCCACGACGAAGCCCTGCGGGTGGGATTGAAGTCCTGCCACGGCCCAGCCGCCAGGAGACGGGGCGGACCTACAAATGGCGCAGCAACGCCGCCCGGAGTCCGCGCGGCTCACAGGGTCCGATTTCGACCTGCGGCGTGCCGTGCCAGGCCGCGGCGCGACGGATCGCGCCGCGCAGGCCAACCGCCAGTGCAGTGGTGGGCGCGACTCCATCCTGCAGAAACAGCGCCTTGACCTCGAACACGCCCTCACTGCGATGCGCCTTGGCATCGAGCCGCCCAACCAGCCGGCCGCGGTGCAGGATCGGCAGCACGAAGTAGCCATGGCGGCGCTTCGCTGCCGGCGTGTAGCATTCCAGCCGGTAATCGAAACCGAACATCAGCGCTGCGCGTTGGCGATCCCACACCAGCGGATCGAAGGGCGACAGCAGGGTGGTATGGGTCGCGCGCAGGCGCCCGCCGATGGCTGCATCCAGCAGACCCGCATGGTCGCGGTGCACGTAGCCGGGCGCGGTCCAGCCGGCGACCTCCACCTGCAGCAGTTCACCCGAGCCGACCGACTCGACGAGATCCTCGTCGCGCAGGCGCGGCCCGTAGCGGAAGTAGTCGTTGATCCAGCGTGCCTGGACGATGCCGAGCGCGCGCACCGCCGCGCGACTGTAGTCTTCCTCGATCGGCGCGCCACCCGCCGCCACCACATGCCCGCGGGCCAGCACACGTTCGGCAAGGTCATAGACGCGATGGAAGTTCTCGCGCCGCGCGACCATCAGATCACCACGTGCGAAAAGGGCTTCCAGCCAACGCTTCTCGTCCTTCCAGCCCCACCAGGCGCTGCCCGACATCCCCGGCGGGCGCACGAAATCGGCGGCCCTGACTTCACCGTGCGCGCGGATCCGCTCCAGCAGCGCATCGAGTTCGGCGGCGTCCTCGCGCAGCACCCGCGCAGCATGGCGCATTGCCCAATGCGCCGCGCGCCCGCCGCGATGTGCTGCATGCAGGCCATGGTCGGCCATGGGCGCGAAACAGGCCTCGTGCGCCCAGCATTCGAAGACCGCGCCCTCGGTCAGCAGGTCATCGAGCCAGGATGGGTCGTAGCTGCCAAGACGCGAGAACAGCACCAGGTAGGGGCTGCGCGCGACGACATGGATGGTGTCGATCTGCAGCACACGCATGCGAAGAAGAGCCGCGAGCACATCGGCCTTGCGTGCACGGCGGCGCGGCCGCGCCAGCAGGCCCTGGGCGGCCAGCTGCAGGTTGCGCGCCTGCTGCACGCTGATGCGCGGAAGTGTCATGGCCACTCCTCCAGGGATCGGCAAGCGGGTGCCGGCGCGCGAAGCTCGAGCCCGGCCGAACCGCATCCGGCTACTGTTTGCCCGCGCGCTTCGCTACGCTGGGCACCTTGCCCGGCAGATGAAACCATGGAACGCGACGCCACTCACACCCTCCCCGCCGACCTGCGCGACTTCTTCACCATCAGCGAAGTCGATGACGCGCACTTCCTGGCGGGGGCACTGTTCCGGCGCAAGTTCGCTGCGCCGCCCCCGGACGCGGGGCGTCACCTGGTTGCGCTGTACCGCGATCCTGCCGGCAGCCTGCACGTGGCCGGCTACTCGCACATGCGTCGCTTCGGTGAAGTCTATCTTTCCGGCGGTTCGTGCAGCGAAGGGGCGACGATCCGTGCCATGACACCGGCACACCGCGACGCGATCCAGGCTGCCGGCGGCGTCTGGTACCTGGTGCTGAAATACGCGTTCGAGCGCTATGCCGACTGCTGCGACGCCTTCTTCGGCCACTGTGGCGACCGGCGTGCGCTGGAAGTGGCGACCGCCGCCGGTTTCGTCGCGGCCGGCCCGGAGCATCTGATCGTCCACTGGCACAAACCCCTGCATCCGGTCATCCGCCGCGCGCTCATCGCCAAGGTGGAAGCGCTCGGCCCGTTCTGATCGGCATTGATGCGCTAGCCGAACGCCGCGTTCGGGCCCACCACCCCGCTATGGCGCCGGCGTGACCAGACGGCGGGGTACGTGGCCGGTGGCGACGTGTTGGCGCGCCGATTCCACGTTGACACTGGAATCATCGAAGAAGATGTCGGCGCCAAAGGCCTCGAGGAACGGCCCCTTGGAACGACCGCCGAGGAACAACGCCTCGTCGATGCGCACGCCCCATTCGCGCAGGGTGAGGATGACGCGTTTGTGCGCGGGCGCGGAGCGGGCCGTCACCAGGGCCGTGCGGATGGGCGAGTTTTCGCTCGGGAACGCAGCCTGCAGGTGGTGCAGCGCATCGAGGAACCCGCGGAACGGGCCGCCGGACAGGGGCTCGCGCGCGCGCTCGGTCTCGTTGCGGTGGAAGGCATCGATGCCACGCTGCTCGTTGATGGTTTCCGATTCGTCGCCGAACAGCACCGCGTCGCCGTCGAAGGCGATGCGCAACTGCTCGCTGGAACGCTGCGCCGCCCGCGAGGGCAGGATCGTCGCTGCCGCCACGCCTGCGGCCAGCGCCTGGGCCACGCTTTCCGGGTTGGCCGAAAGAAACAGGTCGGCACCGAAGGCGTGCACGTAGGGCGAGGTCGGCGCACCACGCGTGAACGCTGCGCGCGCGATGTCCAGGCCGTAGTGCTCGATCGAATTGAAGATGCGCAGGCCGGTGTCGGCCGAATTGCGTGACAGCAGGATCACCTCGACCCGCGGCGCGACCGGTGCGGCGCGATTGAGCCGCAGCAGTTTTTCCACCAGCGGAAAGGCGATGCCGGGCGCCAGCAGTTCGTCCTCGTGCGCGATCTGGTAGCGGGCAAAGGCGTCCACGCCGTCGCGCTCGAACAGCTCGTGGCTTTCGCCCAGGTCGAACAGCGCACGCGAGGAAATCGCCACGACCAGTGCTTCGCGACGTGCTGCCTGCGGTTCGGCAGGGGATTGCGCTTCCATCGAATCGGGCCTCGGTCACGGTGGCGGCCACGCAGGCATCCGCGCGGCCACGGTCAGCCCATTGTAGGCCGCAGCGACGCGCCTGCGTGGGTCAGTCGCCTTCCGGTCCCGGGCCGTCGAACCCGTCGCTGAAAATCAGCTGGTCGGGCGCCGCCGCCAGCGCCGCGGCGTACACGTCGATGCGCCCGTAACCGGCCTGGTAGTTCGGCCAGTCGCCCATGCCCAGGCCGCCACAGCCGCTGTTCCACGGATCGCCGATGCCCGTGCGCACCGCAGTCGCACGCAGCAGCGCGGCGACCGCTTGCGGGTCGCCCTTCAGGGCCGGATTGACCGACATCAGCAGGGCTGCGGCGCCGGCGACATGCGGCGTCGCCATGCTCGTGCCGCTCATGGTGCCGTAACCGCCACCGGGCACGCTGGACAGCACGCCCACGCCCGGCGCGACCACGTCGGGACGCATGCGTATGCTGCCGCTGACCGGGCCGCGTCCGGAGAAGCCGGCCAGCTCATCGTCAGATTGTGTCGCGCCAATGACGAAGCTCGCATCGTAGGTCGCCGGTGGATTGAAGATGCTGCTGCAGGCCGACCCGTCGTTGCCGGCGGCAACCACGAAAAGGATGCCGCCGGCCACGACGTTGTCGACCGCGGCGTGGATCTCGTTGCCCACCTGGCAACCTTCGGACGGGATGCAGCCCCAGGAGTTGCTGATGATGTCGGGGGCCAGATCCGGCTGCGGATTGGCGCCCTGAAGATCGGTCGGGGCCAGCATCCATTGCATGCATTCGATGTAGCGCGCCGGCGTGCCCCAGCCATCGGCCATGTTGCGGCAACCGATCCAGCGCGCCCCGGGGGCCACGCCGATCTGGTGTCCGGCGTGGTCATCGCCGGCGAAGGTGCCGGCGGTATGCGTACCGTGCGCCTGGTCGTCGCAGGGTGCCGGCGCGTCGTTGCCGCAGGGATTGCCGACCGCATCGTGAATGGCATCGTGCCAGTGATAATCATGCACGGCTGTGACGCCATCCCAGCCACGATAGGCGCGCTTCAGCGCCGGGTGGTTCCACTGGTAGCCGGTATCGGCGCCGCCGATGACAACGCCCTGGCCGGTGTGGCCTTCGGCCCACACGGCCGGTGCGCTGATCCTTGCCACGCCCCATTCGATGCCCGCCGCGATCGGGGCGGACAGCGGCCCGGCCAGCGGCTGCGGCAGCTGCGCGGCGATACGCGGGTTGGCCTCGATGCGGGCAATATCTTCGCGCGCGGCCAATGCGGCCAGCTCGGGCGCGCTCACGCGTGCCCACACGAGGTTGGCAATCCAGTAGGCACGATGTTCGACGCCACGCGCGGTCAGCCAGGCCAGCACATCCGCCTGCTGGTCGGCCGCGCGCCGGCGCAAGGCATCGACCAGCTGTCGCCGGCGCGCCTTGTAGTCGCCGGGTGGCGGCATCCCGATCGACGGACGGGCCTGGTCGGGCAGCACCAGCAGGACGTCCAGCGTGCCTTCGCCTGCCACCTGCTCCCCCAGGCCCGGTGCGATCTGCGCGGCGCCCGCCGCGGAGCAGGCAAGCCCAAGGGCGAGCGGAACCAGCCATCTGGAATCAGGAGACATCCGAGCAGTCACGTGACGGGGAACGCACCACGATACCCTGAAAACCCGTGTCCATCCCAGCGTCCGGTCATCCAAACTGGCGTCGCGCGCAGGCGGCGGCGCCCAGCAGGCCCGGGTCGCGGTGCATGATCGCCACGGTCGGCACGCGCGTCATGCGCGCCGCATAGCGGCCCTTGTCCTCGAAGCGCTTGCGGAATCCCCCGCGCTGCAGCCAGGGCAGCAGGACGGGCGACAAGCCACCGGCCAGGTAGGCGCCGTCCCAGGCGCCGTAGGCAAGCACCAGGTCGCCGGCAACGGCACCGAGCACTTCGCAGAAGATTTCCACCGCGCGGCTGCAGACCGGGTCGCTGCCGGCGGCCGCACGTCGCGTGATGTCTTCCGGGGCCAGCGCTTCGGCCGCCGTGCCGGCGATCTGCGCCAGTGCCTGGTACAGGTTGACCAGGCCGCCGCCGCTCAGCAGGCGCTCGTTGGAAACGCGGCCAAAGCGCGCCGCCAGGCAACGCAGGATGGCGATCTCCTCGTCGGTTGCCGGGGCAAAGCCGAGATGACCGCCTTCGGTGGCCAGCGCCAACGGGCGATCCGCCTGGCAGATGAGCGCGCCGGCGCCCAGGCCGGTACCGGGGCCGACCACCGCGAAGCCGCGCGTGGCGGAAGCCACGTCGGCGGGCGGCGCGGGCTCGCCGAGCGCACGCACGTCGCCTTCGCCCAGCAGGGTGATCGCCAGGCTCATGGCGACGAAATCGTTGATCACGTGCAGCGCCTCCAGGCCCAGAGCGTCCATCAGCGCAGGTTGCGCGATGGTCCAGGCGTGGTTGGTCATCTGCACGCTGCCGGCATCGACCGGGCCGGCGATGGCGAACACGCCCTGGCGCACATGACCGCCCTGCCCGGCCAGGAACTGCCGCGCGGCGCTGGCAAGGTCGGGAAACTTGGCCACGCGATAGCTGACGCTGGCGACTCCGGCCAATGGATTGGGCCTGGTCGGGTCGACCCGCGCGAAGCGCACATGAGTACCGCCGACATCGGCCAGCAGACAGGTGGAATCGGGCATGACACTTCCTCCTGGCAGGGTGGAAGGGATGGCCTCCGCGTCGTCACGTGCGGCAAACCAACACGGGGCCCGCGCGATGCGTCAGGCGGCGGCCGATGCCCCGGCGCGCAGCGGCAGCGGTTCCAGCGTGCCGGCGGAATGGCCCTGGCTGGCCAGATATTCCAGCCAGCGGTTGAGGAACGAACTGGCCCGCACACGTTCGTGGAACTGCGCGCGTGAAGGCCGCAGCAGGCCGATCGCGCGCGCCAGGCGTCGATCCGGGTGGCAGGCCAGCACCTCGGCCAGGTGCGCATCCTCGTACATGCGCAACTGCGCGCTCGGTGCATGGTGACCGGTTTCGTCATCCACGAAGCAATAGGTCAGCTTCAGGTCCAGCGTGTAGCGATGGCGCTCCAGCACGTCCAGGCGCAGATCCAGGCCATCGTCCAGCGACGACCGGTAGGCCCCCAGCGCCAGCTGCTGCGGATGGAACAGCCGGGTCAGGCGGTGATAGTTCTCCGCATACAGCCCCATCAGCCATTCGAAGCGGCCAGGCAACAGGGTTCGCGGTTGTTCAAGGACGACAGACATGCGTCGATCATAGGGGCGCAACGCCGGTGCGGATAGTCTTGTACTTGCCGCCTCGAACGCCCAAGATGGGGGCCGCCGTGCGCGGCGCGCGCGCCGCGCCGGCCCGCGCACCACGCCACGCGCCGCCCCGCGCCAGGCTCAGGGCCGGATCGTCAGCGGCAGATGCAGCCTCGGCAAGTTCGATTCCGGCGGTGGCTGCGGACCGTCAAAGCCGTCGCGGAACAGTTCATCCGCGTTCTCGCCCGCCTGCGCCTCGAGCACCAGCTGGGCGAAATTCCAGCCCGCAGGAAGGCGACTGCCGTCGATGCCGACCTGGATCACCTGCGTCGCGCCGGGTGCGATGCTGAAACTCTCCGGCACCACCGTCACCGCGCTCGCCCAGTCACCGCTGACCGAAGCCAGCCAGGTCTCCTGGGTGGGGGCACTGCTGCGCAAGGTGCGGGTGAACGTACAGCTCGCCGCGCAGGCGCCGTGGGTGAACTCGGCCAGGTTGAGATCGGCCAGCACACCGCCTGCCGACGGGTTGGCCGCAGCAAAGCGGGCTACGCTTTCATCGAGCACCAGCCCACTCAGGGCAGCCCGCTCGAGATCGACGCGCCCGGAGCCGAGATCCCAGGTGTCGGTCGGGCTGCCGTCGGCACGCACAAGTCCATCCGTCCGGGCCGTCATGTTGATGGCCGAACGTATCTCGCTTGGCGTCCAGTCCGGCCGCACGGCGCGCAGCAGGGCCGCCGCACCGGCGATGTGCGGACCGGACATCGAAGTGCCGTTCTGCATCGCCGTCGCGCTCGCGCCGCCGGCGTCGGCCCGATAGGCGGCGAGGATGTCCGTCCCCGGCGCGGTAATGTTGGGCTTGGCAAGGTATTGCCCGCCGTTGGCGAGCGGCCCGCGGGAACTGTAATCGGACACCACGTCGCCCCGCTGCGGGAAGGAAACCGCCGGCAGCAACAGCGATGCGCGCGCGCCTTGCGGGTCGACTTCCATCACCGTCCAGGCGATCTCCCAATCGGCGCGCAGCATGGACCACGAAGTCCCGCTGGCACCGAGGTTGATGAAATCGCGGTCGACGAAGATGACGCCGATGGCCCCGGCCGCCAGCGCATTGCCACGCCGCGTGCCGCTGCTGCAGTTGCTGGCGTTCTGATCCAGCGCCAGCACCGCCACCGCGCCCACGCCGGACACCGTGAACGTGTTGGGCGGGAAGCTCGCACATCCATCGTTGCTGCCGTCGGTGAATGTCGGGCTGGGCACGACCGGGACATCCACCAGGCTCGCCGTCGGCAAGGGCGGCGCCGCCGGGCGCAACGGCAGGTGCTGCGCTTCCGGCGGCGGCAGGCCGGGGGCGGTGACGTCGAAGCGAAAGCCCGTCACCTCGTCCTTGGTCGATGCAGCCACGGTTTCCACCCAGGGTTCGACATGATTGACCGAGCCGGCATCCGGCCCGTCGTTGCCCGCCGACGCGGCAACGAAAATGCCGGCACCAACGGCGTTGCGAAAGGCGACCGAGACTGAATCGGTCCAGGGCGATGTGCCGCCGCTGATCGAGAAATTGATGACGTCGACCACACCGTCGGCCACCGCCTGGTTGACGGCCTGCGAAGAGGCGACCGTCGAGCACCCCGTCGTGCAGACACGGAACGCGACCACGTTCGCATGCGGAGCCACGCCGGAGAGGCGGAAATTGCCCCCGCCGAAGGGTGCGTCCCAGAAGTTGCCGGCGGCGGTGCTGGCCGTATGCGAGCCATGGCCATTGAGATCGGTGGCGCTGCGCCCGGGTGACGTGCTGGTGAAGTCATACATGCCGATCAGCTTGTCGTTGCAACGCCCCAGGTCCGCATTCGGCGGCGTGGGCCCGCACAGGCCAAGGTAATTTCCGGCGCCGTTCGGGTTGACATGCACGTGACCGTCGATCGGCCCCACGGCAGCAAAGGCGGGACTCTGCCAGTTGATGCCGGTATCCAGCACGCCGACCACGACGCCTTCGCCCTGCGAGGCGACGCCGGCCGCGGCACTGCCATCCCAGATGGATGGCGCCCCGATGAAGGCGGGACTGCGCGAGGTGAGAAGCTCCAGTTGATGCTCGCGCTCGACGAAATCGACGTCGGCGCGCTGCGCGACGCGTGCCGCCTCGTGCGCGGACAGTTCCACCACCACCGCGTTCAGCGCGTGCTGCATCGAGGCCAGGACCGGCAGTGGACGACCGAGCAGGCTCTCGATCGCACGCAGCGAAGCCTGTTGTTGCTGACGCAGGTGCGCGACCCAGGTGCGCGCCGCGGGCGCGTGCACATCCAGCCTGGCGTGATTGGCACCGCGCGCAATGCGTGGCGGCGCCTCGAAACCGGCCACTTCGCCCTGGTACGCCGCCAGCGGCGCGCCCTTGAAAACGATCGTGTAGCGGGCCGGCCCGCTCGCCTCCTCGCCGGTCCGCGCCGCCCCTGACACGACGTCTGCGCAGGCCGGCGCGGAGATGCCCAGGCCCAGGCACAAGGCCAGGCCCAGCGCGGCCGCAAGCGGCGTGGAACGGATCGCGGGCGTGAATGCAGGACGAGGATGGCGCATGGCAGCTCCAGGCAGGTACGTGTGAAACGCGGGGGGAGCCGGCGCGCCCCCGCGCCGGATGGCCGCAGCATAGCCGGTTTTCGCCGCGCCGCAGCGACCGGGCCGGCAGAACGAATCGCTGGCCGGGAGCGGGCGTGCCGGCGGCTGCGCCCAGGGCGGCCTCAGGCGCCCGGCGCGGACGCCTCCAGCGCCTGCCGCAACCCACCGGCAGCCACCCATTCGCAGATCGTTCGCACGTCCCGGTCGAGTGCACGATCACGGTGCATGAAGGCCACCCGGGCGCGGAGCGCGGCGCGTGCGCGCTCCACCGCCTGCCCGGCCGTAAAGGGCGGCGCCTCGGCCAGTGCGCCCATCAGCGCGCGCACCTCGTCCTCGAAACCGGTGCGCGCCGGATCATCCACCGCCGGCGCGTTGACCACCTTGCCCGCCAGCGCCTGCCAGTCGCCGCGCTGGGCCAGCTTGCGCGCCGCATCCAGCATGGCCTGGCGGTAATCGAGCGCCTGCGCCGCGGTGAACAGCTCCAGCGCGAGCACGTAGCCGAGATCCTCGGTCATTTCCAGCACGTGGCGTGCTTCGTTGGCGCCCATCGAGACATGATCCTCGGCGTTCGCACTGGTCGGTACCGAATACACGCTGGCCGGGTGGGCCCGCGTGGTCAGGTCGTTGACCAGCGCAGCAGCGGTGTACTGCACGATCATGAAGCCCGAATCCGTGGCGTCCTCGTTGCCGATCAGGAAGGCCGGCAGGCCATCGTTGGTGGCCGGGTCGACCAGCTTGTTGAGGCGGCGCTCGGAGATCGAGGCCAGCACCGGCAGGGCCGCCTTCACATAGCTCATCACCAGCGCCAGCGGCATGCCATGGAAATGCCCGGCCGAGATCACCTGCTGTTCGATGACGGCGGCGTGATCGGCTTCCGGGAAGATCAGCGGATTGTCGGTGACGGCATTGAGCTCGACGTCGATGACCCGGCAGGCCTGCGCCCAGGCATCGCGCACCGCGCCATGGACCTGCGGCGTGCAGCGCAGGGAATAGGCATCCTGCGGCTGGATCTTCTTGCCGCCGCGGAAGGGCAGGAAGCGCGTGTAGAACGCCTCGCGACCCTGGCGCTGGGCGGGCGGTACCCAATCCCAGGCAATGTCGAAATGGCGCGCCTGATCGTCCGCCGCGTGCCAGGCGGTCGCGGTCCAGGTACGAAAGCGCGGCACCAGGTGATAGGCAATATCGACCAGGGTCGAGCCATCCAGCAGGGCGCGCAGGTGGCGCGCCGACGCCACCTGGCCCGGATGCGGGCGCAGCGCGTGGACTTCCTCGCGCAGCGCGCCGCCGCGACCGGCGAACGCCTCGAGCGTCATCGCCGCGGCCAGATCGGCCGTTTCGATGAGGTCGTGCAGGCGATCGAGCGCCAGCACGGCCGTGGCTAGCATCTGCGCGGTGCCGTTGTTGAGTGCCAGGCCTTCCTTGAACGAAAGCGAGATCGGCGCCAGCCCGACCGTCGCCAGCGCCTGGGCACCGTCCATGCGCGTGCCATCAACGAAAGCCTCGCCGCCGCCGAGCAGCACGATGGCCAGGTGCGAGAGCGGTGCGAGATCACCGCTGGCGCCGACCGAGCCCTTCTCGGGAATGACCGGCACCACGCCGCGATTGAGCAACTCGACCAGCGCCTCCAGGGTCGCCACGCGAATGCCGGAATGGCCCCGCATCAGGGTATTGATGCGGATCACCAGCATCGCGCGCACCACTTCGCATGCCAGTGGCTTGCCGACACAAACCGCATGCGAGATGACGAGGTTGTGCTGGAGTTCCTCCATCAGCGAGCCGGTCGGCGCATCCGGGTTGCCGCCCGGCAGTTCGTCACGCGCGCGGCGCGTGCCCAGCAGCTTGTCCGCATTGCTGCCAAAGCCGGTGGTAACGCCGTAGATGGGCTCGCCGCAATCGACCTTGGCGGCAAGGAAGTCGGCCGCGCGCTGCACGTGTTGGAGCTGCGCCGCGTCGAGCACGACACCTGCGCCGCGCGCCACGGCGACCACCTGGTCGCGGGTCAGGGCGGAGCCGTTGAGGACGATGGGGGAGGTCGACATGATGGTGGTTCTTGTTCCGGTTGGCTCGTAGATGGACGACAGTATGCAGTTTGAATGACAGGATGGCGGACGCCCCACTCCCCTTCAGCGGCGGTGGGCGCCCGACGAAGAGGCCCGCAGGGGCGCACGAATGGATTCGCGCGCGTTTGCCGTCGGCACAGGGACGTGCCGTCGGCAAACCCCGGCCGGCGACCACGAACCCGAAGGGCGCCGCTGCGGGGTGCCCTTCTCTTTGGTTACTTTCTCTTGGGCATGCAAGAGAAAGTAACCCGCTCGCAGGGATGCGAGTGGAACACGCAGGGAAGCGGGTCGGTTCTCGCGTAGACCGGCAATCCTGCTTCGTTACGGAATGGCAAGGCGTCCACGGTCGAAGCCTACCGAAGCGCCGCGCGCAGGTGCGTGGCCACCTCGCCACGTGCGATCGTCTCCTGCGTCGCGGCACGCAGATCCTTCACGGTGACCGCATCGCGCGCGATCTCCTCGCTGCCGAGCAGCAGCACGAAACGGATGCCGGCACGGTCGGCATACCTGAACTGCCGCGCCAGCTTGCCCGCTTCCAGTATCACCTCGGTGTTGATGCCCGCCGCCCGCAGTTCACCGGCCAGGCCGAGGTAACGCGGCAGGTCGGCTTCGTCCAGCTGCGCGACCAGCGCCTCCACCGTGCTCCGGCCGCTGCCGACCAGGCCGGCCTCGCGCAATTGCCAGAACAGGCGCGTGGCACCGATCGAGATGCCCACGCCCGGCAGGTGCGAGCGGGTGTAGTGGCCGGCAAGGTTCTCGTAGCGGCCACCCGAGCAGATCGAGCCGATCTGCGGATGATCGTTCAACGTGGTTTCGTACACGGTGCCGGTGTAGTAGTCCAGGCCGCGCGCGATGGAGAGGTTGAGCGCGAAATGCGATTCGGGCACGCCGAAGGCGCGGATCAGCGTCAGCACTTCCCTGAGCTCGGCGCGCCCCTGCTCCAGCGCCTCGCTGCCCGACCCAAGCGCATCCAGGCGCGCCAGGGCCGCGTCCAGCGAAGTGGAGCGGAAGGCCACGAAATCCAGTAACGCGCTGGCAGCGTCAGCGGCAAGGCCAAAGTCCGCGCCGGTCAGCGTCGCGCGCACCGCCTCGGCACCCCGCTTGTCGAGCTTGTCCACCTCGCGAAGCACCGCGGCCTGCGCCGGCGCGCCCTGGATGCCGAGGGTCTCCAGCCAGCCGCGCATCAACTTGCGGTTGTTGATCTGGATCGTGAAATCGCCGATGCGCAGGTCACGAAAGACGTTGTAGATGACCGCCGGGATCTCGGCGTCGTAACGCACCGAGAGCTGATCCTTGCCGATCACGTCGATGTCGCACTGGTAGAACTCGCGGAAGCGCCCGCGCTGGGCGCGCTCGCCGCGATACACGCGCTGCATCTGGTAGCGGCGGAACGGGAACACGAGCTCGCGTTCGTGCTCGGCGACATAGCGCGCCAGCGGCACGGTGAGGTCGAAGCGCAGCGCCAGCTCCGGCAGCTCGCCCTCCCTGGCGGCCTGCAGGGCCCCGGTCGATTGCACGAAATACACCTGGCGCTCGGTTTCGCCGCCCTGCTTGGTCAGCAGCACGTTCGAGTACTCCATCACCGGCGTCTCGATGGCGAGGAAGCCGAAGCGCTCGAAATTGCGCCGGATGGCGTCCAGCATGGACTGGAAGGCAACCTGGTCGAGCGGCAGGAGCTCGAGCACGCCCGGCATGGTGCGGGCCTGGGTGATGGCCATGGGTATCCTCGCGATCTGGCGCCGGCCTGGTTCGCCCGGCGCGAAACGCGTTAGGTTAGCGTGAAAGCAAGGCCGATGGCGGTCGCGCCTCAGGCCTCGGCAAAGGGGAAGGCCAGCACGTCGCGGATTTCCGTGGTGCCGGCCAGGCACATCAACAGCCGCTCGATGCCCAGCGCGACGCCGGCGCAGGCAGGCAGGTGGCCGAGAGCCCGCAACAGGCGTTCATCCACGGGCAGCTCGCGCTGGCCGCGCAGGCGCCGCCGGGCGTTGTCGCGCTCGAAGCGCGCGCGCTGCTCGGTGGCATCGCGCAACTCGTGATAGCCGTTGGCCAGTTCATACGGGCCGAGGTAAAGCTCGAAGCGCTCGGCCAGCGGAGGATCGCCCGGGCGAATCCGCGCCAGTGCCGCCTGGCTGGCCGGGAAGTCGTACATGACGCTGATGCGGTCGGTCGGGAAACCGGGCTGCAGGCGGTGGGTGATGAGCAGATCCAGCCAGTCATCGCGCACCAGTCCCCGGTCGTCGATGTGCACGTCGGCCAACGGCGCGCGCAGCTCCTCCGGCGAGGCGGTGAATGGATCAAGGCCAAGTTCCGTCACGAACCATCCGCGATAGCTGCGCTGGTCCACCGCGGCCTGCCGGCCGGCAAGCGCCAGCGCCGCCTGGACCAGTTCGACGGTCTCGCCGGCAAGTTCGCGATGGTCACGGCCAAGGCGGTACCACTCGAGCATGCTGAACTCGGGGTTGTGGCCGCGTCCGGCCTCGCCGTTGCGGAACACGCGACCCAGCTCGTAGCAGTCGCCGATGCCCGCGGCCAGCAGGCGCTTCAGCGGATACTCCGCGGAAGTACGCAGCCAACGCTCGCGCGCGCCGGCATCCACGTGGCCGCTGAATACGGTGCTGAAGCTCTCGATGTTCGGCTCGGTGTTGCCGGCCGCCGACAGGATCGGGGTTTCCACTTCAAGCACGTTGCGGGCGGCGAAGAAATCGCGGATCAGCGTATACAGCGCCGCACGCAGGCGCAGCGCACCCCGCCTGCGTGATGCTGCGTCAGTCGAAACGTTCATGCAGGCAAGCGGACAATGGCATGGGAGGAGAGTGTACGGTCTTGCCGCTCCCGGGTACGCCCTCCGCGGGACGGCCTGACCATAGGCACTGGCTATTGAAGTAATTGAAACAATCAATTTTACCAAACACTATCGATGTCCTACCCTATGCAGGCTGATTCGTTTCCCCCAACACGAGAGGTCGCCATGTCCCTGATCAACACCACCGTCCAGCCGTTCAAGGCGCAGGCCTTCCACAATGGCAAGTTCGTGGAAGTGACCGACCAGACCCTCAAGGGCAAGTGGTCCGTCATCATCTTCATGCCGGCTGCCTTCACCTTCAATTGCCCGACCGAAGTCGAAGACGCCGCCGAGCATTACACGGAGTTCCAGAAAGCCGGTGCCGAGGTGTACGTGGTCACCACCGACACGCATTTCTCGCACAAGGTGTGGCACGACACTTCCCCGGCAGTCGGCAAGGCGAAGTTCCCGCTGGTCGGCGACCCCACCCACCAGCTCACCAACGCGTTCGGCGTGCATATTCCCGAGGAGGGCCTGGCGCTGCGCGGCACCTTCGTCATCAACCCGGAAGGCGTGATCAAGACGATGGAAGTGCACGACAACGCCATCGCCCGCGACGTGACCGAGACCCTGCGCAAGCTCAAGGCGGCCCAATACGTGGCCGCGCACCCGAACGAGGTGTGCCCGGCGAAGTGGAAGGAAGGCAAGCAGACCATCGCGCCCTCGCTCGACCTGGTCGGCAAGATCTGACCCCTGCGGGCGCATGCCTGAGCGCATGCACCCGGCCGCCGGCCGCCCGCTCCTGGGCGGCCGCGCGGCAAACCGCCATCCGCGCTCGCGGCCTGCGGCTTGCCTTCCCCGAAATTTCCGCGTCCGCCTCGTTGCGGATGCTGCCTGCCTGCCCCGGAACTGGAGACCGACGCCATGCTCAATGATGAACTCAAGGCCCAGCTCAGGACCTACCTGGAGCGCTTGCAGCAACCGATCCGCTTGATCGCTGCGCTGGATGACAGCGAGACCGGTCGCGACATGCGCGCCTTGCTGGACGACATCGCCGCACAGTCCGACAGGATCACGCTGATCGAGAGCGACGCCGACGACGTGCGCCGTCCCTCCTTCGCCATCGCCCGCGCCGACGACAGCGTGCACCTGCGCTTCGCCGGCCTGCCGCTTGGCCACGAATTCACCTCGCTGGTGCTGGCCCTGCTGCAGGTCGGCGGCCATCCGTCCAGGGAAGACGCCGAACTGCAGGAACAGGTACGTCAGCTGGACGGCGACTTCCACTTCGAGAGCTACTACTCGCAGTCGTGCCAGAACTGCCCGGACGTGGTCCAGGCGCTGAACCTCATGGCGGTGCTCAACCCGCGCATCCGCCACACGGCGATCGACGGCGCGGCCTTCCAGGACGAGGTCGAGCGCCACCAGGTGATGGCGGTGCCCTCGGTGTACCTCAATGGCGAGCCGTTCGAGAGCGGCCGAGTCAGCCTGGCGCAGATCGTCGCCAAGCTCGACACCGGCGCCGCGGCGCGCGAGGCGGCGAAGATCGCGGCCAAGCCGGCGTTCGACGTGCTGGTGGTCGGCGGCGGTCCGGCCGGCGCGGCGGCGGCCATCTACGCGGCACGCAAGGGCATCGTTACCGGCATCGTAGCGGAGCGTTTCGGCGGCCAGGTGCTGGACACGCTCGCCATCGAGAACTTCATCTCGGTGCCCTATACCGAAGGCCCGCAGTTCGCCACCGCACTGGAAACCCATGTGCGCGAGTACGACGTGGACATCATGAACCTGCAGCAGGCCAGCGAACTCGTCCGCGGCGAGGACCTCATCGAGGTCAAGCTCGCCAACGGCGCCTCGCTCAAGTCCAAGACGGTGATCCTGGCCACCGGCGCGCGCTGGCGGCAGATGAACGTGCCCGGCGAGGACGAATACCGCAACAAGGGCGTGGCCTACTGCCCGCACTGCGACGGCCCGCTGTTCAAGGGCAAGCACGTGGCCGTGATCGGCGGCGGCAACTCGGGTGTCGAGGCGGCCATCGACCTTGCCGGCATCGTCCGGCATGTAACGCTGATCGAGTTCGACAGCCAGCTGCGCGCCGACGAGGTGCTGCAGCGCAAGCTCCGCAGCCTGCCGAACGTCACCGTGATCGTCTCGGCACAGACCACCGAGGTCACCGGTGACGGGCAGCGCGTCGATGGCCTGATCTACCAGGACCGCAAGAGCGGCGACGAACACCGCGTGGACCTTGATGGCGTGTTCGTGCAGATCGGCCTGCTGCCCAACACCGACTGGCTGAAGGGCACGCTGGAGCTGTCCAATCGCGGCGAGATCGAGATCAACGACCGCGGCGAGACTTCGCTGGCCGGCGTGTTCGCCGCCGGCGACTGCACCACGGTGCCCTACAAGCAGATCGTCATTGCCATGGGCCAGGGCTCGACCGCGGCGCTCAGCGCCTTCGACCACCTGATCCGCACTTCGGCGCCGGAGACGGGCGAGCGCAAGGCCGCCTGAGGCAATTCACCGGATCACGCGGGCGACCTGCCCGCGTGATCGCCGCAAGGCCGGTCGCACCGGTGGGCGCCGGCTCCCGGCTGCAGGGTTCGCCAGGCGCGTGAACCGGTGACCGGGAGGCGCGTTGCAGCACAGCGGCACCCTTCATCACCCCCAGCTTTCGATCGGGCAGTCCGTCTCACGCATGACGTGCGCGCGGCCCGGCGCGTGCACGCCACGCCGGCGGATGCGCCCCGGCCCGCCACGCGACGACGCCCGGCAGTGCGCGCGGCATCGGCAGGTGGCGTTGCCGACCGGAAGACATGCGAATGCCTGGCGGGCGCCTGCGGGCGTCTGGATGGCCAATCCAGACCAATGGCACGCACGGCAACCTGCGCTGCAATTGCGTTCATCCCTGGATCAGAATACCTTGCGGGGGCAACCACACCCGGGGAAACCGCGATGTTCCGCAAGCTTCGCCTGGCCGTCCTGGCCGCGTGTCTTTTCCTTTGCTCTGCCGCCGCGCTCGCCAGCGCCGCCCAGGCAGCCGCGCCGGCAGCCCTGGCCGGTGGTGTCCTGCCGCTTTCGCAGGTGGACACCATCCATTTTCCGCAGCTCGATCTGGCACGCATCGCCGCCGAAGATGCGTTGCGCCAGGCCGAGGGGCGCCCGCACCGCTTCGCCATCGCGCATGAAACGACGCTCGACACGCGCACGGCCGGCACCTGGGAGGAAGTGGGCAGCCGCAGCATCTGGCGCTACCGGGTGCAGGCGCAGGGCGCATCCTCGCTCAATTTCGGCTTCACCCATTACCGCCTGCCGCCCTCGGCGCAGCTGTACATCTACGACAGCCAGCACCGCCAGCTTGCCGGTCCCTGGGACGCAAGCAGGAACGAGCCGCACGGGCAGCTCTGGACGCCGGTGATCGCCGCGTCCGACGTCGTCATCGAACTGGACGTCGATACGCGCGAACGCGATCGGGTCGAGCTTCTGCTCAGCCGCATCAACCAGGGCTATCGCGGCTTCGGCGGCCATAGCGCAGGTTACGTGCAGCCGGACATCGGCCAGCCCAAGTACGGCCCCTGCTCGGCCGACGAAATCAACTCGGGCACCTGCAACATGGACGTCGCCTGTCTGGACGAGGCCGATCCGTGGAATGCGCCGCGCCGCGCGGTGGCGGCCATCACCCTCGGCGGCCAGGACGATTGCACCGGTTCGCTGGTGAACAACACGGGCGGCGATCGCCGCCGGCTGTTCGCGACCGCCAGCCATTGCGGACTGACCGCCTCCAGCTCGCCGACCGCGGTGTTCTACTGGAACTACGAGTGGCCGACTTGCCGCACCCCGGGCACGCCGGCCAGCGGTCAGAGCAATCCGCCGAATCCGGCCCAGGCCAGTTCCGGCGCGACCTTCGTCGCCGCCACGCCCAATCCGTTCAGTTCCAGCAGCTGCGCCAGCGGCATGGGACCGACCTGCTCGGACTGGACGCTGGTGGAGATCGACGAAGCATTCAATCCCGCCTGGAACCTGTACTGGGAAGGCTGGGACCGGCGAAGTGTCGGTGCCGCCTGCGCCGAACCTGCCGATCCCACCTCGACGGTGGGGCTGTGTGCTTCCATCCACCATCCGAACGTGGACGAAAAGCGCATCACCTTCGTGCCTTTCCCGCTGACGGTGAGCGGCATTTCACGCGGCATCAACACGCACTGGCACGCCGCCTGGGATCCGACGCCACCAATCCTGCCGAACATCTCCAATCCGCCCCCCAGCCTGCCGCCGGGGGTCACCGAACCGGGTTCGTCCGGCTCGCCGCTCTACACCGCGGCACAGCGCCTCGTCGGCGTCTTGAGCGGCGGGAGCTCGTATTGCGGCGCGACCGGCTCGGCGCTTTCCGATGAATACGGGCAGCTGGCCGTCGCCTGGGAAGGGCGGGGCACGCCGGCGACGCGGATGAAGGACCATCTCGACCCGCTCGGCACCGGCGCCGAATACATCGACGGCATCGGCATGAGCCCCTTTACGCTCAGCCTCGATCCCGCCTCGCTCGCCGTGTGCACCGCGTCCACCAGCAGCGCCAGCGTGACCGTCGAGGTCTCCGCCGACGCGGGATTCGTCGACCCGGTCGCTCTCAGCGCCGGCGATGTGCCGGCCGGCGTCGGCACGGCGTTCTCTCCGCCCGCCGTGACGCCGCCGGGCACATCCAGCCTGACCCTCAGTGCGCTTGGCGCCGCGCCGGCCGGGGCATATTCCCTGCGTGTCATCGGCACCAGCGGCACCGATTCCAGCTCCCGCAGCCTTGCGCTCACCCTGAACGATGCGCTGCCAGGAACCACCGCGCTCGTGTCCCCGGCGGCGGGCGCCACCGACGTGTCCACCAGCCCGGTCCTCTCCTGGACGGCGGCAGGCGGCGGTCCGGCCGACTATCTGGTTGAAGTGGCCAGCGACGCCGCTTTCGCCAACGTCGTGTTCAGCCGTACCGTGAGCGGCGCGACCTCGGTCACCGTGACGCCGCCCCTGACACCGATGGCGACCTTCCACTGGCGCGTGCGCGCCAGCAACGCCTGCGATGCAGGCACCTGGAGCGCCGCACGCAGCTTCACCACCGGCGTCACCTTCCCCGAGCCCTACTGCCCGGTGACGTTCCCGAACGGCGTCGAGCCGATCACCCGGGTGAAGTTCAGCGGCATCGACCACCGCAGTCCCGCCTCGCCAAGCGGCAGCCCGGCACACGAGGACTTCCTGGGCGTGACCGGCGGCACCATCGAAGCGGGACAGGTGTACGCGATGCTCGTCGAGGGCAATACCGTCGGCAACTACACCACCAAGGTGAATGCCTACATCGATTGGAACCGCAACGGGAGCTTCGATGCGGGCGAAGGCCAGTTCATCGGCGACATCATCAATTCGACCGGCGAGGACGGCAAGTACGCCAGTGCGGACATCACCGTGCCCGCGTCGGTCACACCCGGGCCCGTGCGCCTGCGCGTGATCAAGAAATACAGCTCCGAAGCGGGTGCCTGCAACAGCGCCGGCTACGGCCAGGCCGAGGACTACACGCTGGTGGTGGCCGGCGCGGCGAGCTACTCGGTCGGCGGCACGGTAAGTGGCCTGCTCGGCAGTGACGTGGTCGTGCTTGCCCTGAACGGCGGCGCGCAGATTTCGGTCGGCAACGGCAGCTTCGGCTTCCTGAGCCTGCTCGCCGATGGCGCCGCCTACACGGTGACGGATGCCAGCGGCCGGCCCACGCTGTGCCAGATCAGCAACGGCAGCGGCACCATCAACGGCGCAAACGTCACCGACGTGGCGGTGGACTGCTCGGTCATCTACGCCGGGGAGATCATCTTCAGGAACGGTTTCGAGCCCACGCCCTAGGTGTGATCGCGCCCCATGTCGCCGCCAGGGCGCGGCGGCATGGGGCGGCACACGACGCCGCGACGCAATCGGCGCCTCAGGAAACCGCTCCCGGCAGCGCCAGCAGGCGCGCTTCGTCGTTGCCAGCAGGAAGGCGCGCGAGCCGCCCGATGTTCCAGTCGAATCCTCTTGCGAGTTCGGCGTCCGCGACGGCGCCGGCACGCGTGAGAAGCGCTTCACGCAGCCCGGCCGGCCATTCGAGCTGCGAATACACCTCCAGGAAGTCCTCGCTCGCCGCTTCATTGGGCAACACGTCCCGCGGGTCGTCGCAGAAGCCGTCAAACGAGTGCACATAGGCGAAGCCCTCGACCCGGCGACCGTTTGGATGCGCGCGGCAACCGACCTTTCCTGGGCAGGAATCATGTGGAGCTGATTTTCAAGATGTTGATTTGACGGTCGACGCGAACGACGGATTTGCCGACGTGCGCAACACGCTCCGCCGGAACCGCGCCGCCAACATCTCCAAGGCCAATACCGGCACGAACGGCAAATGACTTGTGGGACAGGCGTGCACATGTCGCCGCGCGCACGCTTGCCGAGTGCATGCTGGACACCTTCGCCCAGATCCAATTCCGGAGCTTGCCATGTTGTCGATTCGCGATCTCTCCAAGACCTACGCCAATGGCGTGCGCGCCCTGCGCAACGTCTCGCTGGATATTCCCCACGGCATGTTCGGCCTGCTGGGTCCCAACGGTGCCGGAAAGTCCACGCTGATGCGCACCATCGCGACGTTGCAGGAGCCCGATAGCGGAACCATCACGCTCGGCGAGCCGGGAGCGGAGCCGATCGATGTGCTGGTCGACAAGCCGGCCACGCGCCGGGTACTTGGTTATCTGCCGCAGGAATTTGGCGTGTATCCAAAGGTTACGGCAGAGGCGATGCTGGACCATTTCGCGATGCTGAAGGGCGTGACGCAGCGCGGCGAGCGCCGCGACCTCGTCGAGGCCCTGCTCAGGCAGGTCAACCTGCATGACGTGCGCAAGCGCAAGCTGGGGGGATTCTCCGGCGGCATGCGCCAGCGCTTCGGCATTGCGCAGGCCCTGATCGGCAGTCCGAAACTGGTGATCGTCGATGAGCCCACCGCGGGCCTCGATCCCGAGGAACGCCAGCGCTTCCTCAACCTGCTCGCCGAGATCGGCGAGCGCGTGGTGGTGATCCTTTCCACGCACATCGTCGAGGACGTGACCGAGCTGTGCCCGCGCATGGCGATCATTGCCGAGGGCGAGGTCCGCCTGACCGGCGAGCCGCGCGAGACGATCCGTGCGCTGGAAGGGCGCGTGTGGCGCCGTGCGATCGACAAGGCAGCGCTGGAGGATTACCGCGCGCGGCTGAATGTATTGTCCACGCGCCTGGTGGCCGGCAATACCGTGATCCACGTCCTTGCCGACGCGCAGCCGGAAGCTGGATTTGAAAGCGTTTCACCGGATCTGGAGGACGTCTACTTCGGCCAGTTGCGCCATGCCGCCGCGCCTGCGGCACGGGCAGCCTGAGGAGTACTGCATGTTCGGCGAAATCCTCCGTTTCGAGCTGCGCCAGCAGCTTCGCAGCCCGCTGTTCTGGCTGATCGCCTTTGCGCTGGCCGCGCTCGCCTTCATGGCCGCGAGCTCGGATACGGTCACGATCGGCGGCGGCATTGGCAACATCCACCGCAATGCGCCTTTCGTCGTGATCCAGGTCCTTGGATTCTTCTCGGTGCTCGGACTGTTCCTGCTCACGATCTTCGTCGCCGGCGCGGCACTGCGCGATTTCGAATCCGGGACCGCGGAACTGATGTTTTCCACGCCGATCCGGCGCAGCGCCTACCTCGGCGGACGGTTCGCGGCCGGCTGGCTGGTGAGTGTCCTGATCCTGGTTGCCGTGGCGTTGGGTACCTGGCTCGGTTCGCTGATGCCGTGGCTGGATCCGGCCCGGCTCGGCCCCACGCCGTGGGCCGCCTACGCCTGGGGACTTGGCGTGCTGGTAGTGCCGAACCTCTTTTTCCTCGGAGCGTTGTTGTTCCTGCTCGCCACCCTGACACGCTCGATGCTGGGTACCTACATCGGCGTGATCGCCTTCTTCGTGCTGTGGACGATCGCCGGCGTGGCCCTTGGCAAAGGCAACATTTCGCACCTGACCCTGGGTGCGCTGATCGACCCGTTCGGGCTGGGCGCAATGGACCTGGCGACGCGCTACTGGACGCCGGCAGACCGCAACGTGCGCATTCCCGGACTGTTCGGTGTGATGCTCGGCAACCGGGCATTGTGGCTGGCGATCGGCGTCGGGTTGCTGGCGACGACGATCGCATTGTTCAAGCCGGATCGCGAAGGGCTGCAGCCGTGGCGCCGGCGCCGGGCGAGCACGCAGGCGCAGGTACCGGCGCCTTCGCCAGCCAGTCCAATCACAATGCCGACCGTCCACCTGCAAACGGGGGCGGGAGCGCGCCTCGTCCAGTTCCTGCGACTTGCCTGGTTCGACACGCGCAGCGTTCTGCGTGGAACCGCGTTCCTGGTGATGCTGGCCTTCGGTTTCCTGAATCTCGCGGCGAGCCTGTACTTCAGTGAGCAGATTTTCGGCACCAGCGTGTGGCCGGTCACGCACCTGATGACGCAGGCGATGGACCAGTCCTACACCTTCCTGCTCGTCATCATCATCGGCTTCTACGCGGGCGAGCTGGTCTGGCGCGAGCGTGATGCGCGCATCAGCCAGGTCACCGATGCATTTCCGACGCCGGACTGGATTCCGCTGCTGTCCAAGATCACGGCACTCGCCGCGATCATCCTCGCGTTCCTGGTGGCCGGCTCACTGCTGTCGATCGGTTACCAGTTGCTGCGTGGATACGCCAACCTGCAGCCGCTGGTGTACCTGCAATACATCGGCCTGGACCTGCCGCGCTTCCTGCTGCTCGCGATCCTCGCCGTGGTGTTGCAGGTGTGGGCCAACAACAAGTTTGTCGGCTATGGCCTGCTGGTCGCCTACCTGGTTGCCATGATCGTGCTGGCCCAGTTTCACCTGGCGGACCATCTGTACCGGTATGGAACCGCGCCGGATGCGCCGTATTCGGACATGAACGGATACGGGACGTTCTGGATCGGCAACCTGTGGTTCCGCGCGTACTGGGCGTGCCTCGCGATCGCCCTGCTGGTGACGGCCGCATGGTACTGGGTACGTGGCAACGAAGGCGGTTGGCGCGCGCGCGGACGAATCGCCTGGCAACGCGCCGGCGCCCCGGCCGGCCTCCTGCTGGCGGCAAGCCTGGTCGGCTTCGTCGCGATCGGCGCGTTTGCCTTCCACAACACGCATGGCCTGTACCGCTACCTCTCCCATGATGCCGAGCAGCTGCGGTCCGCCGATCACGAGAAGGCATACCGCAGGTACATGGGCGTAGCCGGTCCCCGCATCACCGCCGTCGAGGTCACCGTCGCGATCCATCCGCAGCAGCGCAGGGCGGATGTCGATGGTCATTACACGCTGGTCAACAAGCATGCCGAGCCGATCAGCGAGTTGTACGTGGAGCTGCCTCCGTCGCCGGCGCGGGCGTTCCATTTCGATTTCGATCTTCCCGCGCACACGGTGCTGCAGGCCGACGCCGTCCACGGTGTCTACCGTTACCGGCTCGACACGCCGCTCGAACCCGGTGCGTCGATGGAGTTCGGTTTCCGCATCCACGCCGGCTATCCGGGCTTTTCCAACGAGCCGACCGGCGAGCAACTCGTGCAGAACGGCACCTTCATCAACAGCTTCGCGTTCCCGCGATTCTGCTACAACGACGGCCGCGAGCTGTCCGACAACAATGACCGGCGCAAGTACGGTCTCGGACCCGTTTCGCGCATGGCCAAGCGCGATGACGCCGCCGCGCATGCCAACAACGCGCTTTCCTGCGACGCGGACTGGGTGCACTTCGAGGCGACGCTCTCGACCGATGCCGACCAGATCGCGTTGGCGCCGGGCTATCTGGAAAGGGAATGGACCGAGGGCGATCGGCGCTGGTTCCATTATGTGCAGGACACGCCGATCCTCGATTTCTTCTCGTTCCAGTCCGCACGCTATGAAGTGGCGCGCGACCACTGGCACGATGTGGCGCTGGAGGTCTATCACGACGCCAAGCATCCGTACAACATCCAGCGCATGCTGACGGCGATGAAGCTCTCGTTCGACTATTACACGACGAATTTCGGCCCGTACCAGTTCCGCCAGTTGCGCATCCTGGAGTTCCCGGGTTACTCGTCGTTCGCGCAGTCGTTCGCCAATACCGTGCCCTTTTCAGAATCGATCGGTTTCATCGCGGATCTGCGCAAGGCGACCGACATCGACTACGTGACCTATGTCACGGCGCACGAAATTGCCCACCAGTGGTGGGCGCACCAGGCCATCGGCGCCAACGTGCAGGGCGCGACGATGCTGAGTGAAACCTTGGCGCAATACTCCGCACTGATGGTCATGAAGCACCTCTACGGCAAGGACCAGATGCGCAAGTTCCTCAAGTACGAGCTCGACCGCTACCTGTCCGGCCGGGCCGACGAGAAGATCGAGGAGCTGCCGCTGGCGCTGGTCGAGAACCAGCCCTACATCCACTACCGCAAGGGCTCGGTCATCATGTACGCGTTGGCCGATTACATCGGCGAGGACAAGGTCAACCTCGCGCTGCGTACCTGGCTGGACAGGGTGCGTTTCCAGCAACCCCCGTATACCGATACGCGCGACCTCATCGCTGAGCTGCGCGCGGTCGCCGGCCCGGGGAACCAGAACCTCATTACCGATTTCTTCGACCGGATCACGCTGTTCGACAGCCGCATGGTTTCGGCGACCTCCCGGCAACTTGCCGATGGCCGCCACGAGGTCACGATGAACATCCACGCCGCCAAGTTCCACGCCGACGGCAAGGGCAAGGAGACACCGGCAAGACTGGATATCCCGATCACGATCGGCGTGTTTGCCAAGCCCGCGCCGGGTGAAGGCGAGGACGGCAAACCGCTGTACCTCGAGAGGCGAACGGTGGCCGACGGCGACAGCACCATCACCGTCACCGTCGATGGCGAACCCTGGGAGGCGGGCATCGATCCGTTCAACGAACTCATCGATCGGGTGAGTGATGACAACCGCGCGCAGGTTGCGCACCGGTGAGGACAACGGACGCACGGTGGCGCGTGGACAAGGTGCGCCGCCCTTGCGCCGGCGACTTGCAGCGGCGCCACGACGCAACGTGGCGCCGGCCGCGCCGGGTCGTGCCTGTCACCGCACCGTTCGCGGACGCCTGGGGATGAACGCGCCCCATGTCGCGGCCAGGGCGCAGCGGCATGGGGCGGCATACGGCGCCGGGACGCAATCGGCGCCTCAGGAAACCGGTCCCAGCAGCGCCAGCAGGCGTGCTTCGTCCCAGATCTCCACGCCCAGCTCGCGCGCCTTGTCGAGCTTGGAACCCGCCGCCTCACCGGCAACGACGAAGCGGGTCTTCTTCGATACGCTGCCGGCGACCTTGGCGCCCAGGGCTTCGAGCTTCGCTTTCGCCTCCTCGCGGGTGAGGCTGGCCAGCGTACCGGTCAGGACGACGGTCTGGCCTTCCAGCGGCAGGGCCGCGCCCTCGACCGCGTGCGCAAGCCGGGCCTGCAGTTCCTCGAGCATGGCGAAGCTGCGCTGCAGGATGCGCCGATGGGCGGCCTCGTCCCGCCAGACCAGGAAGGCGGCCGCACTGTCCGCGGGCAGGCCGGCGCCGATCAGCTGGTACTCGGGCACTACCAGCAGCTCATCCACCTGCCCGCAGCGGCTGGCCAGCTGGGCAGCACGCAACGGGGTCAGTTTCGGAACTTCCAGGTCGGCGAGCAGGGTCGCCACGTCCAGGCCCGCGCGCAGCCTCGACGATGGCGCGTGCGCGCCGCTCACGACCACCCCGCGGTCGAGCAGGGCGTCGATGACGTGCTGGTTGGCTGCCTGCTGGAAGAAGCCATCGATGGCGCGCGCGACCTCGCCGCCGATGTCGGGTACGCGCTTGAGCAGCGGCCAGGGCATGCGGCGGATCAGGTCCAGGTCACCGAACCAGGCCGCCAGTGCCTTGGCCGTGCTTTCGCCGACGTGGGTGATGCCCAGCGCATACAGGAAGCGTTCCAGCGTGCTGCGCCGACTGGCGTCGATCGCGGCAATGAGGTTTTCCGCCCACTTCGTCGCCACCTTGCCGGCCTTGACGGTCTCCGGCGTGGTGCCGTCGCGCGCGTCGGCGCGCCGCTTCATTTCCAGCAGATCATCCAGACGCAGCTTGTAGAGATCGGCAGGCGAGGTGAGATAGCCGAACTCGCCCAGGTCCTCGATGTAGCGCTCGCCCAGCCCATCGATGTCCATGGCGCGGCGGGAAGCGAAATGCACGATGGCCTGCGTGCGCTGCGCCGGGCAGGCCAGTTCGCCGGTGCAGCGCGCGACGACTTCGCCCGCCTCGCGCACGATGTCCGACCCACACACCGGGCAGGTCGTCGGCATCTGCCAGGGCACGGTGCCGGCCGGGCGCCGTTCCGGCACCACGCGCGCGACTTCCGGTATCACATCGCCGGCGCGGCGCACGATGACGGTGTCGCCGACGCGCACGTCGAGCCGCGCCACCTGGTCGGCGTTGTGCAGCGTCGCATTCGTGACGGTCACGCCGCCGACGAAGATGGGCGCAAGGCGCGCGGTCGGCGTGGCCGCGCCGGTTCGGCCGATCTGCACGTCGATCGCCTCGACCGTGGTCTGCTGCTCCTGGGGCGGGAACTTGTGTGCAATGGCCCAACGCGGTGTGCGCCCCACCGTGCCCAGTTCGCGCTGGGCCGCCAGGTCATCGACCTTGTACACCACGCCGTCGATATCGAAGGGCAAGTCGTCGCGTGTCGCACCGATGCGCCGGTAATAGGCAAGACAACCCTCGGCACCCTTCGCCGTGCTCACCAGCAGGCTGACCGGCAAGCCCCACTGGCGCAAGCGCGTCAGCGTCGCCGAATGGGTGGCAGGCAGGCTGCCGCCTTCGACCACCCCCAAGGCATAGGCATAGAACGCCAGCGGGCGCTGCGCGGTGATGCGCGGATCGAGCTGGCGCAGGCTGCCGGCGGCCGCGTTGCGCGGGTTGACCAGCGGCTTGATGCGCCCGCCCGAGGCACGTGCCTTCATGTTGTAGCGCTCGAAGCCGGCACGCGGCATGTACACCTCGCCGCGCACCTCGAGCAAGTTTGGCCAGCCCGTGCCGCGCAGGTTCAGCGGAATGGCCCGGATGGTGCGCAGGTTCGCCGTCACGTCCTCACCGGCCTGGCCATCGCCACGCGTGGAGCCAAGCACGAAGCGACCGTCTTCGTAGCGCAGGCTGATGGCAAGACCGTCGAACTTGGGCTCGACCGAGAACACCAGTTCGCCCGATCCCACGCGCTCGCGGACGCGGCGCACGAACTCCTCCACCTCGACGTCGCTGAAGGCGTTGGCCAGCGACAGCATGGGCAGCGCGTGACGTACCTCGGCGAACTGCCCGCTCGGCCTGGCGCCGACCCGCTGGGTGGGCGAGTCGGCCGTGACCAGTTGCGGGTGCGCCGCTTCCAGCGCGACCAGTTCACTGAACAGGCGGTCGTACTCGGCATCGGCGAGCGTCGGATCGTCGAGCACGTAGTAGCGATAGGCCGCATCCTCGAGCAGGCTGCGCAGCGCCGCGGCGCGCGCGGCGATCGCGGAGGGGACGGAAGTATCGGTCATGATCGGTCAGGGTTCGGCGGTGGCCAGGGACACCGGGTTGCAGGCGTGGAAGTGTAGCCACTCAGGCGATGTTGCAGCGCACGCGACAGCAGGCATCGCGCGGATTTACCATAGCCGGGTTTTGTCCCCGGAACCTCGCATGCGCAACCTCGTCCTTGCCGCCAGCCTCACCCTCCTTGCCAGCCAATCGGCCGTCGCCGATGAATGGATGGTGGAAGCGCACTATCCCGACCGCGCAGCCCTGATCCGCGCGACCGCACACTTCCAGCACGCCATCGTCGATGCGAATCGCCAGGTGCTGCGCGTTGACACCGATGAGCGCGGCATCGAGCTGCTCGAGCAGGCCGGCCTCGCGGTCAGCATCGACAGTGCCGGCACGGCGCAGTTGCGCGGCTTCTACGCGAAGATGCGCGATGCGGTGCAGTCCGGCCTGCCACAGATCACGAAAGCCGGCTATCCGAGCATCCCGGGCTATGCCTGCTACCGCACCGTGGAAGGCGCCTACCAGACCATGGATGACCTGCAAGCGGGCTATCCGGCGCTCGCCGAGATCCACGAGATCGGGCCAAGCTGGCAGAAGGCGCGGGGCAACGGAGGCTATGAGATGCGCGCGCTGCGCATCACCAACCTCGCCACCGCCGCAGCAGATCCGGATCGCGCGAAATTCGTCGCCTTCGGCTCCATCCATGCCCGCGAATACACGCCCGCCGAACTCCTGACGCGCTTCGCCGAATGGCTGGTGAAGGAGTACGGACGCGACGCGCAGGCCACCTGGCTGGTGGACAACGTGGACTTCCGCCTGATCCTGATGGCCAACCCGGACGGGCGCAAGAAGGCCGAAACGGGGTTGTCATGGCGCAAGAACACCAACAATGTCGACGGCTACTGCGCGCAGTCTTCCAGCGTCGGCATCGACCTCAACCGCAATTTCCCGTTCCACTGGAATACCACCGGCGGGGAGGGTTCGAGCGGCATTCCTTGCGACGCCACCTTCCGTGGCCCCGGCGCCGGTTCGGAGCCGGAAACGCAGAACCTGGTCGCCTACGTCGCCGGCACCCAATCGCTGGGCAGCTACGTGGGCGGCGCCCTGCCCGACCGTCGCAACGGCGACTTCACCGGCGCCGTGCCGGAAGACTACCGCGGTCTCTTCTTCGATATCCACAGCTACTCGCAGCTGGTGCTGTGGTCCTGGGGCGACACATACGCGCCGGCTCCGAACGATCCTTCGCTGCGCACCCTGGGCCGGCGCCTGGCCTGGTTCAACGGCTACACGCCGCAAGCCTCGGTCGAGCTCTATCCGACCGACGGCACCACCGACGACACCTTCTACGGCATGATCGGCGCGCCCGCCTACACCATCGAACTGGGTATCGACTTCTTCGAGTCGTGCGCCTCGTTCGAGGCAAGCACCTTTCCCATCAATTTCGATGCGCTGAAGTATGCCGCGCGCGCGGCGCACGCCCCCTACCAGTTGCCGTGGGGGCCGGACGCCATCGACATCCTGCTCAAGCCCGATCTCGTCGCACCGGACGAATCCTTCCGGGTCGATGCCCATCTGGACGGCGGCCGCTTCAATGACTCGAACGGCGTGCAGGAACGTAGACCGGTTGGTGGGGCCGTCGCCAGCCTGGAGCTCCCGCCCTGGGCAGCCGGCATCGCACCGGTCACGTTGACGGCGCAGGACGGTACGTTCGACGAGGTTACCGAGATCGCCAGCGGCGCCCTGTCCAGCACGGGCCTCGCCGTGGGGCACCACCTCGTCTTCGCGCAGGGCAGTGACGATCTCGCGCGTGCCGGCACCGCGGACGCGGCGTTCCTCGAGATCGCTCCGGCGGAATCGATCGCCGGCCTGGCCGGGGACGTGACGCGCATCAGCGATGGCGCACCTGTGCTCGCCACCCTGACGATGCGCGAGAGCATCACCGGATCGGAGCGTCGCACCACCAGCGAGCCGGATGGCGGCTATGTACTGCGCAACAAGGGCGGCACGGTGGATGTGCGGGTCAGCGCACCCGGATACCTCATCGAAGAGGCCACGAATCTCGTGCTCACGCCCGGCGAGACCCTGCGCCGCGATTTCCGGCTGTACTCGGAGTGCGTCGTGTTCGAAGACGACGTGGAGGACGGCGGCGCTGCGTGGACGGCGCAGTCTCCCTGGATCATCGACGACGCCATTCCGGGGCATCCAGGCCATGCCTGGAACACGCCGAACTACGGCAACAACCTCAACCGCGCGTTGACGCTCGCCTCATCGCTTGATCTGGGCGGTTACGAGCAACTGGCACTCGAGTTCGACGATCGCTGCGCGACCGAGGGCGGCTGGGACTTCGGCTACGTCGAGTACAGCATCGATGGGGGAACCACGTGGACGAGCGCGTACACGTGCTCCGGCCGCCAGGGTTGGCAGCACAACCGGATCGAACTGCCGGCCGAGGTCGAAGGCGGTCACGCCTTCCGCTTCCGCTTCAGGCTGAAGTCCGATCCCTACGTCAACGGCGCGGGCTGGGCCGTCGACAACGTTCGCCTGAGCGCCGGCGGCCAGGCATGTCGCGACGGTCAGGTGCCGGCCGAACTGCCGATTTTTGCCAACGGTTTCGAGTGACCCAACCCGGCGCCGACCCGCACCCTGGCGAATGCGAATCTCGATGCGGCGGCGCCCGCGGCAGACGCCGTCTTGCCCGCGGCACCGTTCTGCCGGCCACGACCGGCGCCGAAGCGTCCACGGAATTCGCACCCATGGATGCGAACTTCAACTGCCCGCGCACCTGACCAGCGCGGCGGCGCAGGAGACTCAGGTCGCCAGCACGCTCAGCCGCAGGCCCCCTGCGTCGGCACGCAACACGCTGCCCTGTGCGTACCAGTCACCGAGCACGATGCGCCGCGCGGCAGCGCCATCCAGCGTGAATTCGTGCACCGCAGGGCGATGGGTGTGGCCATGGATCAGGGTGCGCACGCCGTGCTCGCGCATGGCCGTGCGGACGGCCGCGTCGTTCACGTCGGTGATGGTCTCGTCCACCGAGCGCGTGTGACGCATGCTTTCGGCGCGCGCCTGGGCGGCAAACGCGCGCCGCTCGGCGAGCGGACGCGCCAGGAAGCCGCGCTGCCAGGCGGGCGCATGCGACTCGGCGCGGAACGCCTGGTAGGCCACGTCATCGGTGCACAGCGTATCGCCGTGCATGAGCAGGACGTTTTCGCCAGCGACCGGGACCACGCTGGGATCGGGCAGCAGGGTCAGCCGCGCCTGGCGTGCCCAGGCATCGCCGATGAGAAAATCCCGGTTGCCATGCATGAAATGGCAGGGCACGCCGCGCGCATGCAGGTCGGCCAGCGCGCCGGCGACCTCTGTCGCCAGTGCATCGGCGGCGTCATCACCGATCCACGCCTCGAACAGGTCGCCAAGGATGTACAACGCTTCGGCTGCGACCACCTCGGCGTGCAGGAACTCGACGAACAGCCGCGTGATGGCCGGGCGGCTGTCGTCGAGATGCAGGTCGGAGATGAACAGCGTGGCCACGGACTGGCGCGCCGGCGAGCCGACTACTGGACGACGCTCGCCTTCTCGATCACCACCGGCTTGACCGGCACGTCGCTGCGGAACGGGCCCTGCGCGCCGGTTTCGACCGCGCGGATCTTGTCCACCACGTCCATGCCACTGACCACCTTGCCAAACACCGCATAGCCCGGATTGCTCTCGCTGGTGTAGTCGAGGCGCGGATTGTCCACCGTGTTGATGAAGAACTGCGCCGTGGCCGAATTCGGATCGGCCGTGCGCGCCATTGCCACCGTGCCCCGCAGGTTGCTGAGGCCGTTCTTCGATTCGATCGGGATCGCCGCGCGGGTGGGCTTCTGGCGCAGATCTTCAGTGAAGCCGCCACCCTGGATCATGAAGTTGCCGATGACGCGATGGAAGATGGTGCCGTTGTAGAAGCCATCCTTCACGTAGGCAAGAAAGTTCTCGACCGACTTCGGCGCCTTGTCCGGATAGAGTTCGATGGTGATGTCGCCCAGCGTGGTGACCAGTTGCACCCTGGGCGGCGCGGCCGGCTTCTCATCGCCCTTGGCATCTGACTTGGCATCTGCCTTGGCACTGGCGGCATCGGCCTTGGCCGCAGCCTTTTCGGCGGCCGGCTTGGCGGTCGAGGCAGGCGCCTGCGCCAGCGCCAGGGCCGGCAGCAACATTACGAAGGCGAGCAGCATGCGCTTGAACATGGGAAAACCTCTATCTGCGGGGAATCCGAGCCGCGCATGATAGGCGCTGCGCGGGCCGCCGTCATGCCCGGAGCGCCAATCGTTCACTCCGGCAAGCTGCCGAGCCGCAATTGCAGGCCAAACGCATCGATGCGCTTGCGCTCCTTTTCGAGCTCGGCACGGGTGAGCGGATGCTGGTCGAGCCAACGCGGCGGAAAGTCCAGTTGCAGGACCTCGCCGGAAACCTGGAGTGTGACGGTCGGCAGCGGTTCGGGACTGCGCCCGCGCTCCAGCAGGGCGCCGAGGCGCAGCAGCACCGCGAGATGGCGCGTCATGCCCTGCAGACGCGCCGGCAACATGCCGATGACTTCCGGCTGCGGCTTGCGCCGATGCAGGCGGATGATCGCAGCCAGTGCCTGCTGACCCTGCCGGCTGAAGCCCTCCAGGTCCGAATGGGCGACGATGTAGGCACCGTGCTGGTGATGCTTGCTGTGGGCAATGGCCAGGCCCAGTTCGTGGATGTCGGCGGCCCAGCCAAGCAGGTCACGTTCGGGCGCGCCGAGTTGCCAGGCCGCCGCCACCTGGTCGAACAGTCCCAGCGCGGCGTGCCGCACCCGCGCCGCCTGCGCACGATCCACCGCATAGCGCGAGGCCAGCGCCGCGATGCTCGCGGCGCGTGGGTCGCCATGCATGTCCGGCCCCACGAGGTCGAACAGCAAGCCTTCGCGCATGGCGGTGTCGCACACGCCGACCTGGGTCAAGCGAAAACTGTCGAACACGGCATCGAGGATGGCCACCCCGCCGGCCAGGGTCGCGCGCCGCTCCTCGGCAAGCCCGGCCAGTTCCAGCCGGTGCACGTCGCCCACGGCGAGGATGGCCTCGCGCAGCCGTGCCAGCGCGGCAGCCGTGATGCCCTGCTCGCACCAGCCGTTGGCCTGCACGATCGCGCCGATCGACCGGGCGGTGCCGGAGGATGCCAACGCCACCTGCCAGCCGCGCGCGCGGAATCCCGCGGCGAACTGCTGCAGCTCGATGGCAATGGCAGTGCGCGCATGTTGCCAGCGCTGCATGTCGCAACGGCCATCGGGAAAATGGCGCAGCGTGCTGGCGATGCAGCCGATCTGCACGCTTTCGGTTTCCAGCGTATCGAAGCCCTGGCCAATGATGAACTCGGTGCTGCCGCCGCCGATATCGACCACCAGGCGCCGCTGCGCCGAACCGGTGTAGGCGTGCGCCACCCCGAGGTGGATCAGGCGCGCCTCCTCACGGCCGCTGACGACCTCGATCGGATGGCCAAGGGCCGTTTCGGCCGGGACGAGGAACACCTGCGGGCGGGCCAGCCGACGCACGGCATTGGTTGCCACCGCGCGCACGTGACCTTCCGGCAATGCGCGCAGCCGCTGGCCGAAACGGGCCAGACAGACCAGCGCGCGGCCCCGGTACTCGGCGTCGAGGCTGCCGTCGGGACGCAGGCCCATGGCCAGGTGCACCGCCTCGCGCATGCGGTCGATCATGCGCATGCCGCCGTGTTCGTAGCGCGCGACCACCAGGTGGAAACTGTTGGATCCCAGATCCACCGCGGCGATGGTGTCGCCTTCGACGATGCCAGCCTCGGCCTGCGCCTGCACCGCGCCCGATCCCGGGGTTGCATCGGCCGCCAGCGCCATCACGCGCCGATCCCGCGCAGCAGCACCTGCTGGGCGCTGTGGGGCGGCTCATCACCGCGCGTCACCCGCGTGTAGCTGCCATCCGCATCCAGCCGCCAGGCCTGCATGTTGTCGGCCAGATAGTTCTCCAGGGTTTCCTCGAACACGCGCCGGGCGAGCTCGGGATCGCGGATCGGGAAGCAGGTTTCGATGCGCCGCAGCAGGTTGCGTTCCATCCAGTCGGCACTCGCGCAATAGATTTCCGGCGTTGCATCGTTCTGGAACCAGTACACGCGGCTGTGTTCGAGGAAGCGGCCGACGATCGAACGCACGCGGATATGGTCGGACACGCCGGGCACGCCCGGACGCAGCGTGCACGCGCCGCGCACGATGAGGTCGATGCTGACACCGGCCTGCGAGGCACGATAGAGCGCTTCCACCACGCCGGCTTCGTTCAGCGCGTTCATCTTGGCGATGATGCGCGCCGGCTTGCCGGCCATGGCGTGGGCGATCTCGCGGTCGATCTTGTCCATCAGCCCCTTGTGCAGGGTGAACGGCGAGTGCAGCAGGCACTTGAGCTCGATGACCGGACCCAGGCCGGAAAGCTGCAGAAACAGCAGGTGCACGTCTCCGGCAATGTCCGGGTGTGCGGTCATCAGGCCAAGATCGGTGTAGAGGCGCGAATTGGCCTGGTGGTAGTTGCCGGTCGAAAGGTGCGCGTAGCGGCGTAGCTCGCCGCGTTCGCGGCGCACGACCAGCAGCATCTTGGCGTGCGTCTTGTAGCCAACCACGCCATACACGACCTGCACGCCGGCCTGCTGCAGGCGCGTGGCCAGGCGCAGGTTGGCTTCCTCGTCGAAGCGCGCGCGCAGTTCCACCACCACGGTCACGTCCTTGCCGTGGCGTGCCGCTTCCACCAG
>JACDJA010000414.1_pt1 | contig 50148 bp, 50 predicted proteins | sample 7449241 | NCBI WGS metagenome assembly JACDJA01 (sample SAMN14253289, study PRJNA609438) | sludge metagenome | isolation source: initial anaerobic sludge | collected 2018-12-20 | reverse complement strand
TCCACCCGAGACCATCAGGATGGGCCTGGGCGAGACGGTGTCGAAGGCCGGGCTGAAGCAGCTGCGGATCGCCGAGACCGAGAAGTACGCGCACGTCACCTTCTTCTTCAACGGCGGCGAGGAAGCCTCGTTTCCCGGCGAGGACCGGGTGCTGGTACCCTCGCCAGACGTCGCGACCTACGACCTGAAGCCCGAGATGAGTGCCTTCGAGGTGACCGAGAAACTGCTCGCCGCGATCAAGGACAAGCAGTACGACGTCATCGTCTGCAACTACGCCAACCCCGACATGGTGGGGCATACCGGGGACCTGCAGGCGGCGATCAAGGCGATCGAGACGGTCGACACCTGTCTCGGCCGGGTGGTGGAGGCCCAGCTGGCGCGCGGCGGCGAGCTGCTGGTGACCGCCGATCACGGCAACGCCGAACTGATGCGCGACGTCGAAACCGGGCAGGCGCATACCGCGCACACCATGAATCTGGTGCCGCTCATCTATATCGGACGCCGGCATGCCTCGCATGCCGAAACCGGGGCGCTCGAAGACGTCGGTCCCACCCTGCTGAAAATGATGGGCTTGCCGCAGCCGCCCGAAATGACAGGCGAAGCGCTGGTCCGGTTTGAGTAAGCCCGGCGGCTTCGGCTAAGCTCGTCAGGGTGAACTTCAGACATTATTTCGTCCTGTTGCTGCTGTGCGCACCGCTGTGCGTCAGCGCGAACGAGGCCGAACGCAAGCAATCCGAGCTCGACGCCCTCAAGCAACGCCTGCAGACCCTGCAACAGGAATTCCACGCCACCCAGACGCATCGCCAGGAAGCGGCCGACGAGTTGCGTCAATCCGAGCGCGCCATCAGCACCGCAGTACGCCAGTTGCGTCGGCTGGACGGCGAGCGCCAGCGTACCCAGGCCGATTTGCAGGCGCTTGCCCGGCAGGCTGAAGCCACCTCGGCGCGCATCCGGCAGCAGCAGGACCAGCTTGCCCAGGCGCTCAAGGCCGCCTACCAGCGGGGGCAGGACGATGCGTTCAAGCTGATGCTCAACGGTGCCGACCCCAACCAGACCGCCCGCGATCTGCGCTATCTGGCGCATCTGTCGCGGGCCCGCCATGCCATGGTCGAAGTACTGCGCGCCGATCTGGCACAATTGGCCGCGCTGCAACAGCAGGCCACGCAAAAATCCAATGAGCTGGCGCAGCTGCAGGCGACGCGCGCGACCGAGCAAAACCGGCTGCTGGCCGACAAGCGCGAGCGCGAGCAGGTGATGCAGAAGCTGTCGGCGCAGATCCAGCAACAACGCCGTGAGATTTCCACCCTCAAGCGCGATGAACGCAGCCTGACTCAACTGGTGGAACGGCTCAACCGGCTGATGGCGCAGCAGGCCGCCCGCGCCCGTGCGGCCGAACTCGCGAGAAACAAACGCGCAGCGAAAAAAGACGCCCCCGGTCAATCGCGCCGTGGCGTCGGCGTGAACACCGAAACGCCGGTTGCGTTCCGCACCGACCGGCCGTTTTCGGGGTTGAAAGGTTCGCTGCGGCTGCCCGTCGCAGGGGAACTGATGAACCGCTTCGGTGCTCCGAGAGAAGGCGGCGGACTGAGTTGGAAAGGGCTGTTCATCCGGGCCTCAGAGGGCACGGCGGTCAAGGCGATTGCCGCGGGGCAGGTGGTGTTTGCCGAGTGGCTGCGCGGCTTCGGCAACCTCATCATTGTCGATCATGGCGAGGGGTACATGAGCCTGTACAGCAATAATGAAAGTCTGTATAAGCAGGTGGGTGACCGGGTTCAGCCCGGCGACGCCATTGCGACGGTTGGCAACAGCGGCGGCCAACCCGATAGCGGTCTGTATTTTGAAATGCGGCATCAAAGCCGTCCGGTTAATCCCCTCCAGTGGGTGAAGTGAGATGACACAAAAGACGAAATTCATACTCGTCGGTCTGGCCGGCGTGCTGGCCGGCGCGGCATTGACGGTTAACCTCTCGGCGATCGCCGACAAGGAGGCCCAAACCGCGCTGCCGGTCGAGGAGCTGCGTGCCTTTACCGATGTGTTCGCGCGGATCAAGACCGATTACGTCGAGCCGGTGGAAGACAAGAAGCTGATCACCGAAGCGATCAACGGCATGCTGACCGGGCTGGATCCGCATTCGACCTACCTCGATGCCGACGCCTTCAAGGACCTGCAGGTCGGCACCCAGGGCGAATTCGGCGGCCTGGGCATCGAGGTCGGCATGGAAGACGGTTTCGTCAAGGTGGTCGCACCGATCGAGGACACGCCGGCGTTCAAGGCCGGCGTCAAGGCCGGCGATCTCATCGTCAAGCTCGACGACACGCCGATCAAGGGCATGACCCTCAACGACGCGGTGAAGCGCATGCGCGGCAAGCCGGGTTCGTCGATCAAGCTCACCATCGCGCGCAAGGGCGCGGACAAGCCGGTCGTGCTCACCATCACCCGCGCCGTCATCAAGATCCGCAGCGTCAAGTCGACCATGCTGGATTCCGGCTACGGCTACGTGCGCGTCACCCAGTTCCAAGAACACACCGGCGAACTGCTCGTCGAGGCGCTGCAAAAGCTCTACAAGGACAACAAGGCGCCGCTGAAAGGGCTCATCCTCGACCTGCGCAACGATCCGGGCGGACTCCTCAACGGCGCCGTCGCCGTCACCGCGGCCTTCGTCAAGCCCGACAGCCTCGTCGTCTACACCGAGGGGCGCACCGAGGATGCGCGCATGCGGCTCACCGCGAGCCGCGAGCATTACCTGCGCCCCATGCAGATGGACTATCTGAAGGACCTGCCGGAAGGCGTCAAGCAGGTGCCGATGGTGGTGCTGGTCAACGGCGGTTCCGCGTCGGCTTCCGAAATCGTCGCCGGCGCGCTGCAGGACCACAAGCGCGCGGTCATCATGGGCACCCGCACCTTCGGCAAGGGCTCGGTGCAGACCATCCTGCCGCTCGGCAACAGTACGGCGATCAAGCTCACCACCGCGCGCTACTTCACGCCGAGCGGCCGCTCGATCCAGGCCAAGGGCATCGAGCCGGACATCACCGTCGAGGATCCGGCGATGCCGGAGTCGGAGGAAAGCTTCGGCGTTCGCGAGGCGGATCTCGACAAGCATCTCGTGAACCCGGCCGGCGGCGACGAACCGGAGCCGGCATCGGCGAAGCCGGCCGACGCCATCAAGGCGCCGCCGGCGAGCAAGCCAGGCACGGAGAAGGAGAAAAAACCGGTGCCGCTGGAGCCGGGCGAGATCGTGTCGAAGAACGACTTTCAGGTCAACCAGGCGCTCAACCTGCTCAAGGGCCTGCAGATCCTGCAGGGACGCTGACGCGACGGGGGGCTTCCCCCACCCGCTGGCGGCGGTATACTGAAGCCCATACTGTGCGGATGGGATGTGTCATGCGCCCTTGCGACCTCGAGAAAATCCGGGAGATCGTCTTCCAGGAACTGCCGGCGGGACAGGCCGCACGCGCCCACGTGCTGCTGCAGGGGCTGGAAGGCCTGAGCGTCACGCGCCGGGAGGACGGGCGCTGTGTGGTGGTGCGCTACAGCGTCTGTGAATACACCCTCGAAGGCCTGGAAAGCGCGCTGGCGCACCAGGGTTTCCATCTCGACAACAGCCTGCTGTCCAAGCTCCGGCGCGCCATGGCCTATTTCTGCGAGAGCGTGCAGCGGCGCAACCTCGCCGCCAACGAACCCGACATCAAGTCCCAGCGCGCGTTCATGCGCGTCTACGAATCCCACCTGCACGGCGACCGCGACGATACGCCCGAAGAATGGCGCCGCTACAAGTAGCGGCCGCGGCATGGAACTGAACGACGCGCAACTGCTGCGCTACAGCCGCCACATCCTCTTGCCGGAAATCGGCATCGACGGCCAGGCGCGCATCGCCGGCACCTCGGTGCTCGTCGTCGGCGCCGGCGGCCTGGGCTGTCCGGTCGCGCTGTATCTCGGTGCGGCGGGGATCGGCCGGATGACGCTTGCCGACGGAGACGCGGTGGATCTCACCAACCTGCAGCGGCAGATCGGCCATGCCACCGCTGCCATCGGCGTCAACAAGGCCGAGTCGCTGGCGGCCAGCGTGCGCGCGATCAATCCGGAAATCGTCGTCTCGGCGATTCCGTGCATGCTCGTCGATGACGCCCTGCTGGACGCGGTGGCGATGGCCGATCTGGTGGTCGACGCCTCGGACAGTTTCGCCACCCGGCATGCCGTCAACCGCGCCTGCGTCGCCATGGGAAGACCGCTGGTCTCGGGCGCCGCCATCGGTTTCTCGGGGCAGGTTGCGGTATACCGGCCGGGCCGCGCCGACAGTCCGTGCTATCACTGCCTGTTTCCGGACGCGGGCGACGAGCCGGAAATGCGCTGTGCCGAGGCCGGCGTATTCGCGCCGCTGGTCGGCGTCGTCGGCGCGATGCAGGCGACGGAGGCGTTGAAGTTCGCCGCGGGTGTCGGCGAGCCCCTCACCGGGCGCTTGCTCCTCTGGGATGCGCTGCGCGCCGACGTGCGCGTGATGAAGGTGCCGCGCGACCCGGCGTGCCCGGTGTGCGGCCCCGCCGCCGCTCAGGCGGGGTGAGCGTCGAGCAGGCGTGCCAGCAGCAGGTCCAGGTCGCTGCCTGGTGCGCGCGCGAAGCCGCTCTTGGCGAACTGGTGCCAGCGTCCGACCACCACGCACTGCAGCAGATTGGCGAGCGCAGCGCTGTGTTCGGCCAAGTGCTCGCCGCCGAGGCGCAGGCATTGCCTGAGCTGCGCCTCGATGCGATCGTGCAGCTGGTTGATGCGCTTCTGCAGCCGCTCGTTCTCGTGAACCAGCGCGTCGCCGATCAGCACGCGCGTCATGCCGGGATTCTTCGCCGCGAAATTCAGCAGCATCGCCACGATCGCTTCCACCTGTGCCGTCGCCGCCGAGGTTTCGGTCGTGATGCGTGCGATGAGGCCGAAGAGCGTCTGTTCGATGAATTCGATGAGTCCCTCGTACATCTGGGCCTTGCTGGAGAAATGCCGATAGAGCGCGGCCTCCGATACGCCGATGCGCGCGGCGAGCGCGGCGGTGGTGATCTTTTCCGGTCGCGGTTCCTCCAGCATGGCGGCCAGCGTCTGCAGGATCTGCAGACGGCGTTCGCCGGACTTTCTGACTTCACCTTCCATCGAGTTCTCCCTGTTCTTGTGGGCGAAGAGTGCAGTGTGCGGCATGCCACGGCCGTGCCGCTGCAGCCGCCGGTTGGCGTGGACTGCGGTGTTCGCGATTCTAGCAGTTCGGTGGAAGCGTCCCACCCCATCGTTGGATATCGGCAGACATCCGGAAAACTGCAGCCGTGCGCAGCGCAAGCGCGGTGTCCCCCACCGGCGGCTGGCGGATGAGGGCCTGCACGGACTTGAACCGTGGACCAAGGGATTATGAGTTCGTCGCCAACACGCTATACCTAGGAAAATCAAGCATAGGGGAGCGTAAGCTGCAGAACGAAAAAGCAAGCTGCGACAGCCGTTCAGCGCAGCTTGGCGAAGGTCGGCAAAGCTAAGCTCTGTACCGCTGGAGTACCGCCCTCCGGAACAATCTTGAACCTGCGGGGGGTCATGACGACGGCTCCCACGGATTGACGATGGCCACGCCCGTCGGTTCGAAATCGGCCACGTTGCGCGTGACCACCGTCATGCCGTGCACCAGCGCCGTAGCCGCGATGAGCGCGTCACGCTCGCCGCGCTTGTCCGGCACATGCAACCGAGCGCAACGCTGCGCCACAGCGGTATCGATAGGCAACGTACGACCGGAGAACTCGGGTAAGACGTGCTGATCCAGCCACGCGCGCAGCATGGCTCCTTGAGTTGCGTTTTTGCGTTCAATCGACAAAACGCCAAGCTCCAGCTCCATGATGGTGATGGCCGATACGAAGAGGTCGGCGGCGTCGACGCTTTCCGTCCATGCCGTCACATTCCCATCGGCCTTGCCAAGCCGTACCTTGCGCAGCTCGGACAGCACGTTGGTATCGAGCACATACATCATGAGAGGTCAGCCGGCCGGGCTCCAATGGTCACGCGCGGCGGTTCGAACTCGATGTCCGCAACACCCGGCATCGCCAGCGCGTCGGCAATGTTGCGCCGCTGCTTCGTCAACCGCTGATAGTCCTCGAAGCTGAGCAGCACGTGGGCGGGCTTGCCGCGATCCGTGATGAACACCGGGCCGCTCTTGGTGGCCTTCTTCGCTCGCGTTACGTCCTGGTTCAACTCTCGACTGGATAGGGTCGTGATGGTCATAGAGCACCTCCAGCATCAGCAATGGTAGGTACGTTACTACAAATCTGATCGAGAGGCAAGTGCTAGTCTTTTCCAATATGAGATGAGTCTGAACGAGGTCTCGTGTTTCCAACATGAGATGAGTCTGAAGCGGTAGGTGCAGGTCCGGGCCGTCGATCATCGGGACATGGTGATTGACATGCAGGAAGAACGACTCGACAGCATCGAGAGTCTGGAACAGTTTTTGGCGGCTACGGCGGGGCTTTCGCCGCGCATACCCGGAGGCGAATCAGAGCGCCAGGCGCACGTGCGGCGTGCGTACGCGCCGCCGTGCAGGCGGTGGCGTGATAGCGGGGACACAGGACGGGCCGAAGCCAGCCCTGTGCGTTTGGTGGTGGGCCTGCACGGACTTGAACCGTGGACCAAGGGATTATGAGTTTGCCAGCAACGCTGTAAGCCCAGCAAACTCAAGGGTAGCCCACCGTAACCTATATAAGCTCAAAGTAGTTACGCAACAGTAGTTTAGAGTAATTCTGCGAAGGCGGGCAGAACGGGTGACTGTACCGCTACTGTACCGATGCAGTCTACTTTCGGTACACCCGGCAATCCTCCAGACAGCGGCAAGGGTGGTACGACCACGGCACCACTGCCGTCGTGACACGAGGGCCATGCCACGTTCATCCCTTTGCCCCAAACCCTTTGCCCAGCCGGCGCTCACGCTCTTTGTCAGCGATCTCACCCGGCTGCAATGCCAGCTCGGCATTAGTCATGCTCTCCAGCACGTCACGCAGACGCACCGTGCAGGCAATAGGTGGCGGCTCGAACTCGTAGCCGCTGACGGTCATTTCGGCCGCGACTTCTTCGGTGATGAAAAACGGCTCGTCCTGATGCGGTTTCGTCATACCTGTTCCTCCTGGGTGTTCGCTTCTGGTCGCCAATATGAAAATATTGCACTATCCTGCTGTCCTTTACCACTGGTTGGCCAACTTATGCCTAGCAATAGCGAAAGCGGAATTCTGACAATCAAGGAAGTTGCCGAATATCTGAAGGTTACAGAGCGGACGATCTACCGGCTCGCGGCAGCCAAGAAGATTCCTGGCTTCAAGCTGGGCGGCACGTGGCGCTTTCGACGAAGCGATCTGGACGAGTGGATTGCCGCCAGTCTGACCAACAAGAATTCGGGGGCAAGCGACTGATGGAGCTGATCGACAACATCAGTCGCCTGCTGGGCGACGACCTCAAGCAGACTCTCCGGCCAGGGGCACGGCTCAAGATTGCCGCGTCGTGCTTTTCGATGTACGCCTTCGAGGCGCTGAAAGCCGAGCTGGAGAAGATCGACGAGCTGAACTTCATCTTCACCTCGCCCACCTTTGTAGCCAACGAGGTCACCGACAAGATTCGCAAGGAGCGCCGGGAGTTCCACATCCCCAAGCTCGACCGCGAGCGCAGCCTCTACGGCAGCGAGTTTGAAATCCAGCTTCGCAACAAGCTCACCCAGCGGGCGGTGGCCAGGGAGTGCGCCGACTGGATTCAGCGCAAGGCCAAGTTTCGGAGCAATCACACCAAGGCGCCGATGCAACAGTTCGCCTGCGTGCAGGCCAGCGGCACTGACACGGCCTACATGCCCCTGCACGGCTTCACCGCCGTTGATCTCGGCTACCAGCAAGGCAACGCCGTCTCCAACATCGTCAACAAGATGGACGAGGCACCCTTTGCCGCGACGTACCTCAGCCTGTTCGATCAGATCTGGAACGACCCGGAAAAACTGGAGGACGTGACGGCACAGATTTGCGAGCACATCGCCTCGGTCTATCAGGAGAACTCGCCCGAGAGTATCTATTTCCTGATGCTCTACAACATCTTCAACGAGTTCCTCGACGACATCGACGAAGACGTCCTGCCCAATGACCGCACCGGCTACCAGGACACTCTGATCTGGAACAAGCTCTTCAACTACCAGAAGGATGCGGCCACCGGCATCATCAATAAGCTCGAAACCTACAGCGGCTGCATCCTCGCTGACAGCGTTGGCCTCGGCAAAACCTTCACCGCACTGGCCGTCGTCAAATATTACGAGTTGCGCAACCGGTCAGTGTTGGTGCTGTGCCCCAAGAAGCTGGCGGACAATTGGCTGAACTACAACCGCAACCTCAAGACCAACATCTTCGCTCGCGACCGGTTCAACTACGACGTCCTTTGCCATACTGATCTCTCCCGCACCAGCGGCGAGTCTTTCGGTACACCGCTGAACCGCATCAACTGGGGTAACTACGACCTCGTCGTCATCGACGAGTCGCACAACTTCCGCAACAACGACGCCTACAAAGACAAGGAAACGCGCTACCAGAAGCTGATGCGCAAGGTAATCCAGGAAGGTGTCAAGACCAAGGTGCTGATGCTGTCGGCCACCCCGGTCAACAATCGCTTCACGGACCTACGCAACCAGCTCGCCCTGGCCTACGAAGGCGACTCCGAAAACCTCTCAAAAAAGCTGCGCACAGACAAAAGCGTCGAAGAGATTTTTCGAAACGCACAAGCTACCTTCAACGCGTGGTCGAGGCTCCCTCCGGAAGAGCGCACCGCGCGCGCAATCCTTGATGCGCTGGACTTCGACTTCTTCGAGTTGCTCGACAGCGTGACCATCGCCCGCTCGCGCAAGCATATCCAGACCTTCTACGACACCAAGGACATCGGCCAATTCCCCGAGCGCCGCAAGCCGCTGTCCTTTCATTGCCCATTGACCACACGGTCGGACGTACTCGGTTTCAACGAAATCTTTGAGCAGCTCTCCCTGCTCAAGCTGGCCGTATATGCGCCCATCAGCTACATCTTGCCCAGCCGTCTGAAGAAATACGAAGACATCTACGACACCAAGGTCGGCAGCAAAGGGACACTGCGCCAGGCTGACCGAGAAAAGAGTCTGCAGGCCCTGATGACGGTCAACCTGCTCAAGCGTCTTGAAAGCTCGGTACAGTCGTTTCGGCTCACGCTGCAATCGCTTCGGGCCAACAACGAAGTCACGCTCGCCAAGATTGCCGCATTCAATCAATCCGGTGGTACGGTCACGGTGGGAGACCTCACCGAGGTGCTGGAGGGGTTGGATGCCGAGGACGACGACCTGCTCGTGCCCAGTGACGATGGTGGCGAGATTGGCGGCAAGATCAAGATCAGTCTCGCCGACATGGATTTGCCGTCCTGGGAGCACGAACTCAAGATGGACTTGCAGGTCATCGACGCGCTGCTGGCCTCGATGAGCAAGATCACGCCGCAGGACGACGCCAAGCTACAGCACCTCAAGGCGCAATTGCTCGGCAAGATCGAAAACCCCATCAACCCCGGCAACAGGAAGGTGCTGATCTTCACCGCCTTCGCCGACACCGCCGATTACCTGTACGCCAACCTCGCACCGGAGCTGCTGTCCAAGCTCTCCATTCACAGCGCCAAGGTCACCGGCAAGGGGGCGCCGCAATCAACCATCAAAAGCGGCACCCACAAGCGCAGCTACGATTTTCAGGAACTGCTCACCCTGTTCTCGCCCCACTCCAAAGAGAAAGCGGTGGTGCTGCCGGGCGAGCCACACGAGGTCGATCTGCTGATCGGCACCGACTGCATCTCCGAAGGCCAGAACCTGCAGGACTGCGACTACCTGATCAACTACGACATCCACTGGAACCCGGTGCGCATCATCCAGCGCTTCGGGCGCGTGGATCGCATCGGCTCACCCAACAGCAGCATCCAGTTGGTCAACTACTGGCCCGACATCTCGCTCGACGAGTACATCAACCTCAAAGAGCGCGTCGAGAGCCGGATGATGATCGCCGATGTCACCGCCACCGGCGACGACAACGTGCTGTCAGCGCAGGCCAACGACGTGTCCTACCGTAAGGAGCAACTGCGTCGCCTGCAGGAAGAAGTCATTGAGTTGGAAGACCTGAAAACTGGTGTTTCCATCACCGATCTGGGCCTGAATGATTTCCGCATGGACTTGCTGGGCTACGTCAAAGCCCACGGAGAACTGAGCAACGTGCCCAACGGCATGCACGCCGTCGTGCCCGCCCTGCCCGAAATGGGCTTGCGCCCTGGGGTGATCTTCACGCTGCGCAACCGCAACTCCGGTATCAACCCCCCGGTCAATCAACCGCAACACAACCGCCTGCACCCCTACTACCTCGTCTACATCAACCGCGAGGGCGAAGTCATCCACGATCACACCGAGGTCAAGCGCCTGCTCGATCTGGCGCGCACCTGCTGCAAGGGCCAGGACAAACCCATCGTGGATGTGTGCCAGCGCTTCAATCAGGAAACCGCCGATGGCCGCAAGATGCAGCCCTACTCCGACCTGCTGGGCAAGGCCATCCGCTCGATGATCGAGGTCAAGGAAGAAAAGGATCTGGACAGCCTGTTCACCGGCGGCAAGACCACAGCGCTCACCGGCACCATCTCCGGGTTGGACGACTTTGAGCTCATCAGCTTTTTGGTAATAGTGAATGGTGAAAAGTGAAGAGTGAGATGGAAATAAAGGCACGGACATTTGAGTTTTCGGTGCGGGTGGTGCGTTTGTGCCAGTCGCTGGATGCTGTGCCCGGTATTTCGCGGACGCTATCGAATCAACTGCTGCGCTCTGGGACTTCGATTGGTGCGAATGTTGAGGAAGCGCACGGCAGCCAGAGCAAAGCCGATTTCATCGCCAAGATGTATATCGCTTGCAAGGAAGCCCGCGAAACTCACTACTGGCTGCGCCTGCTGATCGCCACCGACCTCGTGCCGGAAAGCAAGCTGGTTCCATTGCTGGATGAATCCAACCAACTTGTCGCCATTCTCACCGCCATCGTCAAAAACACCAGAAAGGGCAAAACGCATGAAGCCTGACCCTTTCACTTTTCACCATTCACTCTTCACTTTTCCCGAAAGCTGCGCTTTCGGGAAAGTGCTGCCCAAGAACAAAATCTACGAACACAGCGGTGCCAACACCCGACTGAAAGACCTGTTCGTCAAACAGGTGGAGCAGATCATCTGGCAGTACAAGCTGGCCCCCGAGACGCTGCATCTGCCCGCACGCCCTGGCGTACCGGAGATTCAGGTTTTCAGCATCCAGCTCAAAACGCCGGAACTGCACGCCGATGTGCTGCGCTGCATCGACGGGGCCATCCCGTTCCCTATCGTGTTTGAGCTGACCTTCGATGGCCGAACGCAGGTGACTGCCGCCTACAAACGCCCGAACGAAGCTGATGCCAGCCGCTGGGTGCTCTCGGACTATTTCGCATCTGGCTGGCAGCCCACGGACAGCGAACGCACCGCCATGCCCGTAGCCCTGCATCTGGGCGGACTGTACGAACAACTGCTGCACCGCCTGCTCCCTTTGCCAGCGAGACCACAGGAAACGCTGGTCGAACTGGTCGCGCGTGTCGAGCAAGCACAAGCCAAGCAGCGAGAGCTGGACAAGGCTCAGGCACGGCTGGCCAAGGAAAAACAATTCAATCGCAAGGTGGAGATCAATGCCGAACTGCGGAAGCTAAGAACTGAACTGAACGGGTTAAAGTAACCAAGAATTGAGAGCCATGCTTGTGACAAGAGAGCATGGCTCAGGGAAAGGAGAAAAGTCATGGCCACAGCCAAATTGCTCAGACAACTTATCAAAACCGGAACTGAAGGTAATCAGGATGCCTTCAAGCGTGTTTCGGAACAGTTGATTCAGGAGGAGCGCGCCAAGAATCACTATTTGCTGGCGAACGATCTGGAGAAGATTCTCTATGGCCGCCGTAATTCTGGTGGGGCAGTCAACTCGCCGCTGACTGATCGCATACCTAAAGACAAAGAGCGTAACCTGCCTCTCTTACAGATCAAGGAGGCCGTCCGACGCATGGAAGACGTTGTGTTGTCGGATGAAAATGCATCTTTGCTGAATGAGCTGCTACAAGAACATCATCGAGCAGAGGCGCTGCAAAGCTATGGTTTGTATCCCGCAGATCGCTTGTTATTTTGCGGCCCCCCTGGATGCGGGAAAACATTAACGGCAGAGGTGCTGGCCAGCGAGCTGGGTTTGCCGTTGGCAATTGTCCGTATTGATAGCGTGGTGTCCTCTCTTCTCGGGGAAACGGCAGCCAATCTGAGGCAGGTATTCGACTTTATAGCCACCACTCCGATGGTTGTGCTGTTTGATGAGTTCGACGCACTGGCCAAGGAACGTGCCGATACTGCCGAACATGGCGAGTTGAAGCGTGTGGTGAATGCATTCTTGCAAATGCTAGATGCCTATGAAGGTAAAAGCATCTTGGTGGCTGCCACCAACCATGAACGTATTCTCGACGCTGCTATTTGGCGCCGGTTTGATGAGGTATTGGTTTTTGAATCGCCCAACCTGGAGCAGTTGCGGAGGCTGTTGAGCATCAAGCTACGCGGGTTGCGCCGTGAATTCGAGATTGAGGATGCCCGAATTACGAGCATGTTCAAAGGAATGAGTCATGCCGATGTGGAGCGTGTTCTGCGTCGGGCAGCCAAAGACATGGTGCTGACTGGAAAAGAATTTCTCAGTGAACGGCATCTGCAATCCGCCATTCGTCGTGAAGATGCCCGCAGGGCACGCATACAGGGGAACTAAGTCGTCATGGAGGAAAACTTTCCGCACCTGAATATACAACGGGAAGCGCCAGTCAATGAAAAGCGTTCTGGAACCCCGCCGAAGCCATTTATCCCAGATGACATTCCTGCTCATGGACGTGGGCTGCTGACCAAACTGGTCAATGCGAAAGAAGAGGCGAGCGAGGATGTAGGTGGTTTTGATGAGCGCAAGCTTTTCCGCTTCACGGTGCAAAAAGGATTTAACCCGGATGACCTGAGAAAAATCTCCACCGAAATCGAATTTGTTAGCCAGGAAGACGAAACGATTGTCATCGGCTTCGCCACCGATGCTGCGTTGGCGCAATTTGAAGCCCGCCTTGCCAGTATGGCTGCTGGTGAGCACGTTACCAATAAAGAAGTGATCTATGCCCTGCAAAGCGTGGATGGCTGGAGTGCTGGAAATCGAAAAGGCTGGGCATTGAAGCAGCAAGGCTTCCCTGATCGGGATGAGTTCATGCTGGATGTTGAGCTGTGGCCGCTGGAAGATAATCAACAGGCACGACAACAAGCCTGGCAAGCGTTTGAAGGCAGGCTGACAGAGCAAGGTATCGAGAAGCTGGATCAGATCAAGAAGCCAGAGTTAATGCTTTATCGTGTGCGCTGCACAGCCACACAGGCTGACGCTCTGCTTCATCATCGGGATGTGCGATCCATTGACTTGCCACCCAGCTTTGCGCTGGAGCGATCGGTCGTCTTTCAGGATATTCAGAAGATTCCTGATATCCAAGCTCCTTCAACGCAAGCACCAGGTGTGGTGGTGCTCGATAGTGGCATTGCCGATGGCCATCCTCTGCTGAAAGCCGCTGTCGGCGAGGCCAAGAGCTTCCTGCCCAACGAAGGCCCGCACGATGAAAATGGGCATGGTACGCACGTTGCTGGCTTGGCACTCTATGGCGACTTTGAAAAACACCTGCGTGCTGGCGCTTTTGTGCCCACCTTGCGCTTGTACGGCGGCCGGATTCTCAATAAAGACAATGTGAACACCACGGGCTTTGTGGAGAACCAGATAGAAAAAGCCGTTCGCTACTTTGTAAGAGAGCGTGGTTGTAAAATATTCAACCTGTCTTTCGGAGATGCCAACAAGCCCTACTTGGGTGGACACTTGAAAGGCTTGTCGGTGACGCTGGATATCCTCTCGCGGGAACTTGACGTGCTGTTTGTGGTGTCATCTGGTAATCACCAAATCACTGAAGATTCTCCCGATGGCTTGGAGTGGCGTGATCAGTATCCGACCTATCTTCTGCGTGACGACTGGAGACTTATAGAGCCAGCACCGGCATTGAATGCGCTGACGGTTGGTAGCTTGGCGCGTCACAACCAAACCTTCAACAGTCAGTACAATCCAGGAGATTTAACAGAGCTTCCGATTGCGCGCCCAGGCCAACCATCCCCATTCACGCGCAGCGGTTGCTCTATAGATGGTGCGATAAAGCCGGAGCTGATGGCTCATGGCGGAAACTGGGCCTTGAACAAATACAACAATTTCGGGCTGGTGGATGCAGGAATGGGTGTGGTATCGACCAGTCATAAATTCGCAAGCGGGCATCCTTTTGTGGTCGATGTAGGCACCAGCATGGCCGCGCCTCAAGTAGCGCATCTGGCCGCCTCCGTGCTTCATGAATACCCGGATGCCACTGCCAATTTCGTGCGTGCCCAACTCTGCCTTAACGCTGTGCTGCCAGAGGCCAGCCAACAACTGATGGAGCAGCATAAGGCGCTTAAGCGTGCGTGTGGCTATGGGCAGGTGGATGAAACTGCGCTGCATCGCTCGTTGGAAAACACTGTCACGATGATTACGGATGGCAAGATCGAGAACAAGCGGCACCACTTTTACGAAATACCCGTCCCGCCGGAATTCACCAGTGGAGGCAAGAAGCGCCTGCGCGAAATTGCCGTCGCGCTGGCTTATACGCCGCCAGTTCGTTCAACGCGCATCAAGTATCGTGCCACACGCATTGACTTCAGGCTTGTCGCTGCTCGCGACCTTGAACACGTTACGACCATGTTCAACAAGGCGACCAAAAAGGAAGACTACCAGAGTATCAAGGAACTGGCAGGCGCAACCATTGGGCAGGTGAATCGTAGCAAGGGTACGGTTCAGGCCGACTTTTGGCGATTCAAACAGTTCCAGAAAGATTCTGCGCTACGGACCAAAAAGCTGTTTGTGGTGGTCACGCGCAATGACTTTCCGTGGGGTGAAAACCTGTGCGACAGCGAAGAAAGCTATTCACTTTTGGTCAGCCTACGTGACAAGGAAAACCTTTTGGCTCAACTCTATACCCAGATTAAGGCACGGCTGGATGCCAGGGTTCCACCGTTGCGTGTTCGTACCTAAAGGCTATTGGTCCGCACATAAAGCAAAAATTTCAAAAGGTTGTTATTCGTGGAAAAACTGAAAATGCACTCGCCCAACCTGATCGAGGACAACATCGCCCGTATTCGCGAGATGTTTCCCGGCTGCGTGACGGAAGCCCAAGGTGAAGACGGCAGTGTGAAGCTGGCGGTGGATTTCGACCAGCTCAGGCAGGAGCTGTCCGGCACCCTCGTCGAAGGGCCGCAGGAGCGTTATCACCTTAATTGGCCGGGCAAGCGCGAGGCGCTGCTGATGGCCAATACGCCGATTGCCAAGACTCTGCGCCCGGTGCGCGGCGAGAGCGTGGACTTCGATACGACGAAGAACCTGTTCATCGAGGGCGACAACCTAGATGCGTTGAAGCTGTTGCAGGAGACGTACCTGGAGAAGGTGAAGCTGATTTATATCGACCCGCCGTACAACACGGGCCGAGACTTCATCTACGACGATGACTTCAGCGAGGATGCTGAAAGCTATCTGATCGAATCAAATCAGGTCGATGAGCAGGGTGGCCGCTTGATCGCCAACACCGAGGCAAATGGTCGCTTCCATTCAGACTGGTTGAGCATGATCTATGCGCGCCTACGGCTTGCAAGGAATTTGCTCAAAGACGACGGGGTCATCTTCATCTCAATTGATGACAACGAAGTCGATAATCTGCGCAAGGCATGTAGCGAAGTGTTCGGCGAGGAGAACTTTGTCGCGCAGATCATCTGGCAGAAAGTGTTCGCTCCGAAAAATAGTGCCCGCTGGTTCTCCGAGGATCACGACTATCTCTTGGTGTATGCGAAGCAGGGCGATTCGTGGACACCTCAGATGCTGCCTCAAACGGAAGAAATGCTTGCCCGTTACAAGAACCCTGACAACGATCCACGCGGCCCATGGACCTCTGGAGATTTGGCCGCTCGTAACCGCTACGACGCTGGGCTTTATCCGCTGACCTGTCCATCAGGTCGAGTCATTGATGCTCCTCCGAAGGGAAGCTACTGGCGTTTCAGTAAGGAGAGCTTTGACAAGCTTAACGCTGACAATCGAATCTGGTGGGGGGCAAATGGCGACAATATGCCAAGACTCAAGCGTTTCCTTGCAGAAGTGAAACAAGGACGTGTACCGCAGACTCTCTGGCGCTACGAAGAGGTCGGTCATACGCAAGATGCAAAGAAAACGTTGCTCAAGTATGTGCAATTCCAGCATACGGAAAACGTCTTGAACTCCGTTAAACCCGTGGAGCTGTTGCAGCGTGTACTACAACTCGCCGGGCAACCGAACGACGGTGACATCGTGCTGGATTTTTTCAGCGGCAGCGCCACCACGGCCCATGCCGTACTGAAGCAGAACGCCGAGGATGGCGGCAACCGACGCTTCATTGGTGTGCAGATTGCCGAACCGCTTCCAAAGCCTGAGCCTGGCATGGCCTCGATCTTTGAAATGGGGCAGAGACGGATACGCAATGTAGCCAAAGAACTGAGTGAGAGCGATACGTCGCGGCAACTCGATCTTGGCTTCCGCGTCCTCAAAATCGACACGTCCAACATGGCCGACGTGTATTACTCCCCCGATGCGCTGAACAAAGCCAACCTCGATCTGTTCGTGGACAACATCAAGCCCGACCGCACGGTGGAAGACCTGCTGTTTCAGGTGATGCTGGACTGGGGCGTTGATCTGGCACTGCCTATCGAGAAAAAGATCATTCATCCGCAGATTACGCAGATAGACGCAGATGAAGAACAAAATCTGCGTGAATCAGCGAAATCTGCGGATAACAAAGCTCTTGAAGTGTTCTTCGTGGACGGCAACGCGCTGGCCGCCTGCTTCGACGCGCATGGCGGCATCGACGAAGCCTTCGTCAAAGAGCTGGCCAAACACCAGCCGCTGCGCGTGGTATTCCGCGACGCCGGGTTCAAGGACAGCGCCGTCAAGATCAACGTGGAACAGATCTTCAAGCTGCTCTCGCCGGGCACCGAAGTGAAGAGTATTTGAGGCCGCCCATGACAAAGCTCACGCACGGCAGCAACTATCAGGACTTGCTGGAACACATCTCCCGCACCTACACGGCAGGCCGTGCTACGGCGCTGCAAGCGGTTAATACCCATTTGGTGAATACCTACTGGCAGGTGGGGCAACACATTGTGGAGTTCGAGCAGGGTGGCAAAGACCGGGCCGAGTACGGCGCAGGGCTGATCCAACGGCTTTCCGCCGATTTGCGCCTGCGCCACGGCAAGGGATTCAGCCGCAGCAACCTCATCTACATGCGCCTGTTGTACCTGCGTTATCCAATAGGTCAGACGCCGTCTGACTTATTGAGCTGGTCACACTATGTGGAACTTCTGATGCTGGATGACCCGCTGGAGCGGGGGTTCTACGAGCAACAAGCCATTGCTGAACGCTGGTCGGTGTCAGAGCTGAAGCGGCAAAAGGCTTCTGCCTTGTTTCTTCGCCTGGCGGCCAGCAAGGATAAAGCGGGCATTCTGCAACTGGCACGGCAAGGTCAGGTCGTTGCACAGCCGGAAGACGTGCTGCGTGAGCCTTATGTGTTTGAGTTTCTGAAGATTTCTGAGACTGGGTTGGTGTCCGAAACGCAGCTGGAAACGGCACTTAGTCAGCACTTGCAGCAATTTTTGCTGGAATTGGGTAAAGGCTTCACTTTTGTCGGTCGGCAGTACCGCATCACCTTGGGCGGCACCCATTACCGGGTGGATTTGGTTTTCTATCACCGTATCTTGCGCTGCTTCGTGCTGATTGATTTGAAGCTGGGCAATGTGCAGCATCACGACATCGGGCAGATGAATCTTTACCTGGGCTATTTTGCCAAGGAAGAAAACCAGCCGGATGACAACCCACCTATCGGCATTATCTTGAGCCGCCATAAAGACGAGCTGTTGGTGGAGTACGCCACCTACCAGATGAACAGCCAGCTTTTCGTGCAGAAGTACCAGCTCTACCTGCCAGACCGCGAAGAACTACAGCGTGAAATTGAACAAACCTTGCGGGAGGCCGGGGAAGAATGAAACTGAAGTTCAAGACACAGGCCTACCAGACCGCCGCCGTACAGGCGGTGGTGGATTGCTTCAAGGGGCAGGTGCCGCAGCACGGCGGCATTCGCTATCGCCTTGACCCTGGCACACGCAAGGCGGCACCGGCCAACCCACAAGGGGCATTGGCGCTGGAGGCCGCGCCAGAGGCAGCAACAGAGCAGGAGGCGGCTTTCCGCAATGCGGACATCAGCCTGTCGGAGTTGGCCTTGCTGGACAACATCCACGCCGTGCAGCGGGCGCAGAACCTGCCGCTGTCGGGTGCGCTGGTCAAGACCAAGGTGGCCAAGGTCAATCTCGACATCGAGATGGAAACCGGCACGGGCAAGACCTACTGCTACATCAAGACCATTTTTGAGCTGAACAAGCTGTATGGCTGGAGCAAGTTCATTGTCGTGGTGCCCAGCATCGCCATCCGCGAGGGCGCGGCCAAGTCGCTCGACATCACCGCCGAGCATTTTCTAGAGACGTACCAGAAGAAGGCGCGCTTCTTCATCTACAACTCCAAGCAACTGCACCATCTGGAGAGCTTCTCGTCGGACGCGGGCATCAACGTGATGGTGATCAACGTGCAGGCGTTCAATGCCACCGGCAAGGACAACCGGCGCATTTACGAGGAGCTGGACGATTTCCAATCGCGCAGGCCCATTGATGTCATCAGTGCCAACCGACCGATCCTGATTCTGGACGAGCCGCAGAAAATGGAAGGCGGCAAGACACTGGATTCGCTGGTCAACTTCAAGCCGCTGGCGGTGCTGCGCTACTCGGCCACCCACAAAACCACTCACAACAAGATTCACCGGCTGGATGCGCTGGACGCCTACAACCAGAAGCTGGTAAAGAAGATCGCCGTGCGCGGCATCGCGGTGAAGGGACTGGCGGGTACGGCTGGCTATCTGTATCTGCAATCCATCGAGATTTCCAGCCAGAAGCCGCCGGAAGCACGCGTCGAGTTCGAGCAGAAGCTGAAGGGTGGCAACATCAAGCGCGTCGTTCGCAAATTAGGCAAAGGCGACAACCTGTTTGACCTATCCAACGAGCTGGATCAATACCGCGATGGCTTTGTCGTCTCGGACATCAACGCCAACACTGACACCCTGAGCTTTACCAATGGCGTGGAGCTGACGGTGGGCGACGCCACCGGCGACGTGACCGAGGCGGCGCTACGCCGCATCCAGATTCGTGAGGCCATCAAGGCGCATTTCGACAAGGAGCAGGCGCTGTTCCAGCAAGGCGTGAAGGTATTGACACTGTTCTTCATCGACGAGGTGGCCAAGTACCGCGATTACGCGCAGGCGGACGAAAAAGGCGAATACGCTCGCATCTTTGAAGAGGAGTACACGCAGTACCTGAACGAGATTCTCGATCTGGACGAAACAGCCTACGTCAAATACCTGAAAGGCATCGCAGCGGATAAGACCCACAGCGGCTACTTCTCCATCGACAAGAAAACCAAGCGCGACGTCGATCCGAGCATCACAAAGACTGGTGAGAACAAAGGACTATCCGACGATGTGGATGCCTATGATCTGATCCTGAAGGACAAGGAACGCCTGCTGTCGCTGGCTGAGCCGGTGCGCTTCATCTTTTCGCACTCGGCCCTGCGCGAAGGCTGGGACAACCCGAACGTGTTTGTCATCTGCGCGCTCAAGCACAGCGACAGCACCATTTCACGGCGGCAAGAAGTTGGACGCGGCCTGCGGCTGTCGGTCAATCAACATGGTGACCGCATGGATCACCCGGCTATCGTGCACGATGTGAACGTGCTGACGGTGGTGGCCAGCGAGAGCTACAAGGATTTCGTAGCTGCGCTGCAAAAGGACATCAGCGATTCCCTGTCAGCCCGGCCAAAGATGGCAAACGAGGAATACTTTATCGGCAAGATACTGAAAACGGCGACTGGTGACGTGTCGATCACGCCGCAACTGGCGAAGCAAATCTATCGCTATCTGGTCAAAAACGACTACACGGACGACGAGGATCGGATTGCAGCGGCGTATCACGAGGCCAGGAAGGCGGAAACACTGGCCGATTTGCCGCCGGAACTTGCGCCGCACGCCGAGCAGGTGTTCCGGCTCATCGACAGCGTGTTCAGTGCCAGCCAGTTGCCTGACATCGGCGACGACCGTCGCCCGAAGAAAAACCCGCTCAACGCCAACTTCGACAAGCAGGAGTTCAAGGCGCTATGGAAGCGCATCAACCGCAAGGCGGCCTACAGCGTCGACTTCGACGCGGACGAACTGGTGCAGAAAGCGGTGAAGGAACTGGATGCGGCCCTGCGCGTGATTCCACTGCAATACACCATCCAGCACGGCGAGCAGGCTTCCGCCGTCACCTACGACGGCATCAAGGGCGGCAGCGCCTTCGAGTTGAAGGCCACGGAAACCGAAACCAACCGCAACTCGATCCATTCTGCGGTCAAGTACGACCTGATCGGCAAGCTGGCCGAAGGTACGCAACTGACACGCCGGACGGTGGCGGAAATCCTCAAGGGCATCAACGTCGCGGTCTTTGCGCAGTTCAAGACCAATCCGGAGAGCTTCATCGCCGAGGCCACACGACTCATCAACGAACAGAAGGCGACGGTCATCATCGAGCATCTGGCCTACGACCCGGTCGAGGACAAGTTCGACCTCGACATCTTCACCGCCGGGCAGACCAAACAGGACTTCAGCAAGGCCGGGGACAAGCTGCAACGACATATCTACGACTACGTGCTGACCGACTCCAACATCGAGCGCAACTTCGTGAAAGAGCTGGACACCAGCAGCGAAGTAGTGGTCTACGCCAAACTGCCGCGCGGCTTCCTGATTCCCACGCCCGTGGGCGACTACAACCCGGACTGGGCGATCAGCTTCAAGGAAGGGACGGTCAAGCACATCTATTTCGTGGCGGAAACCAAAGGCTCGATGTCGTCGATGAATCTGCGCGAGATCGAAAAAACCAAGATCAAGTGCGCCCGTAAGTTCTTCGACGAGATGAACCACCGCTTCGCCCCGGAGAACGTCAAGTACGATGTGGTGGACAGCTTCGGCAAGCTGATGGAAGTGGTGAAGTAATTAACCACAGTGGCTGCGGCGGTGGTTATTTGGCCGCCCCCCCCCCCGCAGTTTTGCCAAGATGGAAAGGCGACAGTAAGAACAATAATCTTCTTATTCTTACCTGTTCCGCTGCTGGCTTCGGCTACGGTGATTAGTGCATCGTCTATAGATACAGCTCCGCAGCCTTGGCGAATGCCGAGTGCTGGTTACTACCGCCCGCCTCCTTTGCGCTGTTGTGCCCTTTCCTTCTTGGCATTCAATTCCGCTTGCAATTTGGCTCTTCGGCCCTCTTGGTCTCGGATCGTCTGCGAGTGCCACGGTGCTGGCTTCGACGGGGTACCCGCCACACCAGCAATCTGCAACGCTTCGATTTGAGACAAGACCCGTAAGCGTCCCGTCCTGGCCACCGGCGGCGGCACCTTCCCAACACCAGCCACTCTTGGCTTTTTCGGTGCGCTGAAATTGTCTTGCAGCAGCGCCTGACGCCTGCTTTCAAGAGCCGTATCAGCAAAGGTGATGGACAGCTTGCCATCGACGGCGGCGCGGATCGCCTGCGCCTTGAACTCTGTTGTGCCGTTGACCGCGATACGGTCGCCGTACCGTTCGATCGCCAGGCGCAAGGCTTCCTGCACACCGGCCCGATCTGCCCCGATCGAAACTTGCAGCTTATTGCCATCATCGCGCACGGTGCTTTGCCCAGCGCGGTAAATGATGGTGCCCTTCTTGGTGATGTTGTCGATCACTGGCGCATGACCGGGCTTCGCCTCACCATGAGCGGCAACCGTGTTGCCCTTCAATCCTTGACCAGTCTCTCTGGCCCGCAAAGCGGCCAAGGCTTCGCTATCACCCTGGGTTGCCTTCTGCTTGAGCCAATCGGCCCACTGGCGGCGCTGGTGGCTCTGATACAGCCGTTCGCGCTCTTTGGTGTATTCCTTGTGTATTCCGTCCAGCTCGGCCTGCAACGTCGCACTGATTTGCGAATACAACAGCTTTTTGACCACATACCCGCCACCGACCAGCCTGATAGCCGCCCGCTTGGTTGCTGCCTTCTGTTTGGCAACGACCACGGCGCGACCCTTACGCCACTTCGCGGCCGCCAGCGCCTCGGCTCTGACGGCGGTCAGATTCTTCTGCTCGTTCTTGTATCTGGCATAAAGCTCGTTCGTATTGACGCGCAGCCGCATCGGGTTTTTCTGATAGCTGCGCTGGGCTTGTCGCTGTTCCTGCTGCTTGGGTGATGCTTCAAACGCTCCCAGGCGCTTTTCCAAGGCGGGCTTGGACAAATCTCGCGCAAGGGTGCTGGGCTTGATCATCGTGCCGTCATCGGCACGGATCACCAGACCGTTCCCCCTTGGCGTCATTTCCAGTCCGTTGTCACACATGACCTGGTGCAGCTCCGTCCAGGACTGTGCCGCCTTGATATCTTCCAGGCATTCGCGCTTGATCCAGCCCACCAGACTTTCCACGCCGGCATGACACTCCATGTCTGCCGCCCTCGATGCAGCCCCACGCTGGTGAAACTGGTGGTTGTCAGGCTCCAGGCCATATTCCCGCTCCAGCCTCGTGCAAAGATCGGCCAGCGCCAAGTGTGGGTAATACGGTTCGTGCATGGTGTGTCGGGCAGGGTGAATCTTGTTGATGGCGATGTGGATATGCAGGTTGTCGGTGTCGTTGTGCACGGCGCTGATACGCTGGTGTTCGCTGTAGCCAAGACCGGCACAAATGCGTTCCTCTATCTCCCGCAGGGTGTCTGCGCTGGGCTGCTCGCCGGCGCGGAAACTGACGATCAGGTGATAGGTCTTGTCGCCCTTGGCCCGCGTGTTCGTGTGCTGGGTCGCCAGAACCTCCGTGATGGCGTCCTGCACCGACACGGCATCGCAGTTCGTGATTTGCACCTGGCCCAGCCGGTGATCCTTGCTCTGCGCGTCGGTGACGTAATTCACCAGGCCGGCGAAGTCGGACTTGCCCAGCGAACGCATGGGTACGTGCTTGGCGATCATCTGGCGGCCTCCGATTTTTTAGCGGCTAAAATTTTCACGGATCAGCGATCAGCCCTCGGTTGCACCACAAACTTCATCAATCGGCTCATTTCGTCTTGGGTGGCTTCAATCCGACCCAGCAGGGCAAGGATCGTGGCGTCACCGAAGCGGGCCGTGCGCGGGTCGTCTGTCAGCCATAGCTTGAGCAGGCCGCCCAGCCGGCCAAGGTCGCCATTCACGCGCACCAGCTCGCGTACGTACTCGTAATCCATGACGCCCTTAACTTGGTAGCCCTGGCCCACGTTGCGCAGGTAACGTGCAACGCTGATCCCTGCCATCTTGGCGTTCGCCTCAATTTCGGCCCGCTCCTCGGGCAGGCAGTACACCTTGATGGGCGGGCTGTTCTTGCGTGTGACAGCCTTTTCGTTATCCATTTATCCTTGAGCCTCCGCCTGAAAACAGCCTCGCAGAGCAGGATCCCCGTTGAGCACCGTCAGGTGCGAATAAGGGCCAGTGAAGAAGGACAACCCGTTTGCGGGTGGGCCTACTTCACACATCCTGCCCTGCATTGCCCGTCGTTTCTGGCGCAAAAAGGTGTGCACCGCAGTGTGCATTTTTGGCAAAAAGAGCAGGTAAACAGTGATTGCACGGCAGTTGGACGCATTGAACGATGGTTGAACGCCAGGAAGTGCAGCAATAGCGCGACAATGGTGCTCAGATAGACGATTCGGTGCGTCCATCAGAACAAATCCTCTTTGTTCGGGGTGGGGTTGAAGATGAAACTTTGCATTGGCTTTTCGGGCGATACCGTAACGGACTTTTTTGACGTTGCAGGGCGTTGTTTCTTGGCTTCTGGTTTGCCCAGCAACAGCCGATTTACATGCCGACGGAACGCCTGGTAGCTGAACGTCACCCGTCCTTCGTCATGCAGGGTTTGATAGACGGCGAGGACCGACCAGCCATCGTCAAATGCTTGTTGAATATCTGTGCGCAACGCCAGGATAACTGCACGATTGGAATGTGGAGCGCAGGCCGCTCTACCTCGGACGCGCTCAGCAATGCGTTCCGAGAGGGATTTCATCGTCTCAGACCTCATAGCCGTGTGAGCTGAGTACCAAGGCCATGTTCGACCCTTCCCAGCTTCCAGGGCGGGTGATCACCATGGCGGCATCGTCAGTCAGCATCTCCAACAGCGATTGCGCGTTCAATACTCCATGACTGCTGTATCCGCCATTGTGCTTATGCGCGAGTGTGCAGCGGTCTGCCAGCTCATGAAGAGCGGATGCTGTGTCGTTGTCTACTTCGATGATAAATTGTCGTTCTATCTTGGTTTTTTCAACGCGTTCCATATTTCCTCCTTGGCGTTCACATCTCGGCGTCAGCCGGTTTATTGATCTCGGTCTTTGTTAATCTCAGTTCTTCTTGCTCTTAGTACTTATTAGCGTCGGGTTTTCCGAATACGGCTTATCCGAAGTCGGATTTACCGTAGTTGGAAAATCCGAACGTGGTGAACCAGCAAGTAATGAAAAGAATTCAGGCTGGTCGCTAACCAGCCAGGTTGTATGGCTAAACTTGCCCCGTTCCCCGCGTTCCCGATATATGCGTAGATACCCAGCCACTTGCAGCTCCTTGATGCCGGTGCGCGTGGCGTCGCGACCGGAAGTCTTTTGTTTGGAAAGATGGGATAGACGAAGTCGGAAGTTGTCGGGAAGAGAAAGGACGAACACCAGGATGCCCAGAGCCTTCCAGGAAATTCGAGGGTCGCGGATCAGCTCGTTGGGCAACGTCGTGAAATTGGAGCGCACCCGGCGGCGGATAATGACGGTATCATCCACGGTGCAGGGCTCAGGATTCGTCGATCAGTTCGGCGACATCGCTTGCGCGAAAATAAACGCGGCGACCAACTTTGCGTTTTGCCGAATTCCATTTCAATGCAAAATCGGTTTGACTTCGCAAGGCAATACGCAGACCATCTGGGCTACGTTTAAGCAATTCGGAAAGCTCGATCAAAGAGAGCAGTGGTCCATAGCGATCAAGTAGTTGTTCTTCGGTAGTCATCGGTTGGCTCCTAGTTAATACGCCCTGCATCACCATTGTTCGCAGGACTTCGGTAGCCACCATTAGATGAAAGGAAAGATTATGAATACAGGCGAGGAAATGGCGAATTACACGCAAAAAAACAAGAATCCGGCTCGTTCCCGTGGCCGTCCGCCTCGCCATGAAAGTGAAACAATGAAGACCATCGCCTGGTATCACTTCCTGGCAGGTAATAAATGCCCTGCAGATATGGCGGAGCGGTTTGCACAGGGCGATATTGATCAGGCAACGATTTATCGTTATCGCCGTGGGCAGATTTCTCCCGGCGAGGATGTGCTTAATACCGACGATGCGGTATTTCGCGCAGCCCGTGAGGTCTATCAAACGGGGCCGCTCCGGGTTGCTTTGTGGGATGCCTTGTGGGGACGCCTTTTGCCTGACGACTTCCGTATGGCCGATAAATTGATGCCGGCTGGAGAGTGGCCGTCGGCAGTGGTGAATGAGTGGTTTTTTGAGGATGCGATTCTCGCCCGCATCATCGCTTTTCGTGATTCGGCGGTGCGCGAGGATGGCGTTACTACTGATCTGAAGGTTTTTGCTGCTGCGTTGCGAGTGTTTCGAGCTTGGGGTGTGCTCGGCGACAGCAATCCGATGGCTATGCGTGTGCTTCTGGAAGGTACGATGGCTTTGCCGGGATCACGAGGTTTGCTGGAGCAGTACGGCCTGATCGAACCTATGCGTAAGTGGATCGCTTCGCAATTTGGCGCAGCGTCGGCGTTGAATGCAGAGCCCATCTATTGGGCAGCATGGATGATCGATGATGAAGAGTTCGCACGGCAGTGTCAGTTGGCGCATGCGCGCAAGTTGCAGATGCGCAGTGGTCTGCTTGGTGGATGTGGGGAAGGTTTTGGCAGGGAGGTGATTACGGATCGCAGCCAGGGTGATTCTTGGCATTGATTCCTGCCTCAATCCCAGTCGTTGGGACGCCAAGAGGAGCGACGGGGATTTTAGCCGCTAAAATTTTGGTCTGAATAGAGCTAATAACAGCCGCTTTCGGCCATTTGCTGGCATTCGCCAAAGTCCACTTTAGGGCAGTGTGCCGAATCGAAAATTCGGCTTGAGGCAGGGTGCTGCCTTCAAATTTGGCGACATGCCGACTGGTTGCGCCGATACCGGTCACTCGATGCTCGAAGTCAAACGCAAATGTCAAGGGCATCAAGCTTGCATAGCTTCTATCATCTGCTCCACCCTATTCCTGAGGCGATCAGAAAAATCCTTCAAAAAGATTGAGACAGGACAGTCCTTGGGAACATTGTTCAGCAAATATTCAAATACAGAGTATTGAGCCTCAGCGTTGCTCTTCCCGCCACCATTGCGCAAGTGTGACTTAACTGCGTCCTTGAACTGAGAGTTTGTTGCCGAAGGCACGCTCAATAGCGAATGATTTGGTTCAACAAGCTCTAGAAACACATGTTCAGCGCAGACTTTATCTATGAGGATAACGTGACCTCGGCACCATCGCATCCATTGCTCGAAGTGCTGAACTACCCTTGCATCGGAGACTGCATCCGAGCCAACCATCCCCACATTAAGTTCTTTGAGCCTTTTAATAGCAGCTTTCTTTTCCTTTTCGGTCATCTCAGAAGGATCTTGGTTAAAAATCGTTTGGATCGGCTTTTGATCTCCATCCAGAACCATGATCACATCCGAATTTGCCTGCAAGTGCGCCCGCGCTTGGTTCGATAGCATCTCAGAAGCACCGACATCCGCTGCTACTACGCTGACCCTATCTCGCATCGACTTCCCCCAGTTGGCTCGAATGGCTCGACTGGTCAGCGCTTCCAAAAGCTTGTCTTCCGTGAGGATAGTGATCTTGTTCTTATCGATCGCGCCTAGGCGCTCGAAGGCTGACGCCTTAGTTGGCCCTGCTCGCGGAGCCACGCCTTCCGTCGTCTCTTCAAGCACGACAAGTGCCTCTGGAGGCAACAACTCAACGAAGGTGGGAGAGTGGGTCGAGATGATAACTTGGATAAATTTCCCCTTCACGATCTCAAGTAGGTGCTCGATAAGCCTGTGTTGCGCTCCTGGATGAAGTGATGTCTCAGGTTCGTCGAGCAGCAAGAGATCGTACCGGTTCAGATTTTCGAGCGCCAGCACGTAGTTAACGACCGCTAGCTCACCACTGCCCGCAAAGCATTCAGAGTAGTTTCTTGCATCGGTCTCAAACAAAACGCTGGGCGAGTAGACAAGCTTGTCGTAGAACTTGTGGCGGATATAGCGCGCGGATTTGTAACTCTTCTGCAGAATCTTGTTGACGGCCGCTAACTGAGAAGCAGTGAGAAGCATGTTGTCTGCAACGCGTTCAACGTTGTAATACGGACTCGATTTCAAGTCGTTGTCGATGACTTCCTTTAACTTCCTCGAATACTTGATGAAGTAGTCTTGGCGGTCCTCCAATGAGCCAAACGGTACCGATGTGAAGAATCGATCAAAGGCACTGGACTGCTCCTTCGCATTGAAGTAATGAGATGTACGCTCGACAGGTGACCAGCGATCTCCCGTAGGACTCATGAACGGCTCGAAGGCAGTAGTCTTCGTAGGCATTCCTTGCATGCCTTCCCTTTGCGCAGGTCTGGATGGTTCCCAATAACCGTGGCGCTTGTTGCCAGATATCTTCCGAGACTCAACCGTCTGCCGGATGCTCTTAATGTAGTGAGAGTACCAATAGCGGTTTTGGTTTCCCGGTTTGTTGTCAATCGGATCCACCGGGGTCGAAAACCAGAAGCGGGAAGTGCTATGCTTAAGTGGCATTCCCCAGGCCGCGTGGAGCAGAGAACTCTTCCCGCCACCATTGGGACCGACCAAAACGGTGATTGGAAATCTAAATTCGATCTTCGCACCGGGAGCAAAGCTCTTGAATTTCGGAAACGTCACGTCATGAATGAACTTGTCGAACTCTCCTTTCTTGAACTCCTTACGGATAGAGTCCACAAGGGTTTGGATGGGCGTCACTTTGAGAGCCCTTGAGCCATGGCACGGCCGTGCGCCGCGATGAACCTAGGCGGCAGTGCATTTCCTATCATCAGCGCAATCGCTTCCTTACCGTGAGACACCACGAAACGGTAGTTCGAGGGGAAGCTTTGCAGAAGGGCCGCCTCCCGTAATGTGATCGGCCGGTCTGCGTCCGGGTGAATAAAGCGGCCTTTAGATGGGTTGCTGCACCCGCTGGTGATGGTGGGGGATACATCCTCCCACTGCATGCGTCCATATACGTCATTGAAGCCAGATGTCCTCCCGTGACACCGCAGTTTCAGAGGGTCCGGCAGGCTGTGCCGGCTTCCACCGTTCTTTGGGATCGCCTCGATCATGGCCTGAACCCGCGCCGAACGGCGATTGGTAGGGAAGTCGTGTAGCGGGTCACCGCTCTTGCCTGCAGGCAGCAAGTCGCCGATCGCTTCTCTAACGGTTGTACGGGTAGCTGACTCTGTTGCCAGACGCGGTTGCCCCACTCTGCTGGCGGAGAGAATCAGGCGCTTTCGTCTCTGAGGAACTCCAAAGTCGCTCACGTCGAGCACTTTGCTAATGACCTCGTACCCAGCTGCAGACAAACGTTCTACGAAGTCGAGGAATTTTTCATATCTCGCCAGCGCTGGCACGTTCTCCATCATGATCATCTTGGGGCGCAGGGCAAGTGCTAGTCGAGCGAACTCATCGACAAGATCATTCCGAGGATCGGCTGCCGCAGCCTGTCCATTTCGAGCCCGAAGAGTGGAGAACCCCTGACATGGCGGGCAACCAGCCAACAGATCAAGTTGGCCCTTTTTTAGCCCTGAACTCCGCAACAATTTCGCTGCGCTTACTTGCCGAATGTCCTCAGATAGGAGCTCGACGTTCTGATGGTTGGCACGATACGTTTCACACGCCTTCCTATCAATCTCTACAGCTGCTAGTACCCGATATCCTGCATCCTTGAGCCCCTGTGTGAGGCCGCCGCAGCCCGAAAATAAGTCAATCGCCGTGTAGCGCATTCAGTGCTTCCTATTCGACTACGTTCCCTTGATAGTCTCGTAGCGTTGCATCGCAGTTGATTCGACAGTGTCGTCTTTGCGCTAGATTTTGCCTTGAAAAAAAGAGTCGGTGAAACCCCGGAGTTTACCCAAACCAGTCAGCCCGGGACAGCCGCAAACGCTGCATTGGCGACCTCGACAGGTTCGCCGCAATTGTAACAAATTGGGTGTCCGCTTTGGGGCAGGTATCCCAAGAGTGCAGAAGACCGCTTTGGGTCGTTTCCTGCCTGACAGTGTTTGTCAGATCAAGTCTGGATTTATACATCTGAACTGATCCTCATTGGTCGATGTTGTATGTTGTACGCTACTAGAACATACAGTACCACATGCCTGTATCGGCACGTCGTATTGAAATGCTGCCGGGCTTTCAAGCGCCTTTATGAGGGCTCCGCCGTTTGCTGCTCCGGCGGGTTGAAATGGCATCCAGTTCGTCCACCAAATCCTCGGCCCGCAGGTGGGTGTAGCGCCGCAGCATCTGCATGGATTTGTGTCCGCTGACGGCGGCCACCTGCTGGTCGCTCAGACCGCCCTCGACAAGACGGCTCACCGCTTCGTGGCGCAGGTCGTGAAAGCGCAGGTCTTTCAGTCCCACGCTCTCCTTGATGTTCAGCCAGACCTTGTTGAAATTGTAGGGCCGACGCTGGCCATCCTTGCCAGGTTCACCGAAAAAGATCAGATCGGTATCGATGGGGCGAATCGGATTGCCCAGTGCCTGAAGGAAGGTATCCGCTGCGGTACTGGTTAGTGGCACAGTGCGGGGAAGCGTGTTCTTGGTTTCCAGCAGCCGCACGATGCGTCGCTTAGCATCGACCTGGCTGCGCCTCAGGGTGGTGATCTCCGACGAGCGCATACCGGTCTCCAGAGCGATGCGCACGATCCAGCCCAGCATGGGGTTGCTGTGGGCGTCCACGGCGGCCATCAGCCGCTCTTCTTCCTCGATGCTCAAACGTCGTTCACGTCCTGGCGGCAGCGTGGGGCGTCGGATGCTCTGTACCGGGTTGTAGGTCAGCCCAAGGCCCCATTCCTTCATGGCGGTATTGAACATATGGCCAAGCAATGCCAGGTCGAGGCGCACAGTGTTCGGTGAGCGTGGCTGTGGGGCTGGCTTTCCTTTGGCGTCTTTCCTGTCCAGGCCGGCCAAGCGGTCGTCGCGATAGGTGGCGATCATTTCTGGAGTCAGGGCGGCGAGGGAGTATTTGCCGAGTTGCTGAATCAGCGGTTTGGAATGCCGGTTATCGCTCATGGCAGAGGTAGGCCGCTTGGTCGGGGAGACTTCGGCCAAGTAGCGCTTGAGCGCGTCGGCAACAGTCATGCGTTCGGCGGGTGCGCGCTGGATATAGACGCCACGCACCATCTCGTCCTCGGTGCGACGCGCCCAGTCTTCCGCGTCCCGTTTGGTGCGGAAGGTCTTGGTTGCTGTTGGGAAGCCGCTCTTGCGGATGACGGCCTTCCAAGTGCCGGAAGGGGTCTTGACCAGGGTTGCCATAGGGTGTCTCGGTACAGTCCTTTTGATTCAGCACTGTACCGAAATTGTACCTTTACAGCAATCTTGTGGTGTTTGGTGGGCCCAGCTGGACTTGAACCAGCGACCATCCGATTATGAGTCGGGTGCTCTAACCAACTGAGCTATAGGCCCTTTTTCTTTTCTCCCGCCTCATGAGAGGTGGTTTTGAAGCTATATTCTATCAGTGCCACCAAGTCTCGATCAATCGATTATGAGTCCCCTGCTCTAACCAGCTGAGCTACAGGCCCGAAAGCGATGCATCCGGGCGCTTGCCGTGACTTATTCGCTGCCGCCGACGAAGCTCTTCAGCTTTTCGGAGCGCGTGGGGTGGCGCAGCTTGCGCAGGGCCTTGGCTTCGATCTGGCGGATGCGCTCGCGCGTGACGTCGAACTGCTTGCCGACCTCCTCGAGCGTGTGGTCGGTGTTCATTTCGATGCCGAAGCGCATGCGCAGCACCTTGGCTTCGCGTGAGGTCAGGCTGTCGAGCACCTCGCGGGTGGCGTCGCGCAGGTTGGCGTAGATGGCCGAATCGTCCGGGGAGAGGGTGGTCGCATCCTCGATGAAGTCGCCCAGGTGGGAATCCTCGTCGTCGCCGATCGGCGTTTCCATGGAGATCGGCTCCTTGGCGATTTTCATGATCTTGCGGATCTTGTCCTCGGGCATGTCCATCTTGACCGCCAGCGTCGCCGGGTCGGGTTCCTGTCCGGTTTCCTGCAGGATCTGGCGGCTGATGCGATTCATCTTGTTGATGGTTTCGATCATGTGCACCGGAATGCGGATGGTGCGCGCCTGGTCGGCGATGGAGCGGGTGATGGCCTGGCGGATCCACCACGTCGCATAGGTCGAGAACTTGTAGCCGCGGCGGTATTCGAATTTGTCCACGGCCTTCATCAGACCGATGTTGCCTTCCTGGATGAGGTCGAGAAACTGCAGGCCGCGGTTGGTGTATTTCTTCGCGATGGAGATCACCAGGCGCAGGTTGGCCTCGATCATCTCGCGCTTGGCGCGGCGCGCCTTGGCCTCGCCGGTGGACATCCGCTTGTTGATGTCCTTGAGGCTCTTGATCGGCAGGCCGATGCGCTGCTCCATCGCAGCGAGCGCTTCCTGGTGCGCCTTGACCTCGTATTGCACCCTGGCGAGCGTGGAGCAGTAGGCCTTCTTGGCGGCAAGCTCCTTGTCCAGCCAGGCGGCATTGGTTTCGTTGCCGGGAAAACTGCGGATGAAGTGGGTGCGCGGCATGCCGGCACGGGTCACGCAGAAGTCCATGATCCTGCGTTCATGCGAGCGGACTTCCTCGACCGCGCTGCGGATCTGTTCGCACAGGTTGTCGACCTGGCGCACCGAGAAGCGAAACGCCATCAGCAGCTCGGTGACTTCGTTCTGTGCCTTGGCATGCTGTGGGCTGCCGAAACCGTGCTTGGGCAGCGCGGCCTGCGCTTTCTTGTAGGCCTTGCGGATGTGGTCGAACTGGGCAAGCGCGTCGATCTTCAATTGCGCCAGGTTGGCGGCGGCAACGGCGGAGGAATCCTCTTCCTCGTCGTCCTCGCTGGCGGCTTCGGCTTTCTCGTCCTCCTCGGCGCTTGCCGCCTCGGCTTCCACCTCGACGAAGCCGTCGACCAGCTCGTCGATGCGCAATTCGTCCTTCTCGACCTGGGCCGCCATGTCGAGGATCTGCTGAATCGTCAGCGGACATGACGAGATTGCCTGCACCATGTGGCGCAGGCCTTCCTCGATGCGCTTGGCGATCTCGATCTCGCCCTCGCGGGTGAGCAGGTCGACCGAGCCCATTTCGCGCATGTACATGCGCACCGGGTCGGTGGTGCGGCCGAATTCGGAATCGACGGTAGTGAGCGCCTGCTCGGCTTCCGCGACGACGTCCTCGTCGGCGACGGCAGGTGCCGCTTCCTGCATCAGCAAGGTCTCGGCGTCGGGCGCCTCGTCGTAGACCTGGATGCCCATGTCGTTGATCATGCTGATGACGCCTTCGATCTGGTCGGCGTCCAGCACCTCGTCGGGCAGGTGATCGTTGATCTCCGCGTAGGTCAGGAATCCCCGTTCCTTGCCCAGGATGATCAGATTCTTGAGCTGAGTGCGGCGCGCTTCGGCTTCCACCGGCGTCAGCTCTTTGGTCGGAATCAGCACCTCGGATTTCTTGGCGTTGCCGCCGGGTTTTCGTCCACGTACTGCCACAGGCTTGGTCTCCGTTTGGAACGCCGCCCGGGAAGGCGACGGAAAAAACGTAAAAAAACGAGAAATTATACCGTATCGGGCGGCTTTGTCTCGTATTTTCTGACAGTCTAGAGTCGGGCCAGTTCAGTCAGTTCCTGCCGCTCGTCGGGTCCCAGGCTGGCGAGCGGACGTGCCGCCAGCTCCTGCAGCCGCCGGCGCCGCCAGTCGTCGCGCAATTGCCTGACGGCGCCATCGAACTCCGCGGTCCAGTCCCAGCTGTCATCCTTGTCGAGCAGGTCGGTCGTCAATTCGTCGACCAGCGTCTCCAGCGTGCTGCCGCGCGCCGCCTCGGCGAGCGCCGGCAGGCCGAGCGGACCGATGCCTTGCAGCCATTCCGTCAATTCGCCCATCGGTCCGCTCAAGGGGTCCCGGGCGTCGAGCCAGCGCCGGTCGATCTCGCATGCGCGCTGCGGATTCATGAGCAGGATGCGTGCCATGCCGCGCAGCCGTGACGGCGCCGGCCGGCGTGCCGGGGGCGGGGCGGGGCGCCGGGATCTGGGTAAATGCACTTGCACGCCCAGTTGGTGGAGTTCGTCCGGTGTGACGCGAGCGAGTTCGGCGAGACTGCGCTGGATGAGTCCGGCGAGCAGCGGCGCGGCGATTTTCGCCAGCAGGGGACGTGCCGCCTGGAGCAGCGCGGCGCGCCCTTCCTCGGTGTCGAGGCGGCGCTCGCGGGCCAGTTCGCGCACGAGAAAGGCCGACAGCGGCAGGGTGTCGGTGTCGAGCAGGCGCAGGAAGGCGTCGCGGCCGTGGCGGCGGATGTAGCTGTCGGGATCCTCGCCTTGCGGCAGAAAAAGGAAGCTCGCTTCCTTGCCGTCCTGCAGCGCTTCGAGGGTGTTTTCCAGTGCGCGCCAGGCCGCCTTGCGGCCGGCGGCGTCGCCGTCGAAGGCGTAGACCAGGCGGTCGCTGTGACGCAGCAGGGTGCGCGCGTGCATGGGGGTCGTGGCGGTGCCCAGGGTGGCGACGGTGAATTCCACGCCGCGCTGGGCGAGCGCCACCACGTCCATGTAGCCTTCGACGACGACGACGCATCCGGCCGCCTTGATCGCGGCGCGCGCCTCGAACAGGCCGTAGACTTCTGAACCCTTGTGAAACAGGGGTGTTTCGGGCGAATTGAGATACTTCGGCTCGCCGTCGCCGAGCACGCGTCCGCCGAAGCCGACGGTCTGCCCCTTGGCGTTGCGGATGGGGAACATGATGCGATCGCGGAAGCGGTCGTAGCGGCCGCGCTCGCCGTCGATGACCAGGCCGCTGGCCGCCAGCGCATCGGCCGTGTAGTCCTCGAACAGCTGTTTCAGCGGCGAACCGTCGGGCGCGTAGCCGATGCCGTAGCGTGCGGCGATGGTGCCGGTAAGGCCGCGCTGCTTCAGGTACTCGATCGCGCGCGGCGACTGCTTCAACTGCTGCCTGTAGAACTGCGCGGCGCGGCCGAGGGCGTCCCACAGCGCGGGAGGCGGTCTTGGCCGTTCCGCTCCGGGTGCCGATTCGGGTACCGCCAGGCCGACGTCCTGCGCCAGGGCGGCGACGGCATCGGGGAAGCCCATGTGCTCGTATTCCATCAGGAAACCGAGCGCGGTGCCGTGCGCGCCGCAACCGAAGCAATGGTAGAACTGCTTGGTCGGGCTGACCGTGAAGGAGGGGGTTTTTTCGTTGTGGAAGGGGCAGCAGGCCTGGTAGTTCTGTCCGGCCTTCTTCAGCGGTACGCGGCGGTCGATGACGTCGACGATGTCGACGCGGGCGAGCAGGGTGTCGATGAAATCGCGCGGGATCATGACCGCATCATAGACACGCGGACGACCACCCGCGAATCAGCCTGCGAGGCGGTTCTTGATGAGGGTGGATACCTGGCCCATGTCGGCGCGGCCGGCGAGGCGGGGTTTCAGGAGGCCCATCACCCTGCCCATGTCCTTCGCGCTCGTGGCGCCGGTTTCCGCGATCGCGGCGGCCACGGCGGCTTCGACTTCGGCGGGGGCGAGCTGTTCGGGCAGATAGACCTGCAGGACGGCCAGTTCGGCCTGTTCGGCGGCGACCAGGTCGTCGCGGCCGGCGGTGCGGAACTGGGTGATCGAATCCTTGCGCTGCTTGATGAGCTTCTCGACGACGGCGCCTACCGCCGCGTCGTCGAGTTCGACGCGCTCGTCGACTTCCTTCTGCTTGATCGCCGCGAGCAGCAGGCGGATGGTGCCGAGGCGCACGGACTCCCGGGCGCGTTGCGCCTCGTCGGGACCGGTGCGGCCGCGCATGGCGGCCTTCATGTCCTCGGTGATGCGGAGCTTGAGCGACACGACGAGGGATTCCGCAAGAGCGGAATCAGTACATCTTGGGCGGCAGTTGCTGGCTGCGCAGGCGCTTGCTCTGGCGCTTGACCGCGGCGGCGAGCTTGCGCTTGCGCTCGGCAGTGGGCTTTTCGTAGAACTCGCGGGCGCGCAGTTCGGTCAACAGCCCGACTTTCTCGATGGAGCGCTTGAAACGGCGCAGGGCGACGTCGAACGGCTCGTTTTCCTTGACTTTGACGTGAGGCATGAAAGAAGCTTCCTGAGAACGGGAAAAACTAGAATAATAGCAAGCCCGCTTTTTTTTTTCCAGCCCCCCGTGCGGGGCACGCTCATGCTGGTCCTCGGCGTCGAATCCTCCTGCGATGAAACCGGTGTCGCGCTCTACGATACCGCGCACGGCCTCGTCGCGCACGCGCTGCATTCGCAGGTGGCGATGCACAGCGAATATGGCGGCGTGGTCCCCGAGCTCGCCTCGCGCGACCACATCCGCCGTGTGCTGCCCCTGACGCGCAAGGTGCTGGCCGACGGTGGTCGCACGCTTGCGGACCTGGACGGCATCGCCTACACGCAGGGCCCGGGGCTCGCCGGTGCGCTGCTGGTGGGGGCCGGCATGGCGCGGGCGCTGGCCTATGCGCTGGGCATTCCCGCGGTCGGCGTGCACCATCTCGAGGGGCACCTGCTGTCGCCGCTGATTTCCGACACGCCGCCTGCATTCCCTTTCGTCGCCCTGCTGGTGTCGGGGGGGCACACGCAGCTGATGCGGGTCGCGGGCGTGGGGCGCTACGCGCTGCTCGGCGAGACGCTCGACGACGCGGCGGGGGAGGCGTTCGACAAGACCGCGCAATTGCTGGGGCTGGGCTATCCCGGCGGGCCGGCGCTGGCGAGGCTGGCGGCGACCGGTGATCCCGCCCGCTTCAGCCTGCCGCGGCCGATGCTCAATTCGGGCGACTTCGATTTCAGTTTTTCGGGACTGAAGACGGCGGTGCTGACGCTGGTGAAAAAGGCCGGTCCGGAGGCTGCGGCGGACATCGCCGCGGCGTTCCAGGCGGCGGCGGTCGAGGTGCTGGTGACCAAGAGCCTCGCCGCGTGCGCGCATGCCGAAGTACGCCGGCTGGTGGTGGCGGGCGGAGTGGGGGCCAACGCGCACCTGCGCGAGCGGCTTACGGGGGAAGCCGCGCGGCGCGGCATCGAGGTGTTCTATCCACGCCTGGAGTTCTGCACCGACAACGGCGCGATGATCGCCTTCGCCGGTGCACAGCGGCTGGCGGCGGGCAGCGAGGCGGACGACATGGGATTCCCGGTGCGCCCGCGCTGGGATCTGGCGACGCTGGCGGCGGTTGACGGGTGAGGCGTGGACGGCGCTAGTGCGGCAGCATCGGAAACGCCTCGTGCAGCATTCGCAGCCATTTCTCGCTGCCGGTGAGTTGGGCGATCTGCTCGGGAAACAGCAGGAAGCCGACCAGTGCCGCCATCAGGCATACGAGCACCACGGTGCCGAAGACGCTTTCCGGGCGCAGCACCCCCCAGTAGCGGCTGACCAGGAACAGGGTGTCCTTCCTGTGCTCGGACATCGCCAGCCAGTGGCGCAGCAGTTTCACGGCGAGGTAGGCGGCATAGCCGCCGGCGAGCGAGGCGAAGATGATGCGGAACGCCGAGAACACGTCGAGCCCGCCACCGAGGTACTGGTGGTACAGCCAGGACACGAAGCCGAGCGACAGTGAGGCGAGTATGGCGACGGCGACGTTGAAGAACAGCCGTCGCCGCTCGCGCGCCAGGTCGCGCTGGCGCTCGATGAAGAAACCGTCGATCTCGCCCTTGAAGTACTCGACCTTTTCCTGCACCAGCACGGAAATCTCGCTCTTGGCGCGGACGATGCGCTCGTCCATCAGCGCGCCGAGCCGTTCGCCCGCGTAATCGACCAGTTCGCGCACGTCTTCCTTGGTGAACTGGCGCTGCTCGTGCAGTTCATCGGAAATCTTGTCGAGCTTGGCGTCGATTTCCTGGCTCGCCTGCCAGATCACGTCCTTCAGTTCCGTGCCCGCCTGCGCGACGCCGTCCTTGACCACGTCGGACAGGCGCTGGCCGGCATGGTCGATCGCCTCGCGCGACACCTCGGCGAGGCTTTCCTTGGCGTGGGTGATGGTCTTGTCGAATAGCGCCATGCGTGTGGGACGATCCTACTTGCGCGCGCCGATCCGCGCTTCCCGGCCGGCAACCAGCTTGACGAGGTTGCTCCTGTGACGATAGACCAGCAGCAGCGCGATCGCCAGCACCGTCCATGTGGTATGCCCCCAGCCCGTCAGCAGGCCCGCGCAGAGCGGGGCGACGACGGCGGACGCCAGCGCCGCGAGCGAGGAGATGCGAAACGCCCGCGCGACCGCAAGCCAGGTGGCGAGGCACGCCGCGCCCAGCCAGGGATCGATGCCGACCAGCACCCCGAGCGCGGTGGCCACGCCCTTGCCACCCTGGAAACGGAAGAATACCGGATAGAGGTGGCCGAGGAATGCCGCGAGTGCGCACGACAGCACGACGTCCTCGCCGAGGCCGGCGGCGGGCGCGAGCAGGCGTGCCAGGACGACGGCGGCCCAGCCCTTCAGCGCATCGCCGAGCAGCGTCAGTGCCGCCGCCGTCTTGCGTCCGGTGCGCAGCACGTTGGTGGCGCCGGGGTTGCCCGAGCCGAAGCTGCGCGGATCCGGCAGGCCCATGGCGCGGCTGACGATGACGGCGAACGACAGCGAGCCAAGAAGGTAGGCGGCAACGATCAGCAACAGGGCGCTCATAAGTCAGTAGAATGGCGGGTTTTGGCCGGGACTCCGGGCGGGCGCCGCCGCGGATGCTTCGATGGATATTTTGTATTTGCGGGATTTCCGCCTCGAACTGATTATCGGCGTATACGAGTGGGAACGCAAAGTGCCCCAGCCGGTCCGCATCGATCTCGAGATCGGCCTGCCGCACAGTCGCGCAGGGAGCAGCGACGACGTCGCCGACACCATCGACTACGGTGCGGTGGCGGGGCGCATCGGCGAGGCACTGCGCCAGGTGCCGCGTCCGCTGGCGCTGGTCGAGGCGGTCGCCGAGCGCGTCGCGGGCATCGTGCGCGACGAATTCGGTGCACCCTGGGTGCGCGTGTCGGTTACGAAATTCGCCATCGTGCCCGGCGTGCGTGAACTGGGCATCACCATCGAGCGCGGCGCGCGCCCGTGAGCCCGGGCGAGATCGCCGCCGCGGCAGCGATCCTGCTCGGCGCGTACGTCATTCGCGGTATCACCGGATTCGGCTCGGGACTGATCGCGGTGCCGCTGCTGGCGCTTTTCATGCCGCTGCAGTTTGTCGTGCCGTGGGTGCTGCTGCTGGATTTCACGGCGTCCATTCTGATCGGTGGCTTCAATTTCGGCCGCGTGAAATGGCGCGAGATCGGTATCCTGATTCCCCTCGGCACCCTTGGTGTGGTGCTCGGCACCGGTCTGCTGGTCAATCTGCCGCAGGCGCCCATGCTCTACGCACTCGCGGCGTTCGTGCTGGTTTTTGCGCTGCGCAGCGTGTTCAACGTGCATGGCGACAAACCGGCATCACGCTTGTGGGCGATTCCCGCCTCGCTCACCGGCGGCACGGTTGGCGCGCTGTTCGGCACTGGCGGCCCGCCCTACGTCATCTATCTCACCCACCGCATCCGCGACAAGGGCGCGCTGCGCGCGACGCTGTCTGCGTTATTCTTCACCGAGGGCTTGGCGCGCATCGTCAGCTTCACCGCGGCGGGCCTGCTGTTGTCCCCCCGCGTGTGGGTGGCCTACGCGGCCGCGCTGCCGCTGGTGCTGGGCGCGCTGTATGCCGGCGGGCGCGCCCACGTCGGACTGGCGCCCGCGCAGATGACACGCCTCATCGGCGTGCTGCTGCTGGTGTCGAGCCTGTCGCTGTTCTTCAAGGCGTGGTCGCTGTGAAGGCGGATTGTCCAATAGACCGCAGGTCGGGCTTCAGCCCGACATGTCGGGTTGAAACCCGACCTGCATCCCGTTGATTTTTCACGTACGGATGTTCCAATGGATCATTTGGGATGAACACGCCCATGCTGCCATTTCAATCGGTGTCGTTTAGCGGGTTTGCGCCCGGTGCGCGCCTCGTCGTGCTGGGTGCGGTGCACGGCAACGAGACCTGCGGCACGCAGGCGATTCGCCGCGTGATCGGTGAGATCGAAGCCGGCCAGCTCGGCATCGTCGCCGGGCAGGTGAGCTTCGTGCCGGTGACCAATCCGCTCGCCTATGCGCGGGGACAGCGCAACGGCGACCGCAACCTCAACCGCAATCTTGCGCCGAGCGATGCGCCCGCCGAGTTCGAGGACCACATCGCCAACTGGTTGTGTCCGTTGCTTGCCGCACACGACGCGCTGCTCGATCTGCATTCCTTCCACACCGCCGGTGACCCCTTCGTCATGCTGGGTCCCGAGGACAACGCCGGCACGCTCGAGCCGTTCGCGCGTGCGACGGAGGAAGTCGCGCTGGCGATGCACCTCGGCGTGCACCGCTGCGTCGACGGCTGGCTCGATACCTACGCCGCGGGGGTGGCGCGGCGCACCGCTGCCGGCGTATCCGCGCGCGAGGCGGACGTGCGCTATGGCATCGGCACCACCGAATTCATGCGCAGCCAGGGCGGCATCGCGCTGACGCTCGAGTGCGGCCAGCACGACGATCCGGCGGCGCCGGAGGTGGCCTATCGCGCCATCCACCGCGCGCTGGCACACTTGCGGTTGAGTGCGGCGCCGCTGCCCGCCCCGGTGGCGCAGATGGAAGCCCTGCGTCTGTACCAGGTCGTCGATCGCACGCACCCCGGCGACACCTTCGTGCGACCCTGGGCGAGCTTCGATCCGGTCGCGGCGAACGAGATCATCGGTACCCGTCATGACGGCACTCCAGTGCGCACCGGGAGCGGCGGCTACATCGTCTTCCCCAACCCGGCGGCACAGGCGGGGCAGGAATGGTTCTATCTGGCACGTCGCAGCACGCGCGTGTGAGCGATTTTTTCTGCAGGGTCTATAAAAAGATAAGGAAGTATCTTTTTTAACCATGGCGAAAGGAAAATCATGCTGCATGAAGTGAACGGGGATATCCTCCTGTCGCGGGCGGACGCAATTGCCCACGGTGTCGCGCCGAATGACGGCCATAATCAGGGGTTGGCGCTGGCCTTGCGCGAGAACTGGCCGGCGATGTACAAGGACTTCCGGCATTATTGCCAGACCACGCATCCCAAGGCCGGCGCCATCTGGGCATGGGCGGGTGCGGACGGCAAGCGTGTCGTCTCGCTGTTCACCCAGGAGGCGGCTTACGAGCATGGCGCCAAGCCGGGGCGCGCTTCCGTCGAACATGTCAATCACGCGTTGAAGGCCCTGCGCAAATGGGTCGAGACGGAAGGCGTGCGCAGCCTCGCATTGCCACGGGTGGCGACGGGTGTCGGCGGAATGGACTGGGCCACGGTGCAGCCGTTGATCGAAAAGCATCTGGGCGATTTGGCGCTGCCGGTGTATGTCTATGCGACCTACCATCCCGGGGTGACGGCAGCCGAGGCAGCCTGATCGGCCATGGGTCAGGAGATCGCCCGTACGGCCTTTTCGGAAGCCGATCAGCGCGTGTGCGCGACGCGTCTCGCGGAGGAAACCGCCCTGCTGCGCGCGCTCGCCGACGCGCAGGGTTTTGCGGCGGGGCCGTTCGTGGCGGGTTTCGAGCTCGAAGCCTGGCTGCTCGATCATGCCGGGCGCCCCAATCCTGTCAACGAGGCCTACCTGCGCGCGCTTGACGATCCTCTGGTGGTGCCCGAACTGTCACGCTTCAACGTGGAACTGAACGCGCCGCCGGTGGATATCGGGCCGGGGGTGCTGGCTGCGCTCGAGGAATCGTTGCTGATCACGTGGGAGAAGTGCCAGCGCGTGGCGCACGGCATGGACACGGTGCTGGCGATGATCGGCATCCTGCCGACCATCCGCGATGTCGATCTCGATCTCGCCAACATGTCGGCGATGAAGCGCTTCGACGTCCTCAACGCGCAGGTGCTGCTGCAGCGCGACGGCGCCCCCATCGAGATCGACATCGCGGGCGATGATCTGCTGTCCCTGCGCCGTCACGACGTGATGCTGGAGGCCGCCACCACCTCGTTCCAGTTGCACCTGCAGGTGCCGTTCGACGCCGCGGTACGCTATCACAATGCATCGCTCGTCTGCTGCGCGCCCTTACTCGCCGCCGCAGCCAACTCGCCGCTCCTGTTCGGCCATCGCCTGTGGCAGGAGACGCGCGTGCCGTTGTTCGAACAGGCGGTGGAGCTGGGTGGCCACCGCGGACTCGCCGATCCGACCGTGCGTCGCGTCACCTTCGGGCGCGGATACGTGGCGGACAGCCTGGTGGAAATTTTCGAGGAAAACCTCGAGCATTATCCGATGCTGCTGCCGATGCCGCAGACGGAGGAGCCGGCGCGCTTCCCTCACGTGCGCCTGCACAATGGCGCGATCTGGCGCTGGGTGCGGCCGCTGGTCGGTTTCGACGCGGCGGGCCGGCCGCACCTGCGGCTGGAGCAGCGCGTGCTGCCGGCGGGCCCCACGGCGCTCGACATGATCGCCAACGCCGGGCTGTATTTCGGCCTGGTGCACGCGCTCGCGCAACAGCGGGTCGAAGCGGACCTGCCGTTCGATGCCGCGCGCGCCAACTTCTACGCCGCCGCGCGTCATGGGCTCGACGCTGAACTGGTGTGGCTGGACGGCCGCTGTCAGCGAGCGCGCGACCTGCTGCTCGACGTGATCCTGCCGCAGGCGCGTGCGGGGCTCGCCGGGTTTGGTTTATCCGCGGCCGAGATCGAACATTATCTCGGTGTGGTCGAGGCTCGTGTGCGCAGCGGGCAGACGGGGGCCGTGTGGCAGTTGCGGCGTCTGGCCCGGCTCGATGGCGACCTCGAACGCATGATGGACGATTATCTGGAGAACCAGCGCGCGGGTGCGCCGGTGCACGAATGGACCGTCTGAACCAACTCGACGCGCTGCCGCCCGGCCTGCTCGACCTGCCGGCCGCGCGCCTGCACGAAATCCTGCCGGGTCCTGCGCTCATCCACCTGCCGGGACGGCGTACGCCGCCGCTGTTCGTTTCGGTGCTGCTGCACGGCAACGAGGACACCGGCTGGCTCGCCGCCCGTGCGGTGCTGAAAAAATTCGCCGGCAGCGAACTGCCGCGTGCGCTGTCCCTGTTCGTCGGCAATGTCGCCGCGGCGCGTGCCGGGCTGCGGCGGCTGGACGGCCAGCCCGACTACAACCGCGTGTGGCCGGGCGGCGACGCGGCGCATGCCATGGAGGCGGGGCTGATGCGGCAGGTGGTCGACGCCATGCGCGCGCGCGGCGTGTTCGCCAGTCTCGACATCCACAACAATACCGGCCTCAATCCGCACTATGCCTGCGTCAATCGCCTGGAGCCGGATTTCCTGCACCTGGCGACGCTGTTCTCGCGCATCGTCGTGTATTTCGTGCGCCCGCTCGGGGTGCAGTCGGCGGCGTTTGCCGAACTGTGCCCGGCGGTCACCGTGGAGTGCGGCAAGCCGGGCACTCCGGGCAGCGTCGAGCATGCCGCCGATTTCATCGAGGCCTGCCTGCATCTTGCCGTATTCCCGGCGCACGTGGTGGCGCCGCAGGACATCGACCTGTTTCATACGGTCGCCACGGTCAAGGTACCGGACGCGGCCAGTTTCGGCTTCGGTGCGCCCGAGGCCGACATCGATTTCGTGCCGGAACTCGATCATTACAACTTCCGCGAACTCGGTCACGGCGAGCTGTTCGGCCGGGTGCGGCCGGGCAGTGACGCCACCTTGCGGGTAACCGACGAAGCGGGTACGGATGTCGGTGCGCACGTGTTCCATTACCGCGACGGGCGCATCGTGCTGACGAAACGCCTGATGCCGGCGATGCTGACGCGCGACGAGCGCGTCATTCGCCAGGACTGCCTGTGCTACCTGATGGAGCGCCTCCCCTATCCGGGCTGATCAGCCGCGCGGATGATGCTGTGCATGCAGTTGCTTCAATCGCTCGCGCGCGACGTGGGTGTAGATCTGCGTGGTGGAAATATCGCTGTGGCCGAGCAGCATCTGCACCACGCGCAGGTCGGCGCCGTGGTTGAGAAGGTGGGTGGCGAAGGCGTGGCGCAGGGTGTGCGGCGAGAGCGGGCGCTCGATGCCGGCGCCGCGTGCGCGGCGCTTGATGAGGTGCCAGAAGGCCTGGCGCGTCATGCCCGCACCGCGTGCGGTGACGAACACCGCGTCCGACAACTGTCCACCCAGCAGCGCCGCGCGCGCGCCGGCGAGGTAGCGGCGCAGCCAGACCACTGCCTCCTCGCCCAGCGGCACCAGGCGATCCTTGCTGCCCTTGCCGGTGACGCGCAGCACGCCGTCGTCGAGATTGAGCGCAGCAAGTTTCAGCCCCACCAGTTCCGAGACCCTGAGCCCGGTGGCGTAGAGCGTCTCCAGCATGGCTCGGTCGCGCGTGTCGGCCGGCGCATCGCCGGTGCAGGTGGCGAGCAGGCACTCGACGTCGGCTTCGGTCAGCGTCTTCGGCAGCGCGCGTGGCAGCTTGGGGCTGTCGAGATTGAGCGTGGGATCGACGGCGACGAGGGTCTCGCGCAGCAGATAGCGATAGAAGCGCTTCAGGGTCGAGGTGTAGCGCGCGGCGCTGCGCGGCCGCGCCTGTTGCGCGAAGCGGTGCGCGAGCCAGGCCTCGACGTCGCCGGCCGCGACTGCGGTGAGCGTCCTGCCGCGTGCCTTGTCGAGCCAGTCGGCGAAGCCGCGCAGGTCACGGCGGTAGGCCGCGAGCGTGAGTTCGGCCAGCCCGTCTTCCAGCCACAGGTGGTCGCAGAAGCGGTCGATCAGTGCGTCGTCAGCGGGATCGGGCATGGCGCGCATCGGTGACATCGGGCGCGGCCACCTGCCGCTCGTGCGCCAGCAGCCAGGTCTTGACCTCGAGCGGGGCCCCGCTCGAGGCATGCATGAAACCACCGAGCGCGCCGTTGGCGGCAAGCACGCGGTGGCAGGGGATGATGATCGGCAGCGGATTGGCGGCGCAGGCCTGACCCACCGCGCGCGGCGCCGTGCCGAGCGTCTTGGCGAGTGCGCCGTAGGTGGTCGGCCGACCGGGCGGGATCTGTAGCAGCGCGCGCCACACGCGCAACTGGAACGGCGTGCCTTGGGGCACGTACAGGAGGTCGAAGACGTGCGCGGGATCGTGCCAATAGGCATCGAGTTCGCGGGCAAGTGCCTGCGCGCGGCTGTCGAGCCGGCGCGACACGGGTGTGTCCGGCGGCAGGAAGTCGAGCGCCGTCAGGGCGGCGCCGGTGAAGCGGGCGCCGAGGCGGCACGGCGGCGCGGCAAGGACGGCGTCGAAGTCCGGCATCCCCCAATCCCTCGCTCAACCGACCTTGGGGAGCCGCTCCAGCGCCGCGCGGATGGCCTCCTCGGGGTAGACGAAGTCCTCCAGCTTGCCGCTGAAATAGCTGTCGTAGGCGGCCATGTCGAAGTGGCCGTGGCCGGACAGGTTGAAAAACAGCGTCTTCGCCTCGCCGGTTTCCTTGCAGCGCAGGGCCTCGTCGATGCACGCGGCGATGGCGTGGTTGGATTCCGGCGCAGGGATGATGCCCTCGGCGCGCGCGAAGGTGACGCCGGCCTTGAAGGTCGCGAGCTGCGGCACCGCCACCGCCTCGATCAGCTTCTCGTGATAGAGCTGCGACACCAGTGCGGAGGCGCCGTGGTAGCGCAGACCGCCGGCATGGATGCTGGGCGGCATGAAGTCGTGGCCGAGGGTGTACATCAGCATCATCGGCGTAAGCTTGGCCGTGTCGCCGAAGTCGTAGGCGTAGTGGCCGCGCGTCAGGGTCGGGCATGAAGCCGGTTCGACCGCCACCAGACGCACGTTTTTGCCGGCAGCCTTGTCGGCGAAGAAGGGGAAGGCCGCGCCACCGAAGTTCGAGCCGCCGCCGCAGGGGGCAAACACCATGTCGGGATAGGCGCCGATCTTCTCGAACTGCTTCTTCGCCTCCTGGCCGACGACGGTCTGGTGGAGCAAGACGTGGTTGAGCACCGAGCCGAGTGCATAGTTGGTGTCGGCGTGCGTGGCGGCGTCCTCCACCGCTTCCGAGATCGCCAGGCCGAGCGAGCCGGGATTGTCGGGGCCGGCCTCGAGTGCCGCACGCCCGGCGTGGGTCTCCATGGAAGGGCTGGCGAACACCTCGGCGCCCCAGGTCTGCATCATCGAGCGGCGGTAGGGCTTCTGGCCGTAGCTGACCTTGACCATGTACACGCGCACCTCAAGGCCGAACATCTGTCCGGCGAGCGCCATCGAGCAGCCCCACTGGCCGGCGCCGGTCTCGGTGGCGATGCGCTTGATGCCGGCTTCGGCGTTGTAATAGGCCTGCGCGACCGCGGTATTGACCTTGTGCGAGCCGGCCGGCGAGACGCCTTCATACTTGTAGTAGATCTTCGCCGGGGTGCCGAGCGCCGCTTCCAGGCGATGCGCGCGGTACAGCGGGGAGGGGCGCCACAACTGGTAGATCTCGCGCACCTTGTCCGGAATCGCAATCCAGCGTTCGGACGAGACTTCCTGCTCGATCAGGCTCATCGGGAAGATCGGCGTCAGCGCTTCCGGACCGATCGGCTTGCCATCCGGTCCCAAAGGCGGCGCCGGCGGATTGGGCATGTCGGCGACGACGTTGTACCAGTGGGTGGGAATCTCGGATTCGTCGAGCAGGATCTTCGTTTGTTGCATGGCGGTCGTCCTCCTTGTGGTGTCGTGAATGTGTGATGCGGGATGCATCCGGCAATGATTGACGAGGTCGTCGCCGGCGTCAAATGCAGCGGGCGGGGTGTAAAGACTGCTACGACGCAAATGGCCCAAAACATCGAAAAACGCCAATCTCGACAACCCGCAATGGCACGGTGCTGCCGCCCCCGTTCACCTTCACGGGGTCGGGGAGCTGAACCTGAACGCTCAGATGTCTGACCCTGATGTTGATTTTCAGCACCTTGCCGCGGGCCGCATCGACCTTGAGCTTGGCCAGGTGCCCGTCCTCCTGCAGCCGACGGATCTCGTGGATGAAGCGCTCATCGCCGCGCCCGAACTCGATCTTCATCACCTAACCATGGTAATCGCGTTCCACCTTGTCCGGCAGGGTGCGCAGCGCAGCACGCGGCCCTGCGCCAGCGCCTGACGCACCAGCGCGTGGCCGTGGTCGTCCGGCGAGGCGCGCAATGGCCCGGACGAGGCCAGCGTGCCAGCCCGCAGGGCCAGGCGGCGTGGGGTGTGCCGAGGGCCGGTGTGGTCATGGATAATTTTACAGCCGCCCAAACCTGAATGCCAGATGAACGCGCCCTTCAGCATCGGTTCAGGATGCCTTCACCAGAATGGCTTCCATACCCGCCACGGCGCCGGTACAGTGAGTCAACAGGAGTCATGATCATGCAGGCACGCAAGCGACCTGGCCAGCACGCCCTTATCGCCCTCGCCGCCGCGGCGGCCCTCGGTCTGGGCCTCGTGCAGGCCCAACCCCCGGCGTCCGCCCATGCACCCGCCACGGCGGGCATGGCACTGGCCGGCGCCCAGCTCGCCATCCGCGACATTGACGACCGCATGGAGGCGGCCGGCTATCGGGACATCCGCGAAATCGAATGGGATAACGGCCGCTACGAAGTGAAGGCGCGCAATGCCCAAAACGAGCGCGTGAAGCTCTACGTCAACGCCCGCAGCGGCGAAGTGGAACACACGCGCACCGACAAGTAAGGACCATCAAAGGCTGGAGCTCATCATGACCACCACACTCACTTGCGACCGTTTTCACCCGCTATCGATCGCCGCGCACTGGCTGACCGTCCTGCTGTTGGTGGCGGTGTATGCGCTGATCGAGCTCCACGGAGCGTTCCCCAAGGGCAGCGAGGCGCGCGAACTGACCAAGCTCTGGCACGAGATGCTGGGCCTGGCCGTGTTCGCCATCGTGTTCGCGCGGCTGGTGCTGCGCGCCATCTACCCCGCGCCCGCCATCCAGCCGCCACCGCCGCGCTGGCAGGAGCGGGCGGCCAGGGCGATGCACGTCACGCTCTACGCCTTCCTCATCGTCATGCCGCTGCTGGGCTGGCTGTTGCTGAGCGCCAAGGGCAAGCCGGTGCCGTTCTTCGGCCTCGAACTGCCGGCGCTGATCGGCCCCGACAAAACCCTGGGACGCAGCCTGGAGGATATCCATGAAGCGATCGGCACGGCGGGCTACTTCCTCATCGGAGGGCACGCCGCCGCTGCGCTCTGGCACCACTTCCTGATGCGCGACGACACGCTGTGGCGCATGCTGCCGCGTGCGGCCAGGTCTGTGCACGCCGGGCCCCAGCGGTCGCTGCCGCGAACGCGGGCCTGAGTGCGGCACGCCATCGGCCCGCATCCGGGTGCCGCCCTTTGACGGCACGGATGGGCGCGATCGGCTCGGGGTCCAGGCGGCTGTCGAATTTGCGGATCAGCAGGTCGCACGCGTCGCGTTCGGCCCGGGCGCGAGTCTCGGTCAGACCTTTCAGGTGGGAGGGTGTCTTGCGCATGTCGGTTGCCATCCGGGGAGGGCAAGCCCGGCATGGCTGCCGCGGAACCCCAATAACGGCACGGGGTTGGCGTTGTTTGACGTTTTGGGCCAAGGACGTCGTGACATCCGGCGAAACGAAAACGCCCGCATGCAGCGGGCGTTTTCTTGCCGCAGGAAAAGGCCGCTTATTCGGCCGCAGCGCGGCTCGCGCTCTTGCGTGCGGGCAGCTTCTCCTTGATGCGCGCGGACTTGCCGGAGCGCGCACGCAGGTAGTACAGCTTGGCGCGGCGCACGTCGCCGCGGCGCTTCACTTCAATCGCAGCGACCAGCGGTGAATAGGTCTGGAACGTGCGCTCGACGCCTTCGCCGGCGGAAATCTTGCGCACGGTGAAGCCGGAGTTGAGGCCGCGGTTGCGCTTGGCGATGACCACGCCTTCGTAGGCCTGCAAACGCTCGCGGTTGCCTTCCTTCACCTTCACCTGGACGACGACGGTGTCGCCGGGGGCGAAGTCGGGGACGGTCTTGCCCAGGCGGGCGATTTCTTCCTGCTCGAGTTGCTCGATGATGTTCATGATGCGTCCTTACATCAAGGCGGGAGAGGTGCCTCCACACGGAGGGACGTCACGCCGTTTCAAATTGGCCCCGGGGTTTGCTAACTCCAGCGCCGCTCATATCCGGCCTGCCGAAGCAGGCTGGTCAAATCTTCTTCTGCGCCGCCTGCAGCAGGTCGGGCCGCAGGGTGGCGGTGAGCCGCAGGCTCTCCTCGCGCCGCCATTGCGCGATCGCGGCATGGTTGCCGCGTGTCAGCACCGCCGGCACCGCCATGCCCTGCCACACCTCCGGCCGGGTGTAGTGCGGGCAGTCGAGCAACCCGTCGCTGAACGAGTCCTGCAACGCCGACTCCGCGTCGTTCAACGCGCCCGGCAACTGGCGGATGATCGCGTCCATCAACGCCAGCGCCGGCAACTCGCCACCCGACAGCACGAAGTCGCCCAGCGAGATTTCCTCGTCGACGCGACGCGCGAGCAGGCGCTCGTCGATGCCTTCGTAGCGTCCGCACAGCAGCACCAGCGCACGCTTCTGCTCGAGTGCGACATCCTTCAATTCCATCACCCGCCGCTGTGTCAGCGGACGGCCGCGCGGCGAGAAATGCAGCACCCATGGCGTCAGGCCCACGCCGGCCAGATCCTGCTGTACCGCATTCAATGCGCGATCCAGCGGCTCGGCCAGCATCAGCATTCCCGGTCCGCCGCCGTAGGGGCGGTCGTCCACCGTGCGATGCAGGTCGTCGGTGAAATCGCGCGGGTTCCACGCATGAAACCGGTACAGCCCGCGATCCAGCGCCCGTCGCGTGATGCCGTGATCCAGCACGGCATCGAACATCTCGGGGAAGAGCGTGACCGCGTCGAAACGCATCACCAGTCTTCGCCCCAGTCCACCCCGATCGTCCCGCCCGCCAGATCGATCTTGCCGACGAAGGCCGCGACGAAGGGGACCAGGTGTTCCCGTTTGCCTTTCACCACCAGCACGTCGTGCGCGCCGGTTTCCAGCAGGCCTGTCACCTTGCCCAGCTCGACGCCCTCGCGATTGACCGCGACAAGGCCGATGAGATCGGACCAGTAAAACTCGTTCTCGTCCGGCGGCGGCAGGTCGCTGCGCGCCACCGATATTTCCTGCCCGCGCAGCGCGTACGCCGCATCGCGGTCGTCGATGCCGGCCAGCTTGACCACCAGGGCATTGCCGTGGTCCTGGATGGCTTCGACGGTGTATTGCACCTGCTGTGCGCCGCTGCCGACGCGCCAGGATGCGAAATCCATCAGCGCGTCCGGATCCTCGCTGTAGGGCTGGACCTTGACCCAGCCCTTGACGCCGAACGGGGCGGCGATGCGCCCCATCACGACCCGGTCGGCGGCGTCAGCCAAGTCAGGCCGTGGCAGCCTTGTTCTGCTTGAACAGACGGGCAACCGTGTCGGACAACTGCGCACCGTGGCCGGTCCAGTAGTTGATGCGGTCCTGGTCCAGGCGCATGTTCTCGCCGCCTTCCGCCGCGACCGGGTTGTAGAAGCCGACACGCTCGATGAAGCGACCGTCACGACGGCAGCGGGAGTCCGCGACCACCACGTTGTAGAACGGGCGCTTCTTGGAGCCGCCGCGGGAAAGACGAATAACGACCATGGTAATACCTGCCGGGAAACGGAGAAAACCGGGGATTATACCGGAATCCGCCGGCTTGACCAGTACT
>JACDJA010000413.1_pt1 | contig 50196 bp, 56 predicted proteins | sample 7449241 | NCBI WGS metagenome assembly JACDJA01 (sample SAMN14253289, study PRJNA609438) | sludge metagenome | isolation source: initial anaerobic sludge | collected 2018-12-20 | reverse complement strand
TTATAATCCCTACACTCACCTATACCATAAAACTCCAATCGCCTTGAGAGTTTATACTCTGTATCTACACAGTTTATACCATTTTTCTTTAGCTCATTTGCTAGTGGTTTTGCTATATGCATCTTGTGTGCAAAGTGTTTTCTAGGCTCTTTTATAACTAGATACAGATACTCGTTTAAAAAAACAACTAGACTATTTAGGGCTAAAAACATAGCCAAAACAACAAAAAGAGTTTTGTATCTTTTTCTAAACATCTTTAGTCTAACTCTATAGGAGTGCTCTAAAGCCTGTGCCATAGGTAAAAATGCGACTATAAGATATGGTGCGAAAAGCTCTAGTGGAGCTCTTTGTCTAAACGATAAAACAAGTGAAACCACAAATGCTACAGTCGCTATATACCAAACTAAATCGGTATCTTTTGTGAGAAATTTTCTATATAAAACATAGATCATATATACAAATAAAACAGGGGTAAAAATAGCAGCATAAAGCCCTAATGAGTCTAAAAAATACCCCTTAGGCACTCCGTGCATATCGATACCATATATATAGATAGATATAAAAAATAGCACAAAACTATATATGCTTAAAAATCTATCTCTTTTAACTAAAGCATAGATTAGAGTTCCCATATATAGTATGGCAAAACTAGGCTCTAAAAAAGCATATATAAAAAGTAGTCCATAGAAATATTTTGGCTTGAAGTTTTGATAGATATAGACTAAAAAGAGAAGTGCAAATATAACAAATCCAGCTGAGCTAAGCAAAATAGCGGAGCTTATAACCCCTGGTGTAAGTATAAAAAACAAGACAAGATATACTCTATGCTTTTGCTCTTTTAGATAGTTTTTGGAGTTTAAGTAGAGTAAAATCGCACTAAAAAGGTGTAAGATGATAGTAGGCACTCTAAGTGCATAATCATTTTGTGCAAAAATAGCGGTGCTAAGATTTGCCAAATATCTACTAAATCCACTCCCATCAAAAAAAAGATGAGCCTCATCATAAGATATAGATAGCTTATCTATCTGTAGTACTAAAACTAAAGCATCTAGCAAAAGTATGATAGATAAAAAAGCCCTTACTCTCATAACTCTAAGAAGTTTTGTAGTATCTTATGCCCATACTCACTCATGATAGATTCTGGGTGAAACTGCACTCCAAAAACATCTACCCCCTCTACTTTAAGTGCCATAATCTCATCATCATCGGCACTATAAGCAGTTGGGATTATAGCTTTTGGAGTAGTGTTTTTATCAACAACCAAAGAGTGGTATCTTGTAGCTATAAACTCATCTGGCATATCTTTAAAGATCTCGCAATCACCAACTCGCTTCATAATTGAAGTTTTACCGTGCATCATATTTTTAGCTCTTATAATATCTGCTCCATAAGCCTCAGCGATGCACTGATGCCCTAAACATATCCCTAAAATAGGTAGTTTTTTAGCAAAATATTTTATAACTTCTAAGCTCACTCCCGCCTCTTTTGGGGTAGCAGGACCTGGGGAGATGATGATTTTTTGTGGCAAGAGCTTCTCTATCTCATCTATGCTCATCTCATCATTTCTGATGATTTTTATATCGGCTCCAAGCTCACGAGCATACTGGACTATGTTGTATGTAAAACTGTCGTAATTATCTATCATTAGTATCATGCTGAAATTATAGCACTTGTTTTTTATTTGTAAGTGTTTGAAGATAATTTGAGATATTTATTAGTGCAAAAGTTACCAAAAATATCATAAGCCCCGGAAAAAAACTAACCCACCAAGCTATCTCAATAACCTCTTTACCATCACTAAGTATGCTCCCCCAACTCATCTGCGGTGCAACTATCCCTAAGCCTAAAAAGCTAAGTCCCGATTCAGCTAGTATAGCTCCGCCTACTCCAAATATAAAACTCACAAAATATATAGGTGCAAGTATCGGTGCATAATACTTAAAGAGGATTTTTATACGATTTGTTTTTGCTATATTTAGTATCTTTATGTATGGTTGTGAGGTTATCTTAAAAGCCTCTGAGCGGATAAGTCTAGCAGTGGTCATCCACCCTGTTATAGAGATGATGATGATTAGAGTTAGAGCCGAGGCATTTATATAGCTAACTAAAGCTAGGAGCAAAAAAAATGTAGGAAATGTTAAAAATAGATCTACACTTATAACAAAAACTTTATCTATCTTACCCCTAAAATAACCCGCTAAGCTACCTAGAAAAAAACCGATAAAAGATGCTAAAAATGCACTTCCAACACCTATGATAAGTGAGATTTTACCACCCTCTATAACTCTAGCAAGTAGGTCTCTACCTAACCTATCAGTTCCAAAAGGGTGGCTAGTTGTTGGGGCCAAAAGTATAGATGAGGGGTCTAGCTCATAAGCACTTGTAGTGTAAAAAAATGAGCCAAAAAAGGTAAAAATAACTATAGCTAAAAGTATAAATATACTAACTTTTGGCATATAGTTACTGTTTTAACCCTAAAAGAGTCTGCATCATCTGATCTATAGTTGTTATGATTTTTGAAGCAGCACCATAAGATGTTTGGTATTTTATAAGGTTTGTAAGCTCTTCATCTATGCTAACTTTTGAGATAGATGAGTACTCTAACTCTGTTGCATTGTACTGCACACTTATGGTTTGGTACGACTCAATCGCCGCTTTTGTCTGCATACCAACATCTGTACTTATGGTGTCAAACATAGCATATATAGATGATGAGTAGGATTTGTTTGATAACTTATAATCGTATGTCTCAAACTGCTGTTGGATCATATTTAGTGCTAATCTATTGTCTCCTGCAACCGATGTAAATCCCGCTACAACTGCTGTTGGGTTGTTTTTATACTCCAAAGTAACATCCATACTAGCAGCATCTTTACCATCAAAAAATCTACTCATCCCAAAAGCACCTGCAAAGTTTGAACCAGAGTTAAAGGCACTACTTTTTAGGTTATCTTCTATGGCAAAAGTATAACCTTGAGTCTGCATTAGTGTGTCGATATTAAAAACCACTGTAGTGGTTCCATCTTTTAAGGTGTTATAGCTATAGTTTATAAAACTATTTATATCGTTTGTTGCATTGCCATCGTTGTTGTCATCTTTACTAGCTTCTATTTGACCTTGGATAGAGTTAGAACCAGCTATGCCACCTAAAGATGTTGTAGCATTTATATCTATAGTTCTTCTAGCACTCTCATTGCCATTTATGTCATATATGACTATATCAAATGAGCCTTGCTTTAGCCCCCCAACTGTAGATGTTAAAAGCGGCTCAGTTTGAGATATATAAAAAGGGTTTGACTCCATAGATGTAGTTGAACTAGCTGCATAAAGATTGTTAGTTGATTCTATGATAGAAGATGCAAAAGCATTTAAGCTCTCAAGTACATTTTGTAAAACTCCACCATTTGCACCATCATAACCATCTCCCCTAAGATCAAGTAAAGCCCCTACTCTACCACCCTTTATGCTCTCTTCCATAGGTAATAAAACCCCATCTTGCCTCTCATAAGATAGCTTATAAAAACCTCGCTCATCTTTTGTGGCATCTAGGTGGATTGGGTGGAAATTTGCACCATCGACTATGTTAAAACCGCCGATATTTATATTAAAACCACCACTTCCCTCATTTGAGTAGCTATCGTTTGCTATATTTGAAGTGATACTCACATAGCCCGAATCTGCACCTATAAGCTTAGATAGATTTAGTGCTAAAAGGTCTCTTTTGTCTCGCAAATCGTTTGCATTATATGCTTGACCTGCCTCTGCTACACCTATAGATTTATTTATATCGGCTATTTGTTGTGCGATTTGGTTTATCTCATTTACATTTGAGTATAGTTGTGAGTTTATGCTATCTTGAAGATCTATAACTCTATTTGCTAAGCTTGATATATTGTTAGATAGTATTTGGGACTCTTTTATAAGAGCTAATCTTACAGAGTTGTTGTCTGGATTGTCTGCAAAGCTCTGCCATGCATTGTAGTAGTTTTGAAGGTCTGATTTTATCCCTACATCATCTATCTCAGGAAAGTAGGTAGATAGCTCTTTTAGTGTGTTTTGCGTAAACTCTGCATACTCTTTATCTGATGCGATATTTTTATATCTAGTATAAACAAAGTTATCAAAAACTCTAGTTATATTATCAACCCTTACACCTGTACCGACTGAGCCTTGTGCTAAAAGGTTTGGCATACCTGCTGATTGGACTACCCTTTGTCTTGTGTAGCCATCGCTATTTGCATTTGCGATATTATGCCCTGTTGTATCTACACCCAACTGAGCAGCACTTAATGCTCCAACACCAACACCTAATGTAGCAAATGGTGAACCCATGATTAAGCCTTTACTTTTAGTAGGTTTGAATCTTTTGTAACTATTTTGTTATACCCATCCATCTCTGTTGGAAAAACTTTTTCTAAAAATGAGTTATATAAGTTACTAATAGTCAAAACCATCTTTGCATATCGCTTGTTTACATCTTTTAAATCGTATAAAAGTTGCTTCAAATTATCTAGTTGATTATGTTGTTCATCGCTTAAGAGTTCCGATAATTCGATATCGGCTGATTTAGTTGCCATCTTTGTTATCTCATGGTCTATCATAGCCTTTTTAGCCTCAAAGCTTTTTAAAAGCTCATCTTTAAGCGATAATCTATCAAATTGTGGGTTGTGGTTAGCCACTTGAATATCTTCTATATCTTGCTCAGTTATTTTTATAAGCTCTCTTAAGTCCGATATAGCACCCTCTAAATGATACGACAACATAATTTATCCTTTTTTTATACTAAATGCTCGGCTATTTTTTTTGATAGAGCCTCAAGATCGACCCTATACTCACCTGCATCTATTTTATCTTTTATCTCTTCTATCTTACTCTTATCACCCTGAGATGATTGAGTTATAGATGAGCTATCTCTTTGCTTTTTAGCAACCTCGTATGTGCCATAAGAACTGCTATTTACTCTTGAAATCATTGTTTTTCCTTTATCTTACTTATGGCTTATATCGACAAAAACTAGCTATCTTTAAGCTTTTTGGCTTAAATAGTTAAAGAGTAGCTCCGAAAAACCAAAGCTCCCTGCACTAGCATTTGCTAACTCTTCTCTATACATAGACTTAAATATCTTATCACCGGGATCTTTTACATCTGAGAAAAGATTTTTCTCATTCTCCATCCCTGTATCTAAAAGTATCTTGAGTATAACCGCCTCAAAAGCATCTGTTTGCTCTTTTAGCTTTGCTTTATCTAAAGTGCTACCTATATTTGGTATCTCTTTTTGGTATGGGTTTAGCTCTATCATATCAGTTTTAACTCCGCATTTATACTACCCGCACTCTTCATCGCTTCGAGTATCGAGATGATATCTTTTGGGGTTGCTCCTATCTTTTGAAGTGAACTAACTAGATTTGCTACTGTTGTTGAAGCTGGGTTCATCACTAGTTCGTTATTATCGGCACTAAAGATACTCTCCTCATCTATATCGCTAGATAAAACTTTGATAGTTATCCCACTATGTGTAAGTACTATAGGTTTTATAGAGACACCTATCCCTGAGACTATTGTCCCTGTTCGCTCATTTATCACTATCCTATTTGCATTATTTAGCTCTATATCTACATCTTGGATAGTCGCTAAAAACTCTATCATACTCTCATCTTGTGGTTTTTTTAGTCTTATGGTTCTTGAGTCAATAGCAGCTGCAACTTTTGAGCCAAAAACACCATTTAGAGCATTTTGTACATTTACACTATTTTTAAAACTATCCTCTTTTAGCGAAAGTGTCGCATACTCTTGATTGTAAAAATCGGTTGCGATCTCTCTCTCAACCAAACCACCATTATATATAATACCAGTCGTTGGATGTGAAGCTACACCGCCACCTTTAGTGTTCATACCACCTATAGACATAGAACCTTGAGCAAGTGCATAGATCTTCCCATCAACCCCTTTTAGTGGGGTCATAAGCAGTGTTCCACCCTCAAGCGAAGATGCATCACCTATCGATGAGACATTTATATTTATCTTATCACCCTGTCTTGCAAATGGCTCAAGTTCAGCTGTTACAACAACTGCGGCGACATTTTTTGACTTTATATCGATAGGTTTCATATCTATATTCATAGCTTTTAACATATTTGCAATAGATTGTAGAGTAAACTTTGAAGTTGTACCATCACCCGTTTTTTTAAGCCCTACAACAAGCGAGTAGCCTATGAGATGGTTATCTCTAACACCGACTACATTTGCAATATCACCAACTTTTGTAGCATAAGCAGATGTTATAAAAACAAATAATAATAAAAACTTTATCATAGTCAAATTCCTTAATAACTATGATTGAAGCAAGTTTTATTCCATTTGTAGCTTCTCTAACTCTACAAAATAGCTATTTGCTAGATAAATAGCATAAAAAACCGCTATAAAAAGTGTTACAAAAGGTATGGTAGATACGGCATAAAGCAGAAGTGTTTTAGCTCTAAAGTTGTTTGATTTTTTACTATATATATGTTTATACTCATCTAAACTTAGCACACTAGATGAGACATCGTAGTTTAAAAGCTTGTGAAATAGATAATAAAGCGGGATATAAAAAGCGATAATATTTACTAGTGGAATAAAATATATCGGCACCAAAATAACATACAAAATGAGCATAATTAAAAACGATTTTATAAACACAACCAAAGCACCAACCATGGAACCATATGGGTTTAGTTCTAGTTTATGGTAGTGTTTTTTATGGAGTTTTTTCACTATAAGTGGAGTTAAAAAACCAACAATAATAAGGCTTAGTACAAGACTCACATAAAATACAAACAAACTACCAACAACATAAAGTAAAACACTACTTAGCCATGAAGTTATGGAGTATTTAAATAAAAAAACTAGCATATAGTTTAGTAAAAATGTATAAAATGGGGCATCTTCGCCAACTATCTCACCAACTTCAGCCATACTTTTTAGTGTATCTATAGAGTAACTAGTGAGTGAGTAAAAAACTAAAAACATAACAACAAAAGATATAAAAAGTGGCAAAATCGCGAGTTTTAACATATCTAATGTCAAAAAATCATCTACACTTCTAGCTAATAGTTTAAGTTCGCTCATCTGTAGTAACTTAGTGTTGTGTTTCCAAATCTTTTTGATTTTACAAGGTTAAACTCTGATATATTTTCACCAAGTTTAAGGCTACTCATATGCTCTATAATAATCATCTCCACACTATCTTTAGGGAGAGATTTTATCATGCTAATCATCTTAGCATAAATCTCATCCATACCCTCTCTTATACTAAAAGGTGGGTCTATGTAGAAGTATGCTTTAGTTGAACTAGCCTTTAGCTTATGTAAAACTTGAGTTATGTTTAAAAAAGTATCTCCCGCTATAACTTCGCAACTCTCTTTTGAAGTTTTTGCTATGTTTTGTTTTAAAACTCTTAGTGCTTCTTTATCTTTTTCAAAAAAGTAAACCTTTTTAGCCCCACGGCTAAGTGCTTCAAGTCCGATCGAACCACTTCCGCTAAAAAGCTCTACAAAAGTTGAGTCGATGATATCAAACTGCAAAGTGTTAAAAAATGACTCTAAAACTATGTTTTTTGAGCTTCTTGTTGTATCTTTTGATGGTATGTTTAAGATAGTATTTTTATACTTTCCAGCGACTATCTTTTTAGTAAAACTACTTCTCATAAAATGCTTTTATCGCCTTAATAATGCCATCTTGATACTCTTTGGTTAAAGACTCAATGCGACGCTGTAGTATCTCAAAGTCTAAGTTTGGCTCATCTGTATAGTTTTTTATAATCTGCTCTTTATTTAGCGACCTATATCTAGCTTCAAGAGCTAAAAGTAGTTGTGATTTTGAAAATGGCTTAATCAAATCAGCATCACTCTCTTGTGAAATATAGAAATTTCTATCGCTATTTTTAGTATCTCTTATGATGATATCGGCACTTCTTATGGGGCTTAAGTGTTGTTTTAAAAAGAGCTCAAGCGATTTTTGTAAAAGTGGCGATTTACACTCAATAGCTACTCTCACCTACTCCCCTTTTTTATAATCTCTAACATCTGAAAGTAAGATTCAAGTGTCATAAAACTCTTCTCAAAACGAAATCTTATAACAAACTCAACTATCTTAGCTCTTAGTTTTTCATCTACTCTGCCAACTTTTCCAAAGTACCCTAGCGATACATTTTTACTCTTTACTTTGGCATCTTTATCGTAACTTATGGCTAAAATCTGTAGATATTTATCTGCACTTATCTCACCTAAACTCTCTTTTGATAGCGATATACCCGTTAGATTTACAGCTTTAAACTCAAAAATATCTCTAAATTCGCCAACCTTCTCATCTATGTGAAGCTCTATAAAAAGCTCCTCTAGTCTTACTAAGTTCTCTTTTCTAGTTATCTCATAGCTTGATATTTTGTTTGCTAAATTTTTTAATCTATCTAGTGCTTGACTCATGATTTCCTCATATTAATATTTTATTATATCAAACTTTGATATAATTTTTGTAAAAAAGTGAACTTATGGACTATTTAAAGATAAAAAACGCCTCAAAACTTAGCGGTGAGATAAAAATCTCTGGTGCAAAAAATGCCTCTTTACCTCTAATTGCTATGAGTATCCTTAGTAAAAAAAGCTTCAATATCTCAAACCTACCAAATGTTGCCGATATAAAAACTCTACTAAAACTCCTAAGCAACTTAGGTGCAACCTATGAAACAAACTGGGATAAAAACTCCGTAAGTATCGATACATCTAAGCTTCATGATACTAAAGCAACTTATGATATTGTAAAAACTATGAGAGCCTCTATACTTGTTTTGGGTCCACTTTTAGCTAGATTTGCCCACTGTGAAGTGTCACTCCCTGGTGGGTGTGCTATAGGACAAAGACCTGTTGATTTACACTTAAGAGCGCTAGAGCTTATGGGTGCAAAGATAAATATAGAATCAGGATACATCCATGCAACTGCACCAAATGGGCTTAGTGGGTGTGAGATTATATTTGATAAGATAACCGTAACTGGAACTGCAAATATAGTTATGGCAGCAGCTCTAGCAAAGGGTGAAACAACCATTATAAATGCTGCTAGAGAACCAGAAGTGGTACAACTTTGTGAAGTACTAAACAAAAGTGGTATAAAGATAGATGGGATAGGAACTGCGGTATTAAAAATCTCTGGAAGTGACGGGGAGCTTTTAGATATTGATGATTTTGATGTTATACCTGATCGTATAGAGGCGGGAACTTACCTTTGTGCGGCGGCTATTACAAAATCAAAACTAACTCTAAATAGTGTAAATGCAAAACATCTAGGGGCTGTGATATCTAAACTAGAAGAGATGGGATTTAGCTTTGATATAACAAAAGATACCATAACCATACACCCAGCAAGCACCATAAAACCTGTAAAGATTGTAACTCAAGAGTATCCTGCTTTTCCTACCGATATGCAAGCTCAGTTTTTAGCCCTAGCAACTCAAGCTGAGGGGACCTCTATCATCGAAGAGAGACTTTTTGAAAACAGGTTTATGCATGTAAGTGAACTTCAAAGAATGGGGGCAAACATAACCCTAAATGGGTATGTAGCGACCATAGTTGGTCCTGCTAAACTTAGTGGAACAGATGTTATGGCAACAGATCTTAGAGCCTCTAGTGCTTTAGTTTTAGCAGCACTTGTAGCTGATGGTGTTACAAATATTCACCGTATTTACCATTTAGATAGGGGTTATGAAAACCTAGAACAAAAACTAGAGGCTGTAGGAGTTAGCCTTCAAAGACTAAAAGAGTAGTTTACTCTTTATGGCTCACTTTATATATAAAAGCAAACACCTCAGCGACTGCAACATATAGTTTTTGAGGTATCTCTTTATCTATCTCAACTTTACTTAAAAGCTCAACTAGATCCTCATCTTTTTTTATAGGAACATCGTGAAGTTGTGCTATTTTTATAATATTTTCAGCACTCACCCCCTTACCCGATGCCACAACTTTTGGAGCTTGCTGTTTTAGTTTATCATACCCTAATGCAACCGCTTTTTTCACACTTTTACCTCAAAACTACTATCACTTTTCACATAAGATGTATAGCTACTACTCATCTTTTGTGTAGTTTGATTTTCATGTGTAACTCTTATGATTTTAGGAACCACTTCTGATTCTATAAGTTTTGCTCTAAGCTCGTAAAGATTTTCTTGCAAAAGCTTTGCAAACTCCTCTTTTTGTGCAACTGCATATAGCTCAAACTGATTCTCATCATAAAGTGATAACATAAGGCTAATATCTCCATACTCCTTTAGCTTTAAGTCTATATGGCAATAAAATTTCTCCTCATCGTGCTTTTTAAAGTAGAGACTCCCCTCCTCTAATAGCTCCCAACTAAATGGCAAATAGAGCGAAGATGAGCTACTTAGATGAGAGAGAAGCTGATGATAATCTATCTGTGTTAGCAACCGATCACTTAGCTCCATAGCCCTTGATGATAGCTGAGTATTTTGTGAGCCTAACTCATCTTTTAACTTTAGTAGATTTGCTTTTATATCATCCCTTAACTCCTCTTTTATAAGGGTCTCTAAAAGTATAGACTTTGGCTCTATGGCGGCTTGAAGTTTTGGAGTTAAGCTTAAGAGTTCTTTTGGGTTTTGCTTTATAAACTCTTGAAGTTTAGTCGAAAACTCTTCAACTTTTACAAACTCTAAAGCCTTAAATATCTTATCTAGCGACTCAAGCAAAACAAAACTCTCTCTTGTTGCAAGGCTACTTAACGGGGTCTGAAGCGATGTTAGAGCCATTTTTAACTCACTGTTTAAGCTTGGGTTTTGTTCTAGTTTTAGATTTTGCACTAACACCTCTAGTTTAGAAGCCAAGTTATATATCTCTTTTGGTAGAGTCGCTTTTGGTGTTAAATCTTGAAGTGACTTTACTATCTCCTTTAGATTATTACTAAGAGTATTTGCCTTAATTTCGCTTATATTAGCACCCTTAACTATAGGGTTTGATAGGAGTTTTTCTATAGTAGCACTTAGTGTTTTAGCCTCATCTTTTGGGATATTTTTAAGCACTTGCATAAGAGTATCTAGTGTTTTTAGGGTATCTGGGAGTTTTTGTATGCTACTAGCTAATTTTGACTCCATAAAAACTCCGCTTGAGTTGATTTGAGACTTTAAGAGCTTTGGGTCTATATCTTTTATGGAACTCATAAACTTCTCTAAAACTGCTAGTTTCTCTTTTATATTTTGCGGAAGATTCTCTTGTTTTAGGGTCTCTATAAGAGTTTTTAGATTTGAGTTAAACTCCCCTAATTGTTTAAAATTTGGTGAGTTTTTAAGCATCTCTAGTAAAATCTGATCAGATTTTGAAGATTTTAGTGTGTCGTTTAAAACCCCTTGAAGAAGTGATTTTATATCCTTGCCATCATTTAGTGCTTGTAGTTGCTGGGGGGTAGCATTTTTTATAACATCGGCTAGTGCTTTGTTGCTTGAGTTTAAAAGTATATTTAATCTTGCTTCGGGGTTTAGATTTATCATAATTAGTATGATACCACATTTTTAAAAGCATAGTTTTTATGATACTATAAGTAAACAATGGTATAATTTCACTCTTATTTGCGTCCATAGCTCAGCTGGATAGAGCACAGGTTTGCGGTACCTGCGGTCAGGGGTTCGAATCCCTTTGGGCGTACCATTATTTTAAAGTAGAGAGATCTAGCTTTTTTATACCGTTTTTACACTCCACACTCACCACACAACCACTCTTAGTTACACTCAAAGCATCTTTTATATCAAAAAGTAAAACTCTAATATCTTTAGTAGTTGGATCATAAACTTTAAGCATCTCATCTTCAACAAAAAACCACCGTCCGCCACCACAACCATCACCGATGATCCCCTCACAAGCTAAAGGGTTATTTTTAAATCTTAACAATTTTTTTTATAGCCTCACTACACATAGTTAAACCAAATGAAGCGGTAACTCCCATAAAGCTACCCTTGATCTTAACACGCGGCTCTTCGCTTGAAAATATAACTCTATATTTTTTATTAAAACCCTGTTTTCTTAACTCATAACGGATCTTTGAGCCAAACTTATCGCCATAACTTTTGCTAATATCATCAACTTTTATCTTAGTAGGATCTACCCTTTTTGCACTTCCAAAAGATGAGATAAGCTTTTTATGGCACTTTTTAGCCAAAGCAACTTTTGCCCTTACATCATCTATAGCATCTAAAACTACATCGTACTCATCGAAGTTAAACTCATCTATCCACTGCTTATCTATCTTTTTATCTATAGTTTTTATATCTGGGTAGTGGTTTTTTAAAGACTCCACTTTAGACTCTCCAACATAAAGTTCAGAGTAGATTTGACGGTTTAAGTTTGTGATATCATAACTATCAAAATCGACTATAGTTATATCTTTTACACCACTTCTAAACAAGCAATCAAGACAATACCCACCAACTCCACCAACCCCTAAAAGTAAAACCTTAGCCTTTTGGATTTTTGAAAAATCTTCGCCAAAAAGCTCCTCTACTCTAGTGTATCTGTTATCCACTTACTAACTCTCTCTATCGACTTATATGCACTAAGATCTAACATAATAGGGGTTATAGATATATCACCATCTTCTATAGCTTCAAAGTCACTTTTTCCACTAGCCTCATCACGGGTCTTAAAGCTTAACGGGTGTAACCCCAACCAGTAGTGCTCCTCACCTCTTGGGTTTCTCTCAAGGTGCGAATCGTTTGCATACATCCTATAACCAGCATAAGTACTAACTAGCTTTGGCTCATCTTTTAGTAGGTTTAATGGTGGTATGTTTATGTTTAAAAACTCCCTTTTAGGGAGTGGAAACGAGCCATTTTTTATGGCTAAAACAATCTTTTTTATAGTCTGTTTTGCTAGAGTAAAATCCCCTTGTGGATCGCTAAAATCCATAACTTGCGATATAGCTATAGAAGGCACATCATGAAGCACCCCCTCCATAGCCCCCGCCGCAGTTCCAGAGTATGTTATATCTTCACCCATATTTGAACCGCGATTTATACCGCTTACTATTAGATCTGGCTTTACTCCATTAAACATAGTACTAAGTGCTAAATATATACAATCGCTTGGAGTACCATTGTCAAGCTTATAAAAATCATCTCCTACACTTATAAATCTAAGTGGGCGATTTAGTGTAAGTGAGTGTCCACAAGCCGATCTCTCATTTGCAGGAGCTACTACCATAACACTAACATCTTCTATCTCTTTTAGAGCCTCTACAAGGGCTAAAAGCCCGTTTGCCTCATATCCATCATCGTTGGTTACTAGTATCTTATATTTGTTTTTCATAGTAAAATGTTACCATCACTTGACATAGGAACTCCTTTTTTAGTAAAATTGCACCACTTACATTTTAACTTTAACCATCTTTTTTAAGATAATCCACATTTTAAGGCAACCTACATATGAGTGATCAAACTCGCAAAACCAAAACAAATTCAAGAACTCACACCCCTGCAAAAGGTGCTAGTGTTGAGGATCTTAGGCTAAAAGATATAGAAGAGCTAACAGCTCTAGCTATAGAGCTTGGAGTTGAACATCCAAATGAGCTAAAAAGACAAGATCTTATATTTGAGATACTAAAAGCTCAAACCCAGCAGGGTGGTTTTATACTATTTAACGGTATTTTAGAGATTATGCAAGATGGCTATGGCTTTATGCGATCTATCGATAAGAGTTTCGATGAGAGTATAAATGATGCCTATGTCTCAAACACTCAAATTAGAAGATTTGCCCTTAGAAATGGTGATGTGGTAACGGGTCAAGTTCGCCCACCAAAAGATCAAGAGAGATACTATGCACTCATAAAGATAGAAGCGGTAAATGGCTTACCACCAGAAGAGAGCAAAAAAAGACCACTTTTTGAAAACCTAACTCCACTTTATGCAACTGAGCAGATAAGACTTGAGTATAGAGAAAACGGCTTAACAGGGCGAATGATGGATCTTTTTGCTCCTATAGGTAAAGGTCAAAGAGGGCTTATAGTAGCACCCCCTAGAAGTGGTAAAACAGAGCTTTTAAAAGAGATAGCTCACGGTATAACTGCAAATCACCCCGAGATAGACTTGATGGTCTTGCTTGTAGATGAGAGACCTGAAGAGGTAACCGATATGGAGAGGAGTGTAAAGGGTGAGGTCTATAGCTCTACTTTTGATATGCCTGCTAAAAACCATGTAAAAGTTGCTGAGATGGTTATAGAAAAAGCAAAAAGAAGGGTTGAGCTTGGTAGAAATGTTGTAATACTACTAGACTCCATAACAAGATTAGCAAGGGCTTATAACACAGTAACACCATCTAGTGGAAAAGTGCTAAGTGGTGGGGTTGATGCAAATGCTCTTCATAAGCCAAAAAGATTTTTTGGTGCTGCTAGAAATATAGAAAATGGTGGAAGCTTAACTATCATCGCAACAGCTCTAGTCGATACAGGAAGCCGTATGGATGAGGTTATATTTGAAGAGTTTAAAGGTACGGGTAACTCTGAGGTTATACTAGATAGAAAAATAGCCGATAGAAGAATCTTTCCAGCCATAGATATACTAAAATCTGGAACAAGAAAAGATGACCTACTAATAGGTGCTGATGTGCTTCAAAAAGTATTTATACTTCGCCAAATGTTACATAAACAAGAAGATGAGGTTGAGGCTCTTAAGTTTTTATATACAACTATGGGCAAAAAGGGTACAAATAGTGAGTTTTTAGAGAGTATGAACTCAAGTAACTAAAATGAGAGCAGGTGTTTTTGATAGCGGTATAGGTGGACTTAGTGTACTAAAAAGCCTACTTGAACATAAACTTTTTAGCGAGATTATCTACTACGGCGATACTGCTAGAGTCCCTTATGGTATCAAAGATAAAAACACCATTATCCGCTATGGTATCGAAGCGGTAGAGTTTTTTAAAAACTTTGAACTTGATATCATTATAGTAGCTTGTAACACCGTTAGTGCTTATGCCTTAGATGAGATGAGAGAGGCTTCAAACATACCCATAATCGGGGTTGTTGAAGCTGGTATAGAGGCAACTGCTAAAAAACTTCAAGATAAAAACTCAAATATCCTTATAACAGGTACAAAAGCGACAATCAACTCAAAAACATACGAAATTGGGCTACAAAATCTAGGCTATAAAAACCTTCAAGCAAAAGCAACGGGGCTATTTGTGCCACTTGTAGAAGAGGATATCTTTGATGGTGTGGTACTTGAAGCTGTACTAGAGTACTACTTTAAGGGCATTAAAAAACCAGATGCCATCATACTAGGTTGCACCCACTTTCCACTTATAGCTGATGCTATAAAAAACTACTTTAAAGATAGTGTAGTTTTAATCCACTCAGGTGAAGCGATAGTAGATCAACTCCAAAAAGAGTTCAAACTCACACCGCAAATAGGGGAAACAGAACTTAAGTTTTTTGCTTCAGAAAACCCCGATTCACTAAAAGCAGTCGCCAAAAAATGGCTACAAAAGTGACCTTATAACATTTGCTACACCTTGATGTAGGTTATAGGTTGCTATAGGAAAATCTAAAAACTCATCTTCAAGATTTACACTATTTTTAGCAAGATAGGCACCAAGCTTCTCAAGATTTAGCGGTTGGTATCTTTGAGCTACATCTTCACTTAACTTTGTTCGCACTAACTTTTTAGCACTATTTGATTTTTGCAAAGTAAAAGCTAAACTCTTAAGGCTTACCATATCACACCACTCGAAAAAAAGTTCATGTGTTAAAGTAGCTTTTCTCTCACCTTGTGGGTCAAAAAGCATATCGCTATCTCTAAGTGGCACTAAAACACTAAGCACTGCTTCGGCAAAAGGTACAACTTTTTCTCGCCAGATTGGGGATTCATTTCGCTTTACTAGCTCATCTGCTAAAACTTTTAGTATCTCATCTAGACTAGCTTTTTCAAAAAGTTCATAACTGCTTTGTTTCATATCTACTCCTAAAATTGTATTATAATACAAAAACTACTTAGAAGGGATGATATGAGGTATTTTATATATTTAACACTTTTTGCTCAACTATGTTTTGCACAAAATTTTGAGGAGTTTTCAAAAGCTCAAAAAGATGCTATGAGGCTAGAGGCTAAAAACTACGAAATCTATAACAAAAATATTCAAAATGAGTTTAAAGAGTATCAACTAGCACAACAAAAAGCTTTTGATAGATTTAAAAAAGGGGCTTCTATCTACTGGGAAGAGGCAAAAATGCCAACAGCTACTTCACTTATAAACTACACATTTGATAAAAAAACAAGAGGGGAGATAGACTTTAAAAATGAAAAAATAGTTATAGAATCGATTGCTAAAAACGATGAAGAGGCTATTAAAAATCTTCAAGATGAGCTTGAAAAACTAGTTAGTATTAGCACTAAAGAGTTTGATGCTATCGACCCACTAGAGCAAGAACTATCAAAGATAAAACCGCCAAAAGGTACTGTTTTAGCCCCACCTCAAGATGAGCAGATAGTCTCAAATGTTATTTTTGGTAAAAAACCATCAAAAGATGAGCTAAAAATCTACAGAGAAAAAAACATAAACACTCAGACTATCAAAGCCATAAAATCGACTAAAGTCGCTGGAGAGAGCCTATATAGTGTCACTATTGAGTTGCCAAGTGATACCAAAATAAAAAAATCAAAAGAGTATGAGAGTGAAGTGAGTAAACAATCACAAGCTAGAAAAATCTCCAAAAGCCTGATATTTGCTATCATCGATTCAGAGAGCAGTTTTAACCCAAAAGCAAGATCTCATACTCCCGCTTTTGGGCTTATGCAGATAGTCCCAACCTCAGCAGGTAGAGATGCTCATAAGTTTTTATATGGTACAGATAGAGTAGTTAGTGAGACATATCTTTATAACTCAACAAACAATATAACCATGGGGAGTGCCTATTTTCATATACTCTACTACAGATACCTATCTGGTATAAAAGATGAGCTAAGTAGGCTTTATTGTGCTATAGCTGCCTATAATACAGGGGCTGGAAATGTCGCAAGGGCATTTGTAAAAACTACAAATATCTCAAAAGCAACGGTAGTTATAAATAGTATGTCACCACAAGATGTGTATGCTCATCTACTAGCAAACTTACCATATCAAGAGACAAGATCCTATCTAAAAGTGGTTCACACTAAGATAGGCTCCTACTCGCTAATCTACAAAGACTAGATGATCATAGGCTCATCTGTAGCCTCGATCTCCTCAAAATCATCTATAATCTGCTCAAACATTTTTTGAATCTTTTTTGCTTTTGTTATATTTTCATCAAAGATAGACTTTGAAGCGGGAAACTCCTCGCCTAAATCTGTATAGATTAAAATTCTTCCATTTATATGTTTGTTAAACTCATCAAATGCTTTTCTTAGGTACTCTTTTTTAGCGGTGTGTCTAAAAAGAGCCTTCATCATCTTAGCTCTCTCTTTGATTGGTATCGACTCATCTATACCCTCAGCTACCCTTTTTATATCTATACGAGATAGATAAACTCCACTTAGTGCTGGTGCTAAAAGCTTATCGTTTAGCACATCTACAAACAGCGGAACACCTATATTTTCATCCTCTTCTTGTTGGGCGGTTGTATCGCAACTATCGCCACAATTCTCATCTAAAAACTTATCAAAATCTGCTTTTAAATCATCTATATCACTCTTTTTCATACCTACTCCTTAAAATTTCATCTCATGTTTACTCGATATATCAGCATCAAAATAGCTATAAACTTCACTTGCTACTTCATCTAGTATATCCTCAAAACCTACATACTTTTTCTCTAGCTCTAAAGCTCTAATTTTTAGTGGTGAGAACTCTTTTTTTATCTTCATATCTAGGTTAAAATCTGGAAGCGATTTTATCATATTTAGCTCACTAAACTCACTAAAATCAACCACAGCATCAAAACTACTAAGATCTAAACTCATCTCATCTGCTATGCGGTTTATATCTGGATTTAGCACATTTAACTCTTGAGTAAAAGCCATCAGCTCCTCAACACTATCGTGAAAAAATGATACCTCTAAACTAGAGCTTAAAACAAAAGCCTTAGCATATGAGCTAACCCCTAAAAGTGCTACTTTTTTCGCTCCATTTTTACTTAAAAAACTACCTAAAGCTCTTAGTGTTAAAACATCGCCAAAAAGCTTACCATCATTTTTTTTCACCACATCACACATACCACTTTTTTTAACAATATCACTAGAATCATCTAAAAGCTCGACCACCTCAGTGCTAAACTCTTTTGATATTAAAGCCCCATTTACATGGGATTTTTTCATATTTGTTAGAGTAAAGTAAAAGTCATCTTCGCGGATATTTAAAGGTATCATCATCGCATCTTTAAGTTTTAGCTTAAAAAGCTTGTTTGTAGTTGCACTTATGCTACTAACTCCCGCATCTACCCCTATAAAACCATAAAGTTTTGTGTGGTGTGTTATCTCATTTGCATTATTCATCATCTAAAAATCCTTACTAAGTCCCCAAAGCTCTCTAGCTTCCTCTTCTTCTGCTTTACATCTATAACATAGCTTATCGTCTGTGTTTGAGCTAAAAAACATATTGCACTCATCACATCTTTTTACATTAAACTTTATAAGATTATATACATTTGGCTCAAAAAACTCTGCGACCCTATATGATGGTGAGAGCGAGAGCGAATCTGGCTCACACACATCATGGCAAGTGTGACACTTGATACAAAGAAGCGGATCAAAATCTATCTTTGAGTTTTTTATATCAGAAGTTAATGCCCCTGTTGGGCAAACTCTATAGCACATTTGACAAGCGGTGCAACTATCTCTATCCATCAACTTCATCGATGTAAAACTAAGCTCATTTGCCTCAAGTACATGGAAAAACGATGGCTTCCCTACCCTTTTTAATACACTAAAAAGTAGCTTTCTTCTATCGGTGATCCGTTTTTTTCTAAGCAGAGCTATATCGGTTTTACTAAGTGAGTGCTCCACTAGCTCATCTGTAGCTTTTTGCACCTCCTCTTCAAACTTATGTTTAGCAAGTGCCACATCAGCAAGATTTGCTTTTGCAAAAAATTCCCTTCTTGTACTTTGTTGCTTTGGCTCATCTTTTTTATACCTTAAATCTTCTAGTTTTATAATAGCACTACTCTCAAAAGCCTCTAACAGGTAGAGTGCCTCTTCGTGAAGTTTTAGTATTTGTGGTTTACACTTATGAGCAATATCGCACTCACCACAATACCCCATATCAAAAACAACCTCTTTTTTCATAAGGGCTAAACCTATAAGATTTTCGATATTTATAGCCGCTATACATGGGACATTTTTACGGCACGATATGGTGTTATCTTCATCTTCAAGGTACTCAAAGAAAAACTCATTTGGTTTGTAGGTATCAAAACTAAATGCCTCATTTGGACAAAGGGCATCACAAGCCGCACACTCTACACAAAGTGAGTAGTTTATAGCAGGGAGTGTTGCACCTTTTGCTATAACAATCGCTTGTGTTGGGCATATCACCTCACAGTTATTACATATAGACTCTTTTGCTAGAGACCTAACACACCTAGAGCCATTTAGTTTTATCATTTTACTACTTCGCTAAGATACTCATTATCGCTTAGTATAAACTCTAAAGTCATATCTGCTATATCATAATAAAGCGGTGTTCTTGATTCGTACTTTGCATTTAAAAGATACATCGGTGCCCATTTTAGTAGGTGTTTGTCTAAAAACTCTTTTTGAGCATCTCTTATCTCTTTTATAGCCTCATCATTGCTATCCTCCAAAGCCTTAAGCTCAGCCTCAACTAAGTGGTGCATAAACTCAATCTCAACCCCGATATGATCAGCCGAAACTATCCTACCAACCTCATAATCAACCATAAAGTTAAAAGCACTATATATATCTGTAACAGGATTTGCCCCGCCTGTCTCTATCTTTTGGTCTTCTCTTGTGTAAAAAGTCTCATAGGGGATTAGGTGGAGTATGGAGATATTTACAAAATCAGGATTTAACTCTTTGTTTAAAAGTGTTTTAACATCTTGTGTTTGAAGCTCCTCCCACTCTTTGGTGTTTGGCAGAAGTTCTAGTATATTTTTATCGTTTTTGATGGTGTTTAAAAGCTGCTCATCTAACTCTTGAAGCAACACTCTTGAAGCTAGTGCATAGATGTTTGATCTTGCTTGTGTGTTTTGCATATTTACTCTTTTTTAGCACTATTATATGTAAAATATAATAAAATTTTGATTATTTCATCAAAGGAGTCTATCATCACTTACACTATCATCCACACTATCCACCTATTTTCTGCTTTTATATATGGCGGTTTTTTATTTGTCGATATACTTTTTTTATCTAAAATGCCACAAACTCTTAACCCAGATGAGCATAAAAAAGCTAGAGAAGCTATTATGATGCATGTTAGAAAAGTTGTCCCTTATGCACTTATGGTTGCCGTTGCGACGGGGCTTTACCTTATACACAAACTTTTTGGTCCTATAAGCGAAGATGGACTAAGTTCGTTTCAGATTATGCTTGGTATAAAGGCTTTTTTTGGGCTATGGCTAGGTCTTAGAGGGATAAACCAGAAGCTATTTAAGATAGATCCGTGGGTATTTAAGAGTCACTACTTCCCATTTGCATTAGTTGTAATTATAATCTTTTTGTCACAATTTATGTTTTTATAGCAAATGTATGATAAACTTTTATTATAAATTTTTAAATTAAAAACACCCTAGGAGACCTCACAAGATGTTTAAAAATCTAAGCATTGAAAAAAAAATGAACTACTTTATCGCCATAGTCAGCACTGCTGTTTTTTTGGCAGCTATTACTATATTTGTAGCTATGAATCTAGTAAGCAATAATTATGATGATGTAAAAAACTACTCTATGGAAGGTGGTTTAAAGTCTTTAGATATTGAAAAAAACATAAACTTTATCTCAAGGCTAACTAGAGATACTATGTTAGGTGGAAATTACGATAAAAATCTAGCAAATATCAAAAAAACAGTAAAAGCGATAGAGGATGATTTTGCCATTATAGATAAACTAGTACATGATGAAAAAACAAAAGTTATCTTAGATGAGGCTAGAAAGACTACTATATTTTTTGCAAAAACCTCTCAAGAGCTTATAGAGAAGATGAGTAGCCACGATATCAAATACAACAAAGAGGAGCTTTATGCCAACTACTCAAAGATCATAACTCCCCCTGCAAATGCCTCAAGAGAGTCTTTTGAAAAGCTACTAAACCTTAAGATAGATGAGTTGCAAGATAGCTCAGCTAAACTAGGAACACTACTTAGTTTTTTCAAATACTCAGCACTTATTGCGGGATTTGTCGTTGGTTTTATAGTTTTAGTATTTGCAACTATCATCAGAAAATCTATAACTAGTGGTATTAAAAGCTTTACAACCACCATAGAGTATGTCGCTAGAGGTGATTTTAGCCGCAAATCAGATTGTGATGATGATGAGAGTACTGAGTTAGGGTACATGGGCAAACAACTTACTCTACTCATAGAACATACCCAAAAACTTATAAGTGAGATAAATACAACCATAACAGATGCCTCTAAGGGTATCTTTACACACAAAATCTCATCAGAGGGGCTTGGTGGTGAGTTTGTAGATGCGATAGAGAGTGTTAAGACTAGTGTAGATTTTATGCAAGACCAACATAACAAAAGCCAAAGAGATCTCTTTAACTCAAAGATCTCTGTTCGCAGTGTAAATGCAACCGAATCGCTAACTCTAATCACAACAGATCTTAAAACAAATATAGAGTACCTAAAAGATATAACCTCTTCAACTAAAGATGCAGCAAAACTAGCAAATGACTCTCAAGAGACCATAGTCCTTATAGTAGATGAGCTAAACTCTCTAAATGAGCAGGTAAACACAAACAACGATAGTATCGCAGAGATAGTACAAAAAGCAAACGATATCACATCTGTTATAGAACTTATAACCGATATAGCAGACCAAACAAACCTACTAGCACTAAATGCTGCTATAGAAGCTGCTCGTGCAGGTGAGCATGGACGAGGGTTTGCGGTAGTTGCTGATGAGGTTAGAAAACTAGCTGAGAGAACACATAAAGCAACAGGTGAGATCTCAGTCTCTATAAAATCGCTACAACAAGATATGAATGAGATCCAAACAAGCTCTGATCAGATGAAGATAACAGTAGATGAATCAACCTCTAAAATCAACGGATTTGAGGCTACTCTAACGACTCTAAGCCACACATCTACCGATATAGTAAACTCATCTTATAACATAGAGAACTCTGTATTTGTTGTCCTAGCTAAACTCTACCATATCCTATACAAATCAAGAGTCTATAACTCAATACTAACACTAAACAAAACAGTAAATGAGATATCTCACAATGAGTGTGAGCTAGGTAAATGGTATCTTGATGAGGGTAGAAGAAGATTTGCGGAGTTTGCTCCATCTTTTGCTAAGATAGAGTCACCTCATGCGATTCTCCATGAAGAGGTAAATAAAAATCTAAGATTTATAGATGGAGATGCTAAAACAAATACCATAAAACATGCAGATGAGATCATAAGCAACTTTGAAAATATGGAAAAAGCTAGTGATGAGCTTTTTGTACTTCTAGATGCAATCCTAAAAGAGACAGCTAATTAGAGCTACTCCCACTCATCGTACTTTGAATATTTTGCTTTTTTATACTTTTTAGCATTTTGGCTCTTTTGGAGCCTGTTTGAAGTGTAGAGGATATCATCTTTTATATCCTCTATGGGTGTGTCGCTATCTTTATAAGAGATCATCTTTTTTATAAAACTCTCAAGCTCTTTTAGATCACTCTTATAAAGCTCTACATCGGTAACTTTACTTAGATGAGCGAGGTTTGTTTGAACTTTTTTATCATAAGTCTCTTTTGTAGGATGATCACTTAAGCTTAGGTATGAAGTTATACTTTTATGGAACCTATCTAAAAGTCTTGCATACTTTAATCTTGTTGCATCTTGTAGTTTTTTATCGACACCCATTTGCTATTCCATTATATTTTTAGTGTTATAATTATACACATTATAATTTTAAATTATGGAGAAATCTTTGAAAAAACTCTTTTTTGTCATCTTACTTTTAGTTTCTACTCTTTTTGCATCGGTTAAAAACGAAGAAGCATCTTTGATGCTCATAAACTCCGATATACCTATAGTCGATATAAGAACACCTATGGAGTGGAAGGAGACGGGGTTATTAAAACGCTCAATCCCCATTATGCTTTTTGATGAGAAGGGCAAATACGACTTAGTAGATTTTTTAGATAAGCTAAACAAAGCAGTCGATACCACCAAACCTTTTGCAATTATCTGTAGAACAGGGAGTAGAACATCGATACTAGCTCCATTTTTATCACAAAAACTACACTATGATGTTATAAATATAAAAAGTGGTGTAGTCTATGCAAAAAAGATAAAACTCCCTTTTGAGTTATACTCAGATAAGTAAATTCTAAATTAAATTTGCTTATTATTGTGATATAATAAGTGAAAAATTAAAGAGTTTTGATGGATTTATCGACTATTTTAGGTATTATAGGAGCTGTCGCATCTATTAGTATAGGTGCTATACTAGAGGGCGGTAACCCACTTCATCTCATACACATCTCCTCAGTTATTATTATATTTCCTACCGCTATGACTGCTGCTATGGTTAGTACCGATGCTGCTTATGTAAAAGGTGCTTTTAAAAATCTAGGTATAGTTTTTAAAAAAGATGCGGTTGATCTTAATGAGCGGATTAAAGAGCTTATAGAGTACTCAACCATAGCAAGGCGAGATGGACTTTTGGCACTTGAGCCAAAACTAGCTGATATCGATAGTGAGTTTTTAAAAATGGGCCTTAGTATGGCGGTTGATGGTCATAACGATGAGGCTATAGTAGAGACTCTAGAGATTATGAGTGAAGAGACTGAAGAGTATTGGCATGGGTGTGCTCACTACTGGTTACTAGCAGGTGAAACCTCGCCTGTTATGGGGCTAATCGGTGCAGTTATAGGACTAATTCTAGCTCTTCAAAAACTCGATAATCCAGCCGAAATGGCAGCAGGTATCGCAGGAGCATTTACTGCTACAGTTACTGGTATATTTGCAGCCTATGCTGTTCTTGGGCCATTTGGAAACAAGATGAAAGCAAAAGCGGCTCGTATAGTAAAAGAGCAGCATATGATGTTAGCAGGTATAGTTGGCATCATACATGGTGATAACCCTAGAAATCTTGAGACAAAACTCCTAAACTACCTCTCACCAGATCAACCAAAAGTGAGCCAGTTTGATAACTAAGGCAAAAAATGGCTAAGAAATGTAAAAAGTGTGAGTGTCCAGCGGGTGAAAAATGGGCTGTTCCATTCGCCGACTTCTTCTCACTTCTACTTGCACTTTTTATCGCTTTATATGCTATAGCCTCAGTAAATGAAGCTAAACTAGCAGCGGTTAAGGAGGAGTTTGTTAAGATTTACGATTTTCCATCAACCACTCCTCAAGAGTCGATACCTATCATACAGATGGCACCAGATGATGAAAAAGACTCCGAAAACTCCAAAAGCTCAGATATATCGATAAGTGATAGCTCAAAAGATTCATCTATGGATGATCAGACCATCACCCCTTCCATCCAAGGTGAAGTTGAAGATCTTTTAAAAAAACTTGAAGCTGAAAATAGCATACTAGACCAGACTCTAGGTGGAGTTTTGCTCAAACTTCCAACTTCACTCTACTTTAAAGATAGCACTATATCTTTTTTAGATAGCGATAGCTATATATTTATAAAAAGGATGGCAGATATCATAAAAACCTTGCCATCTTATGTGAGTGTATCTATAGAGGGTTACACCGATAACCAGAGCCTACCTCTAAACTCACCATATCAAGACAATATGGAACTATCTATAAAAAGGGCTCAAGTTGCTATGAATGAGCTTGTTAAAAATGGAGTCTCATCTAAACAACTCTCTATTGCAGGATTTGGCTCATCAAGAGCAGTACTTGATAATCTAACAGAAGAAAATAGAGCAAAAAATAGGCGAGTTGAGTTTAGTATATTTGTCTCAACCGATGCTAAGTTCCCAAGTGAGAACAAAACTAACATACTAGACTCTCTAAAACTACACTAAAACTCTAGCCCTATAACCTTAGATATACCATCTTTTTCTATAATCTCTTTTAGTTTTAGAGCCAAATTTTTCTTTGCATCTTCGTAGCTTTTTGTTGAGTGAGCTACTAGTTCAAGTTGATTTGCACCAACCACCTTTTGATTAAAATCTTTTATGGTTATATTGAGCAAGCTAGATGCTATAAAAAAACCATAAGATGTTGATCTGCTATCTTTAGAGTCTGTAAAAATCACTAGATTATTTGTGCTATCTTTAGTGCTTATGCTCATCTTTTCACTAGCCAAAGCACTCTTTATGGCAGGATCAAATATAGATGAGCTTTTAGTACTTTGCACCTTAAAGGTTGTAGCACTTCTTAGTTTATCGTAGTAGCCTTGAAGCTCTAAAACTCTGTTTTGATACTCTAAAGTCTCAAACTTATCGTCTAAAACCTTAATCATAAAGATATTTTTTTCTAAATCAACCAAACTATCTCTAACCCCTTTTAGAGCTACTAGCTTTTTTGCTATATTGTAGCTAGATGAGCGACTTATATCATCCTGTGCGATCTCTAGTTTTTGCTCTAGTTCCACCACAAGGGCTTTTTTAAGCCTCATCTTATCGACTTTTATAAGCACTAAAACTCTCTCAAAACCAAACTCATCTATCTTTAGTGTCTCATAAGCACTAAGCGGGATACGCTCTATAGTGCTTTTTATGGTGCTTACAGAGTCGCTTTGGGTAGAGCTTATGTATCCTTGTGAGACTTTTTGCTTATAGCTAAACTCTGAGCTTAAACTCACACTTAAGGTTGAAGCAAAAGCACTTAGTGCATCAGCTATAGCTATCTGCTTATCTCTACCCTCGCCTACACTATAGCTATAAAGAGTGCTATCTTGCGGTGGGTTTTTATACCAACTAGGCAACTCTTTTTTCTCTAAAACAACCGCTTTATCGCCACACGATACAAAAAATATCGTAATAAAAACTAAAAATATACCCCTCATCTCATCTGCTTTTGAACTATTTTGTTATTTTGTATAAGCTTATCTATTCTAAGTATTGCACTGTTTATCTGCTCCACAGGCTTCAAGGCTCTCTCATCGCTCATTTTATAGTATCTTTGTGCCTCTTCATACTCCCCACTAGCCTCTTTTATAACACCTAAGTTATAAAATGGCACATAGCTTTTGGCATTTGTGCTATCGACTAGCTCCACTAAAAGTGCATATGCTCTATCGTATCTAGATGCTTTTATAAACTCAACCGCCAAAGATAGAAGCTCTTTAGACTCTTTTGAGTAGGTTATGTCGGGGCTATCTAGTATATCTACACTAAAATATCTATACCTTGGAGTCAAATCACTCACCAAATCCCGCACCACAAAGTTTGCTAGAGTATCTAGTGCTACATTTTTAGAAACAAGTGTACCTATATCATCAGAGCAGAATCGCCACCTATTGCTACTTGAAGATGTTTTAGTGTATATCACCTCGGCACTCTTTACATCAACCATCTTTATACTCGCACTCACTATCGCCTCTCTAGCGGTACATGAGACACTATACGTACTAACTGATTTGCACTTTTTATCTAAACATTTGTATCTATTTTCATAGTATCTTGTATCGCTTACATCTGCGGTGTTTACATCTCCACTTATAAAAGCTCTAGCACCTGAAATATTGCCAACACTAAGCATCTCATTTTGGTTTAAAAGTCCACTCGCTTGAAGCCTTTGCTCTTTTAAAACCTCATCTATCTCTTTTCTACTTATAAGCTCAAAATAGCTCTTGCCATCTATCTTTTGTGATGCTAAAAATGCCTCTATCTTGTTTGATAAGCCTATCTTATCACCACTAAAACTCATAACACTTATCTTACTACCAGCACCTAACTCTTTAACTTTTGATGGCTCCATAGCTTTTATCTGCACCTGAGTGGCACATCCACTTAGAAAGAGAGTAAAAATAAAAACCGCATAATAAATCAAAAACTACCCTACTTCTATTTATATTTTATATATTTTACCCAAAATACTTGACAATAAAAAATACTTTGGCTAAAATTTCACCCTCTTAAGAAAATGTCTTGTTAGCTCAGTTGGTAGAGCATCTCACTTTTAATGAGGTGGTCGATGGTTCGAATCCATCACAGGACACCATTTGGCTCCATCGTCTAGCGGTTAGGATCCCAGGTTTTCATCCTGGTTACCGGAGTTCGAGTCTCCGTGGAGTCACCACTTTTAAAACCTCATCTTTACTAAAATCCCCACTTAGTGGCTTTGTTAAAAACGACTCATCTTTGCTTGATACTAAAAAGAGTGTTGGAAAATCATATGTATAAAAAAGTTCAACTGGATAGCTATATCTATCTTCATAAAAAGCTACAACACTAACAAATCTATCATTTACTAGTTTTACTACCTCTTCATCGCCAAACACTTTGTTAAACACCTCTTTACTATCATCTTTTTTTAAAAGCAAAAAGAGTATATCTTTATTTAACTCTTTAGCCATAAATAAAGCCTCATCAAAACCGTGTTGCCATCTTATGTGTTCTGCATTTAAAGTGGCGATAAGCAGAGTAAGTGCTAGTAAAAGTCTCATCTAAACTCTTTTTTTATATTTAAAAGCTCTAAAACAGGCGGATTTGGTAACATTGGGTAGAGTTTTTGAGTAGCACTACTCACCCACTGAGGGTATATCCTAAAGTTTAGTTTCACCTCAACCTCTATAGGGTAATCTATATCTTTTGGTAAAACAAAACTCTCAACTCTGCTCTTTTTAGCAGGAATTCTTGTATCTTCAAGCAAGACTTTATATCGCCAAAACTTTAGCCCTACTGGTGTATGATCCTCATCACCAAAAACTTTTCTAAAAAGCCTACTCCCCTCTTCTATCTCGCCATTTTCGTCTAAATGTCCGCTATGAAAAACTAAAGCTCCATTTTTATCTTTTACATTTACCTCTAGCCAAAGCTCCCTAAAATCAGCAACTCCCGTTGGTAAATGATGTCCTGCTCCACTATTTAGCACCTCTACATCTAACCTTGAGTCATCTAGTTTAAGACTCATAGTGGCTGAACTTTTTAACATCTCTATGGTTTGATCTTCATGCTCTTTACTTCTAAGTGAGCTTAAAAAATGGTTTGAACCTGTAAAAAAGTGTGTTTTAACATCGCTTTTTTTAACTCCACCATCGGTTGAGTAGCCCTCAAATGGGACTATTTTGCCATCTTTTAAGTAGCTCATATGGCAATCTATACAACTTTTATGTTTAGTTTTATCATCTGGATTATTGTATGGTGATTTGCTCCACTCCTCATAAGTTGAGACTATCTTAATGCCATTTTTTGGGTGTTGCTCATCGTGACAACTTGCACAATACTTACTATCTTTATAAAAATCTTTTGAGTAGCTATCTTTATGAGTTTTAGGATTTGCATTTATAAACCTTGAACTAAGCCATGAAGCTATAGTAAAACGGCTATCTTCAAAGAGATACCTATCTCTATCTAGCTCAACATGATAAGAGCCATTTCCCCGCTCATCTACCTCGCCTATCTGATGACATAGTGTACAACTTACACCCTCTTCTAGCCTAAAATCTTGATGTTTTAGATAGTCATCTCTAAGTTGATGTGACTCGCTATCAAACATCTCAGCAGCAACCTCATTTTGCTCCATAAAGTGGGTTGTTTTTTTATGCCCATTTGCTAGAGCCGATGGGTTGTGGCAACTCATGCACCATGCTCTAAACTCCTCCCCCTCATCTTCACCCGCTAGTGTCTCTAAAAGCATATAGTAAGGGTTAGATGAGACCATATGTCTGTGGTTTGACTTTGCCCACTGATCAAAGATCTCACTATGGCACTCTTTACATCTAGATGAGTTTGCCAAATCCTCACTATGAAACTCTCTACTTATAGTTAAGTTTGAGAGTTTGCTCACCTCTAGCGCATAGTTTTTTTGTGGTAAAAAAAGTAATACTGCTAGTGCTAGAAGTGCCTTTTTTTGTTTTTGGATTTTACCGTGTAAAAATAGCAATATAATGACCATAAATGAGCCAAAAAGATGAGCATAATAGCTAATCTCATCTACTATCTCACCACCTCTATGACCCACTAAAAACAAGTAAATTCCGCTAGTTATAACTACAAAAAAACTAAATGCCAAAAGCCACCCATCGTTTGATTTTACTTTTTTTACAACATAAAATCTTCTTATATGTTTATATATAAATGGGTACATAAACAAAACAAAAGCTAAACTAGAGAAGATTATGTGAAGTGGCTGTATAACTCTAAAATAGTCCCAACTAAGCTCAAAAATATCGAGCAAAATAACACCTGAGATAAATGCCAAAATAGTAAAAATCTTAAAAAATAACCTATTCATAATCATACTCCACAAGCTCCCCCTCTAGAGTTCGTAAAAATGCGACTATATCATCTATCTGCTCATCTCTTAGAGCGCGACCTATCTGGTGCCTTGCCATAATATCTACCGCTTCTCTTATGCGAGGGATAGCACCATTGTGAAAATAGGGGCTAGTTTTTGTAACATTTCTAAGCGATGGAACCCTAAAGTGGTAGTTTGAGTCTTTACCGACAAAATCACCTTGATTTTTAAAAGGAAATCTACTATCAAGTTCACTCATCTGTTTTACAAGCGACTCATTTACCCTAAGCTCATAAAAACCTACAAAGTCTCTAAGTGGAAATCTCTGTATAGCTTTAGCCCCAAAACTAGAACTCTGATGACACCCTTTGCACCCAAAGTGCATAAAATCGGTAAGTCCCCTTTTAGCAGCTTCACTTATCGCACTATCATCACCCTCTATAAATCTATCAAAATCACCTCTACTAACTAGTGTTTTTACATAAACCTCTATAGCATCAGCGGCACTTTTAGCATTAGGAGTAAGTGAAGCTTTTTCAAACTCATCTTTATATACAAGTAGTTTTAAGTTAAGCTCATCTTCACCTAAAGCCATTTTGTGTTTTGCAAAAAAGCTATCCATCGCCTCATCTGATATACTCTCAACCTCACCGCTCCATGTGTAGTATTTGTAAAAGCCACTATTTATAACACTCTGAACATTTAAAAGATGGGGGTGAGCTACCCCGCCATCACCTACACTAAAAGTTAGCCTATCTACTCCACTTTGATCATTTTGATGACATGCTAAGCAGTTATTTGGAGCCTCTTCAAGCAGACTTTGTTCTAAAACTTTATGGTTTTTATCGGGGTTAAATGGGTGACAAGTGGCACAACTTGTTTTACCTGAATGTGAGAGATTTGTATCAAAAAAGAGTTTTTTACCTAAGAGTATCTTCTCTTTACTCATCGGATTTGCGGGGTTATCTATAAGTTTTTTTAGTTCATTAAAACTCTTTGGCATAGATAGAAGCTTAGACTCTATGGCCCTCTGCCTTAGAGTGTTATCGTCTAACTCTTTGGCAAACCTATCGTGAGTAAAATAAGCAACCGACCAAAGAGTAACAACTACCGCTATAGCTATATATAAAGCTCTTAGTAGTAGTTGTTTTGTTTGCATTTTTATGTCCTATAATCGGCATTTATCTTGACATACTCGTGACCTAAATCACACCCATAAGCCTTAAAGCTACCATCACCTATACCAAGATCACAAGAGATAGTAAACTTTTTATGTTGCATAACAATAGCACATTTTCTCTCCATCTCGCTATCAAAAAAGACCTCACCTTTATCGTAAACACAGTGGTTATCAAAAGAGATTTTTAATCTATCTTCATAAGCTTCAGCCCCACTTGCTCCAACAGTTGAGGCTATGCGTCCCCAGTTTGGATCTTCACCAAAAAGAGCTGTTTTAACTAAAAGTGAATCGCTTAGTGCTTTAGCGACTATCTCTGCTTCTTTATCGTTTTTTGCACCGCTAACCTTATAGGTAACTAGTTTTGTAGCACCCTCACCATCTCTTACCATCTCAAGGGCTAAAAAGTGCATAACTTTAAAAAGTGCCTCTTTAAAAGCATCTCTATCAAAGTTTCCACTTTTACCATTTGCTAAAACTAAAACTGTATCGTTAGTAGAGGTGTCACCATCGACACTTATGGCATTAAAAGTTGTTTTTACCACCTCATCTAAAATCTCTTGAAGCTCATCTTTAGTAGCTTTTGCATCGGTTGTTATAAAACAAAGCATCGTAGCCATAGCAGGATCTATCATACCAGCCCCTTTTGCTATAGCCCCTATGTTAAAATGACTCCCATCGCTAAGCTCAACTCTAAAAGATATCTCTTTAGCAAAACTATCTGTTGTCATGATGGCTTTTGAAGCCGATTTTGAGTCTTTTTTAGTTAAATCAAATAGCTTAGTCGCCTCTATGATTTTATCTTTTGGGAGTCTTACACCTATAACTCCAGTTGAACTCATGATAGGGTTTGTCGCCTCTTTTGGAAGATGAGATAGCACCTCTTTTATATCCTCTAGCCCTTTTGTGCCTGTCATGGCATTTGCATTTTTAGAGTTTATAAGTACAAAGTTGCTCTTAAAATCCCCCATAGCCCTAAAGTGCCTAATAGGAGCCGCTGCCATCTTGTTTGTTGTAAAAACAGATGCAACCTCACAAAGCTCATCACTATATATAAAAGCTACATCTAGTGCATTATCTTTTTTAAGTCCACCATGAACTCCACTTGCAAAAAAACCACTACTAAGGCAAACACCGCCCTCAACTAAAACTAAATTATGCAAACATCAACTCCCTAGGTTTTTCTCTTTTTTTGATCAAATCTTTTGTATCTTGTATATCTTTTTGGGTACCAATAACAAGCAACTTACACTCACTAGTTATAAGAGTATCCCCTTTTGGCATCCCCATAAATCTACCCTCTTTTTTTGTAATCCCAACAACGGAAGTATTTGTGATATCTCTTATGTGGGTCTCACGAAGTTTTTTAAGCACAACCCAGCTATATTTTGGAACTTCTATCTCTTCCATAGTAAAAGGGTTATCGCTCTTATATAAAAACTCCTCAAGCAGGTTTTGCATATCGGGTCTAGCAGCCATTGCACTAACTCTTTGAGCTGTTAGCCTTGTTGGAGCTACCACAGTATCGGCTCCTAGTTTTTTAAGCTTATCTATATCACTTACACTCTCAGCAGATGAGATGATATAGTAAGGCTCAGGGAGTCCTTGTTCTTTTTCAAAAAGTCTAATAGTTGCTATAAGAGCTATATTATCACTCATAGAACTAGATAGTGTTATAAGCCCTTTTGCTGAAGATAAATGAGCTTTTAGCATAGCTATCTCAGAGTGTGGTTCTGCATGGAGATAGTGTTTATAGTTGTATTTTTTTGCCCACTCGTGTATCTCTTCTCGTGGGTCTATAACTATAAATGGTATATGGTTTTTCCTAAGCTCTTTTGTAACTTCAAGTGTGTAGTCATTGTGATAACATAGCACAAAATGTTTTCTTAGTCTTGCTATAGTATATAGCATCCTTCTCTCCCTTAGTATGCTTTTTAGCTCACCCCGCTTTATAACATCGACAACTATACCTAGAGCAAATGTAAAAGTGCTAAAGCCTAATATTATCAAAGTTATAGTAAAAATCTGTGCCGCAGGTGTAAAATCACCCTCTTTCATAGAACCAAAACCGACAGTTGTAAATGTATATCCAGCTTGAAATATACCATCCATAAGTGAGTAGCTAGGCTCCAAATAGTAGTATCCTACACCGCCTATAAGCATAAGCAACTGTATAAGTATAAGTGGGGTTCTAAATGGTAAGAGTTGTGAATATAGTTCGTTATTTAGCGTGATATGGGGTTTGGGAGAACTCTCCCAATGTAAAAAGTTTCGAATCCTCTCTAAGAGATTCATCTATATATTGCCTAAAACAGCTTAAGAGTTTTTCTTAAGTGTTCTTAGCTCTCTAGCTGAGATTTTTAGTTTTTGAGTTGTACCATCCTCAAGTGTAACCCTAATGGTTCTTAAGTTTAGTAGGAAGCGTCTTTTTGTTCTATTTTTAGCGTGAGATACATTGTACCCGCTCATAGGACCTTTTCCGCTGATAGCACATTTTCTTGCCATGCCAAATTCCTTTGTGTTTTTTAAAGTTGGCAATTATAGCAATGCTAAGCAAAAGCTATGCTTAAGAGACTACTTTTATCTATCTTTTATCATCTAGCTTGTATAATCATAATTATGATAAAAAAAGATGAGATAGACAACTTTATAGAAAAAATCCCACCCGCACCAAAGATACTTTTAGAGACGATAGAGTTTTTAAAAAAAGGTGAACTCACCAAAGCTGCTGATATGGCAAAAAATGACTTTGCGATCTGCTCTTATCTAAAAACAGTTGTAAATGCTCCTATCTATGGCTTTAGAAGTGAGATTAGCGATATTAAGCAGATATTTGCGATATTTGGGGTGGGGCTTAGTTATCAAGTTGTATATAACTATATGATATCTTTGCTATCTCCTAGCAAGTGGGAGCTTTTTACTCTAAATAAAGCACTATTTTACTCACTCCAAGCAAACCTCTCAAAAAGATGGGAGAAGATACTTTTACATCTAGATATAAAAGATAAAGATATCTACTCTTCCATCGCCTTGCTACCTGCTAGTATCATAGTAACAGAGGCACTTTTTAGTAAACACAAGCAAGAGGTTTTACTCCTAAGGGAGACTAAAAATCTTGACTATAACACTATACTAAAAAGACTAAGTGGCTTAGATCTTTTTGATATATCTTCCATGGTAGCCCAAAAATGGCATATGCCAAAAATCGCCTCAGATATACTAGTAGCTTCAAGTGGCACAAGAGAAGTGGCAGATGAGCAGATAGTCACACTAGCAAAATGGATGCACCTTTTGCTTTTTTATGAGCTAAGTCAAGAGAGTTTTATAAACTCAGGGTTAAATGATTTTATAGAGTTTAATATAGACTTTGTAGGTGAAATCTATGAGGATTTTGCCAAACTTATGGATATATCATGAGAGCTAGTGTTAAAAACTCAGTAGCACTCATCTCACCTCAAGGTTTTTTAGATGCAAATAGTATCGATGCACTCTTTAATCAAGAGGATATAAGACATCTTGCTAGTTTAAATATAGAGATGCTTTTAGTATCACTAAAAAAAGTGATATTTTTTAACAAAAACGGCTTAGGTGCTTATTTGAGACTCTTTGAGGCGGTTCGCCAAAAGAAAAATATTGCAGTTGGATTTTGCGATTATGATAAAAAAAAGTTTGACACTATACTAAAATACTATGATGAAAACATCTCTTTTTCACTCTTTAAAACCGTAGAGATGGCATACCTTTTTACACCAAACTTTGCAAACAAATCAAATAATGTTTTAGTATACAGTGAAGATAGATCTCAAACAACTGCGATAGCTATAGAGCTTCATGACAATGGTCACAACCCAATAGTGGCAAAAAACTACAACGATTTTTTAGAGAAAAAAGCCTCATTTGAAGATAGCGTTGAGCTAACTTTTTTAGGCTCCATAGGTCAAAAGATAGCAACAAGAGTATCGGGCAATGCCATCATCTATACCATATCATCTTATCTTGATACAGAGATAGCCGAATCTTTTAACGATGAGTACCACATAAACTCACTAAATGTTGGGTTTAGACTTTTTATATTTGATGCCTCAAAAGTTATAAGTATGAATACTCAAGCACTTAACTTTTTTTCAAAACTCTCAACCTCTGCTGCTGAGTACAATGCTACTATATGTTTTAGTGGTATGAGCTTTCTTAAGACTCCTATGAGCTTTAAAGAGACTCTTGAAGATGCGGGTGTTATGTTTTTTGAGAAGATGGATGATATACTCCTAAACAAAGACTTACTAAAAGAGTTAGGTGCAGGTGGTGCCACAAATGCTAAGATAAAAAGAACCATAAACAAAGAGAACATACTAAGGCTTCCTGATTTTATAGAGGCGACTATAAGTACACTTGAGATGATGAGCAATGCAAAAGCTGTAAAAAAATATGCAGCAGTCGATAAACTTAGGGTTGCAGATAAAAGCGATAAACTAGCTAGTTCTATAGGTTATTATGGGGCGATAGATGGTATGGTTGTGCTTATATTTCCATCAAGTATCGCTAAAAAAGCATGTGAATTGCTTATAGGCGAAGATACCGATGATGTCGATATGATACTAGATACCCTAGCTGAGCTTGTAAACATAGTTGGTGGTAGCATAAAAACACTCCTATCAAAACACAACATAGCAGTAAATATCACACTACCTAGAACATATCAAGATATAGATGATCTGCTAAGTACTATAGGTGAGCGAAAAGGTGTACAGGTTGAACTTGAGTTCAATGGCGATAGCTTTTTGTTTTTTTTAACAAGGTAAGGATAGGGATGATAAAAATATATGCACCATGGGAAGAGAAGTTTTTAAAAGTATCGGCTCCCTTTGAGAGGTTTATAAAAAAGCAATCAACAACAGGGGTTATACTTTTAGTAGCTACAATTTTAGCTCTTATCTTAGCAAACTCCCCGCTTAGTGCTTGGTACGATGAGTTTTTCCATACAGATCTTGGTTTTAGTTTTGGCTCATTTGAGATGAAACACTCACTTCACCACTGGATAAACGATGCCTTGATGGCGATATTTTTCTTTATCATAGGGCTTGAGATAAAAAAAGAGTTTATAAGTGGTGAACTCTCAGATATAAAAGTAGCACTTCTACCCATCATAGCTGCTCTTGGCGGGATGATAGTCCCTGCTGTGATATTTGCTTTTTTTAACTATGGGAGTGAGAGTATAAAAGGGTGGGGAATCCCTATGGCTACAGATATCGCCTTTGCGGTGAGTATCCTTATGCTCTTAAAGGGTCGCATACCAACTTCACTTGTTACTTTTTTAATAGCACTAGCTATAGTAGATGACCTTGGGGCGGTTGTGGTTATTGCACTTTTTTATACTAGTGAGCTTCATCTTAGCTTTTTAGCTCTAGCTTTTGCTATGTTTTTAGTTATGGTGATACTAAATCGTTTAGGGGTTCACAACACTCTAGTTTACTTTTTGGTGGGTGTTGCTATGTGGTACTTTATGCACGAATCTGGTGTTCATGCCACCATAGCTGGAGTTGTAGCATCACTCTCTATACCTACAAAACCAAAATACGACCCCGCTGGAGTGGTAGATTTTTTAAAAAATCAACTAAATGAGCTTAGTAAAAACAAAGACTTAGAAGATAAAGATAAAGAGATACTTCAAGGTATCAAAAAACACACAAATGCGACCTTGCCACCATCAACAAGACTAGAACACTCACTAAACCTACCTGTTGGGCTTTTAGTTATTCCACTCTTTGCATTTGCAAATGCTGGTATAAGTATAGATTTTTCACACTTTGGCGAAGCACTACTTCATAGTGTATCTTTGGGTGTTATATTTGGGCTAATAGTAGGAAAAGCGGTAGGTATTTCACTCTTTTCACTAGTAGCTATCAAGCTAAAAGTAGCATCTATGCCTTCTAGTGCGAGTGTTGCTCAGCTCTTTGGAGTTAGCATACTAGCTGGCATCGGCTTTACTATGTCTATGTTTATAAGTGAACTAGCTTTTGCATCTAACCCTGAGTTTATATTTGAAGCAAAGGCTTCTATACTTGTGGCATCTATAGTTGCGGGGAGCCTTGGGTATATATATCTTAGGGTTTTGAGTGTGTTAAAGTAGCGATATGTTTAGTAAAAAACTAGTTGTGATTTTTATGCTTTTTAGCTTTAGTTTTAGCATAATGCACGACTTTACTTTTAACATCATAGATAACCACTCCGATTCTAATGCCCTATGTTGCCTTACACCAAACAAAGCCCTATACGACAAATCAAGCGACACACTTTGTAAAGTCCATAGTGCTTATCATTCACTTTTTATCATACTTCAAGAGCAAATCATCGCAGATAAGCCTTTGAGCTACTTTGCGACATTTCAAACTACTAAAAAACTCACATCTACTACAATCAACGACTTTTTAAAACCCCCTATAGACTCCTAGCTAATCTTATAAAAACAAAAAAGGAGCTATTTTGAGACTACTAATAATACCTATGCTGATGTCTATATTTTTATATGGGCAAAATCTAGATGAGATGTTAAGTGCTATAAAGCAAAACCATCCACTAGCTAAATCTATAGCTCAAAAAAAGATAGCTTTTGGGTATGAAGCTTTCTTAGAAGAGCTAAATGAGCCACCATCGCTAAGCCTATCAAATGCTTATGCAAAGCCAAAAGATGATAAATCGGGCTACGAGTACACTTTAGAGTTATCACAAAATATACTCTTTAGTAAAGCAAAACAAGCACAAAAAAATGCTACTGTTTTTAAAAATGAGTCTGAGCTACTAAAGGAGCAAAATGAGTTTGATCTTTTGCTAAATGATATATCTTTAGAGTACCACACAACATGCTTAGATCAGCTAAGACTTAGCTACTACGAGTCTGAGATAGACTCCATAAGAGAGATTTATGCTAAAAAAAGCAAAGCATACTCTTTGGGTGAGATAAACAAAAAAGAGCTTTTAGAGCTTGAAGTTGAGCTAGATAGACTAGAAGATGAGCTAAATATATATAAAAATGAGCTAAACATCTCATATATGGATCTAGAGGGTAAAACTCTGCTAGAGCTAAACTCTCTTAGCTGTGATGATCTTTTACCTATAGATGAGCAAGTTCAGTTAAAACAGGCTCAAAACTCTATAGAAAAATCATACGATAAGCTTATAAGCTCTTATGATTTTGAAGCATCGAGATACTCAAGCAACTTTGATAGTTTAGAGGTTGGCTTAGCTTATGAGCATGAACTAGATGTAACAAGATATAAGCTAAACCTTAGCATACCGCTAAATTTTAACTCCTATGAGTCACAAAAACTTTTGGCTCTACACAACAAACAAGCGGTGGTTTTTGAAAAAGAGGCATACTCTTTAAAAAACCAAACAGATATCAAGATACTAAAAAAGAAACTAGATTTTCGTAGCAAAAACATAAAAATAGCTACAAATATAGCTAAAAAATATCAAGATGAATTGCTACCACTTGCAAAATTAGCCTACTTGCAAGGTGAGAGTTCACTTATCGATTTTTTACTATACCAAAGGGACTTTTTTAGCTCAAAAGAGAACTTGATGAAGAGTTATAAAAAATACTACGAGACACTATTTGAACTATATGGTCTTACTAAGGAGTAGATTGTGAAAAAGATAGTTTTATTGCTATATCTAGCACACTGCACACTTTTTAGCAGCACGATAGATATAGAAGATATAAATGCGTGGAACTCTAAGGTAACCAAACCTATAAAAAGCGATACAACTCCCCTAGCTAGTGGAGTTTTTAGGGTTAGTGAACCTAGTAGATTACTCCACAATATCTCAAGTGCTTTTGATGCAAAAGTTATAAGCATAGAGAAAAATATATATGAGAGTGTAAAAAAAGGTGATATTTTAGCGACCATATATGTAGAGGGTTTTATAGATGAGCAAAAGAGCTTTATAGATACAACTCTAGAACTAGCATATGCAAAAGATGAGCTTTTAAGAAAAAATGAGCTTTGCAAAGAGCAAGTTATTGCTCAAAAAGAGTGCAATCTAGCTAAAAACACCTTCGATAGACTACAGCTACAACAAAAAAGCAAAGAGCTACTTCTAAGTAGATATGGGGCGACAAAACAGATGATACAAAAGATGAGCGCCGTCTCTAAAATCTATGAGTATATAGATATACTCTCCCCTGTTGATGGGGTTATACGAGGTGTTGATGTAACTCTTGGAAAAAACATAGAAGCTAGAGAGATTATGTTTGAACTAAGGGAAAATGGCGATAACTTTTTAGTAGGTGAGTTAGACAAAAACATAGCCAAAGAGCTAAAAATAGCCGAAGATGTTTTACTAAACATAGATACTAAAACACTAAAAAGCAAAGTCTTAGCTCTATCGCCATCGCTAAATCCAAACACCCAAAGTCGCTATGTAAGGCTAAGTTTACCTAGTGGTTTTTTAGATAATGATATTTTAAAGCTAGATATCAATCTATACAAAAACTCACTAAAGCTACCAAAAAGCTCTTTGGCTAAAGATGAGCTAAAAGATACTCTATTTGTGCTAAAAGACTCATCATTTTACTCAGTTCATATAGAGCTTTTATATGAAGATAGAGACTACATCTATATAGAAAAAACACCTGAGCTAGAAAATGCTTTAGTAGCCTACAAAGATGTAAATATGCTTCAACATATATTATTAGAGCATCAAGATGAGTAGCATAATATCATTTGCTCTAAAACAGAGACTTTTTGTGCTACTTCTAGCACTACTTTTAGCTGGAGTTGGGGTAAACTCATATAAAAATCTACCCATAGATGCCTTTCCCAACATAGCACCAACACAAGTAAAAATCATCATAAAATCAGATGGACTAACACCCACTGAAATGGAGTCAAATGTACTTTTACCTATAGAGTCACAGATGCTTGGGATAGAGTCTCAAACAACTCTAAGATCTATCGCAAAATACGGCATATGCGATATAACCATAGACTTTAAAGATGGTACAGATATCTACTGGGCAAGATCTCAAGTAAGTGAGAGGCTAAATGCCATAATGGGCGAACTTCCTAAAAACATAAAAGGTGGACTAGCCCCCATAAGTACTCCACTTAGCGATGTACTTATGTTTAGTGTAGAGTCACCAAAACTAAGCCTTGTAGAAAAAAGGACTCTGCTTGATTGGGTTATAATCCCACAACTAAAAACCATAAGCGGTGTAGCAGAGGTAAATGCGATGGGTGGCGGGGTAAAGACCTATCAGGTGACACCAGATCTACTCAAGATGGCAACTTTTGGTATAGATTTAGATGAGCTTAAAACCACACTTGAAGCCAACTCTAAAAACAGTGGTTTAGGTGTTATAGAACAGGGTGTAAACTCACTTTTTCTAAGGAGTATCGGCTCACTAGAGAGCATAGATGAGCTAAAAAACCTAACTATAAACACAAAAGATACTAAGCCTATCTACCTAAAAGATATCGCAAAAGTTAGTATATCTATGCAAAATCGCTCAGGTTTTAGCACAAAAGATGGCAAAGGTGAAAATGTACAAGGGATAGTTTTATCGCTAAAAGATTTTAACACCGACAAACTCTTAAAAGATATAAAAGCTAGACTCAAAGCGATAGAATCAAACCTAGATGGTGTAAAACTTGAGGTTTTTTACGATCGCTCAAATCTAGTTGATCTAGCTACTAAAACCATCAAAAACTCCCTTGTTGAAGCGGTTATACTCATAGCTATAGTTTTACTTATCTTTTTAGCAAATATAACTTCAGCCATAAGTGTCGCTATAGTCTTACCATTTTCACTACTTTTTAGCTTTATAGCGATGGAGTATTTTGGTATAAGTGCAAATCTTATGAGCCTTGGTGGACTAGCGATAGCTACTGGTTTGCTTGTCGATTCTGCTGTTGTTATGGTTGAGTATTTGGGTAGCAAAGAGGATACAAAACTCCAAAGCATAAAAGAAGCAGCGATACATATAGCACCACCTATAGTTACAGGTGTACTCATAATCATCATAGTTTTTCTACCACTTCTAAGCCTTGAGGGGCTTGAGGGGAAACTATTTAAGCCTGTTGCTCTTAGTATAGTTTTTGCACTTAGTAGCTCACTTCTTCTCTCACTCACTCTAGTCCCTGCTATTAGCTCATTTTTACTCAAAAAACATAAAGAACCTAAGTATATAGTAGCTCTAAGAGATAGTTTTGGTAGATTTTTAGAGTTTTGCACCAAACACACTTTAGCAGTGCTTAGCTTAACTTTTGTGCTCTTTTTATCATCACTATTTTTGGCATATAAAAATGGAAAAACCTTTATGCCAACTATGGATGAGGGGGATATAGTGCTACTTATAGATGCCCTACCTTCGATAGGTTTTAGTGAAGCTATAGAGTTAAACACTCTCATTCAAGCAAAACTTATGAGTGAAGTTAGCGAGATAAAATCTATAGTAGCTAGAACAGGGACAGATGAGCTAGGGCTTGATCCTATGGGGCTAAATGATAGCGACACTTTTTTGGTACTAAAACCAAAAGATGAGTGGAGTGCAAAAAACAAAGATGAGATTATAAAAAAACTAAGAGATTCACTAGATGAGATAGATGGAATCGAGTATGTTTTCTCTCAACCTATACAGATGAGAATCTCTGAGATGTTAAGTGGAACTAGAGGGGATCTATCTATCGATATTTTTGGAGAAGACCTCTACCTACTAGACACCATAGCCGAAAATATAAAAGATATCCTCCAAAAAACACAAGGTAGTAGCGATATCTACAAAAAAGCTTTTGATGGAGTCGAGTATAGTAGTGTTGTGTTTGATAGCGAAGCTCTTAGCAGATACAACCTAAGCAAAGATGAACTCTCATCGTTTTTAAAAACTATGCTTAGCGGAGATGAAGTTGGTATAGTTCAAGAGGGGCTAAGGAGATTTGACATAGTTTTAAAGGGTGATATTGGTAGTTCGCTTAGCTCACTTAAAAACCTAAACTTTATACTAAAAGATGGCTCATTTGTACCACTTAGCCAACTTGTAAAGTTTGAACAAACTAAGGGTCTAGTTGCCATAGAGCATGAAAATGGGTATAGAAAAGCGACTGTTCAAACCAATATAGATGGCAGAGATTTGGTTAGCTTTGTAGATGATATAAAAGCACAGATAGAGCAAAATATAGAGTTGCCACCTAGCTACTTCATAGAGTATGATGGGGAGTTTAAAAACCAACAAAGAGCGGCGGCTAGACTTATGCTTATAGTCCCTATCGCTATATTTTTGATATTTATACTACTTTTTATCTCTTTTGGCTCACTATCTCAAGCCTTTTTGGTACTCATAAACATACCACTAGCCCTTATAGGCGGCTTTAGTGGACTCTATTTTAGTGGCGAATATATGAGTGTCCCTGCTTCGGTTGGGTTTATCGCTCTTTTAGGTATCGCTATACTAAATGGTGTAGTTTTGGTAAATCACATAAACTACCTTTTAGCTCAAGGCAATACCCTTTATGATAGTGTCTTAAATGGTACAAAACAAAGACTAAGACCCGTTATCATGACCGCTACTATAACAGCACTATCGCTCATACCACTTCTACTAGCAACAGGGGTAGGTTCAGAGGTGCAAAAACCACTAGCGATAGTCGTTGTAAGCGGACTAGTTAGCTCCACAGCTCTAACTCTAGTAGTCTTGCCACTACTTTTTTTGAGGTTTTATAAAACTACCACTAAAGCTAAACTCTAGCTCTAGTGGTAGCTCTTTATATAAAAGTGGGCTATCCAAATCGACAAAAGCTACAACATCGCGGTAGGCAAATGCTAGATATATCGCGGCATTTATGGAGTAAGGTCCCTCTAGCATAGAGCCTAACATACACTTTATCCCCTTAGCTCTAGCAAACTCAAGTATCTCTATAGCTTTGCCTACCCCGCCACACTTCATCAGCTTAATGTTTATCATGTTAGCACTTTTACTTTGCCAAACATTTTTAACATCTTCTAAACTAAACACCGCCTCATCTGCTAGTATAGGTATGTGCGAATAAGCAGTTATCTCTTTTAAACTCTTAAGATCTTTTGCTACTACGGGTTGTTCTATAAGCTCTATACTAACACCCCTCATCTGCTCTATAAACTCAAAACTTTGAGACTTGCTCCATGCTTGGTTTGCATCTACTAGTATCTTAGCTAGTGGCAACTCTTTTGCTATGGTTTTTACAACCTCTATGGCATGAGTCACATCACTACCAACTTTTACTTTTAACTTATCGCAACCACTACTAAAAGCTAATTTTGCATCTGCTAACATCTTACTAAGGCTATCTAAGCTTATAGTTATATCGGTTTGTATCGGTGTAGGATCTTGAACTTTAAAAAAATCTTTTTGCATATAGTGGAGTGCTATATCTATAGCGGCCTTGGCACTTGAGCCGATTTTAAGAGTATGGAGTAGCTTCAAAGCCTCACTAGAAGTTTTGTTAAAAAGTAGCTCTTTTACACTCTTTATATCTTGAGATATGCTCTTTAAATCCTCACCCGTTATAGCCTTAGTAGCGGGTGCTTCACCAAAAAACTCACCATTTATACAAACTCTAACAAACTCTACACTGCTAGTGGTTCTAAGGGCGGTTTTAAAAGGGGTTTTTAGCTCGATATTTTCTATAGAAGTTGTTATGCTATATATCTTCACCCAACTCCTTTATTAGCTCCATCAAGATATCTTCATCTATACTCTCAAATTGTGACTTATCGTATATGGTTAAAAGGTATGTAGTCTCTTTAACTTTTAAGTAGTAGTATATTCTATAACCTGCACTCTTGCCCTTATTTTTATTGCTATTTGCTACTCTGATTTTATATATGTTGTTTTTTATGCTTGTAGATAGCGAGTGATACTCTTCAAAGTTATCGGTAAAATCTTTCAAATCGACTTTTATAAGATTGTATTTTTTTGCTAGTTGCTTAAACTGTTTATCAAATAAACTAGATGTTTTAAAGTTCATCTAGTAGCTCTTGTAGGGGTCTTGCCTTGCCTTGCTTTACTTCATCTAGTGATTTTTTTATATCACTAGCGATTTTGTGTTCCTTTTTATAGACTATCTTATGGAGAGCTTTTTTAAGCTCATCTTGTATATCTATGCCTCTACTCAAAAGCTCCCTATAAACCCCATCATCTAGCTGTAGTTTTATGGTTTGCATTTTCAAATCCTAAAGATAAATTTATAGACTAATTATACTACAACAAAACCTTAACATCTTTTCTAGCTCTAGTTATAGCAACATAAGCTAAGCGGTACTTCATCTGCTCATCTAAACCCCACATCTTAGCGAGTGAGCCTATGTCGACATAGACACTATCATAAGTGCTACCTTGAAGCTTGTGTATGGTAGAAGCAAAGGTGTAGCTAACATTTGCATATGAGTTTTTGATGGAGTAGTAGGTATCCCAAAGTTGTGATTTTTTAGGGTATTTTGCCTTATTTGCCTCATCTGCTATAGCTTGAAGTTCGTTTTTATATCGCTCTTGAGAGTTAATATCTACCACTTTTATGGCAAACTTCGAACCCTCTATCTCACACTTAAAGTACTCTATGCCTAGCCTATTGTCTTTACAAAGCTCTGAGTTTTTTACCTTTACTATCTCGCCATTGTGGTAGATTTGCATATCATTTATACTATAAGCATCATCAAACCTTAGATTATCGCCCACCCTTATAAACTCAGGTTCACTCACCCCTTGAGTTTGCCAAAATCTATCGCGAATGCTCTTGTTTAGGGCATTTACACTTTTGTTTGTGTAGGTTGTTAGTATCTTATCATCTTCATACCACTTCTCACCCTTACAAAAATCCTCCACAAAAAGCTCAAGTGAGTTAAAAATCTCAACTCCATCAAAACTCTCAAATACCTTTTTAAGTGGCACAAACTCATCTTTTTCTATCATAACCCTTAGAGTTGTCGCAGCTCTTAGTATATAGCTATCTCTTGCTTGTCTTACCACCTCATCTAGCGTGAAACTATTTTGTAGCCCAAACACCCCAGAAGCAGCGGCACTAACAGGTGGAAGCTGAAAACTATCGCCTATAAACACCACAAACCCTACCCGCTCATCTCTTATCGCCTCTACTATATAGCCAAAAAGCTCCTCTCCTATCATCGAACTCTCATCTACAAAAAGTATCTTTGTTGAGTCCTTTTTAGCACCCTTATCTACTACAAAATGCTCCACTCCGCTATCATAATCTAGCTTTGGTTTTATAGCCAAAAATGAGTGTATAGTCTTGCAAGTCGCTTTTATGTTGTGAGTTAGTAAAAACTCAGCACTAACACTTGTGGCCTTGTGAGTTGGACTTGTTAGTGTCAAATCGTAGTTTTTGCGGTTAAAGTAGTGGGCTAGTTTTGCACTAAGATATGTCTTACCTGTCCCCGCAGCACCACTTAGGCTTAACATATAGTAGGCGGGATTGTCACTTTTTAAGAGACCCTCAAGTGCATACTCAACACTCGATATGATGTTATCAAAAACTTTTTGCTGATGTGTGGTTAGTGTGCTCATATTCCCCCTTTATTTTATTAATTATGATTTAAAAAATCTGATACAAATCCATTCTTATCCAATATCTTCATAACACCTCTCAAAAGATAATTGCTCCCAAATCTTAATGTATAAATTCTACCATTTGCAACTGTTGGCATAATAATTTTTTTATCTTTTAATTTTGCCATAATATTTGATTTTTTCTTTGAATCAGTTATCCCTAAAAAACTAAGCTCTTCTGATTTCATTGACACATCATGCTTATTGATCATATATTCTAAGATTTTATATTCTTGTGTAGTTATATGTTCATTTTGAAAAGCTAGTTTTATTGTTGGCAGTAAAATAATATTTTTAACATATTCAAGATTTAAAAGTGAATCTATTTTTTCGATTTCATTTTTTAAGCCTAAGAGAAAATATTCACACCATTCTAGTATATCATCATCATTCAAACTATCTGCTTTAGATAACATATCATAATACTTATCTCTATCTGTATAAAATACTGATGATGGGTTTATTATCCTTCCTTGCTTAACTTGAAACCCAAGTTTTATTAAAAAAGCATAGTTTAGCAACCTTCCCATTCTTCCATTTCCATTATCAAATGGATGAATAAATTCAAATCTATGATGAGCGATTGCAACCATCAACAACTGATACTGTTCCCTATGAGCAAAGTTTATAAAATCAACAAAATCTCTAAAATAATCAGGCAATTTCATTGAATGCTCTGGTGGAGTATGTCCAGATTTTTTTATAGTAACATTATTATGTCTTAATTCACCTGGATACCTTGAACCCTCACCTTTTGGAGGAGGAGTAAGATTTTTTGTAAGTATTTTATGGATTTGAGAAATATATGCACGATTTAATAATGTATTTTCATCTGTATTCTCTTCAATAAACTCTATTGCTTTATAAAGATTCTTAATTTCATCGCTTGATTCATCTTTTGTGTTATCTTGCTCAATTATTTTTTCTACATACTCTGAAAGTGTTGTGTTGTTACCCTCTATTCTCGCACTTCCAAGGGTTTCTAATATATGAAATATCTCTTTTAATTGAAAAAATATATAAGGCGGTACATCTCCCCCAAGTTTTTTGGTTCTAAGCTTTTCTAGATCTAAAATAACATTAGCCAAATTACTTCCCCATGATGGATCAGGAATCGTAATTTTTTCCATTTACTTCCTTTAAGATTTTACATTACTTCCATATAAACACGGTATAGATGCCATTATATAGGAAAAAGATTAAATGTTATATTATTTATTACTTCCATTTTAAGCTAAATCTTACTTCCTTTGGATTGTTCTATTTAAACTTGATTTGGAATCTCTCTGCAAGAAAGTTTTATAGTCTTATTTAAAAAAATTAAAACCTATCTATTTTTAGTCCAATCTTCTATCTTTAAATCTTCAACTCTTTTAAACTCATTTGTATTATTTGTAACTAAAACTGCATCTAAACTTTTAGCATGTGCGGCGATAAATAGGTCATTTGAGCCGATTATTTGACCTTTTTGTTCAAGTTTTGTTCTAATTTTTCCATATTCATAAGAAGCATTTTCATCAAAAGCCAACCTTTGAAGTGGGAGTAAAAACTCACTTACCGCAACTTCAAGTTTTTTACTATTTTTTTTCATAACTCCATAATAAAGTTCTGCAACACTTATTGAAGATACTGCAATTATATGCTCTTTTGAGATTTTTTCAAACTTATCTATTAGCGAATAATCTCTATTTTTTATAATATAAGAGATGATATTTGTGTCCAAAATATAAATCAAAATAGCTCCCTTTCTTGAATTTTTGGCTGATTTCTCTCTAAGTTAAAATCTTCTAAATCATTAAGTGCATTTCTCATAATATCCCATCTGCTTTTCTCTCTTGGGATAATTATTAAAGAGTTTCCTATCTTTTCAATATATACTTCATCGCTATTTACTCTGTACTCTTTTGGAAGTCTTATTGCTTGACTTCTTCCGTTTTGAAAAACTTTTGCTATCATAGTCATATTAAACTCCTTGAGTGATATATATTTTTAAGTATATATCACTTACTCTTAAAATTATTTAAAATCTAGTTTTGGATTAAACTCTTCGGAACTGAGACTAAAGTCTCAGTTCCGAAAACTGTAAGCATCATAAATTTGCCCATTAAAAAAGATGTTTTGATTAAATTCCAAAGAGTTGTTTTTTATTTTTGATTTTATAAATTGCATATCATTTTCAAGTGCAAAAAGCCTTTGTTCTGTAATTTTATGATTATTTATTGCATATCCATTTTGAATATAGTTTTTTAACACAGATGTTGCCCATTGTCTGAATTTTATTGCTTTAACGGAGTTTGTTCTGTATCCAACAGATAAAACAATATCCAAATTATAATGCTCAATATTTCTTACAATATTTCTATTCCCTTCTTTTTGAACTATTTCCAAAATGGAAACAGTTGAAAACTCATTTAACTCATTATCTTTATAAATATTTTTAATGTGCTTTGAAATAGCAGGAATATTTACTCCAAAAACTTCAGCTATTTGCTTTTGTGTTAGCCAAATTGTTTCACTATCAACCGAAACTTTGAGTTCTAGTTCCCCATCATTGTAAACTACTAAATTTGATAAATCTTGCATTTTGTTTCCTTCAAAATTTAATCTTAGATTGTATCAAAAAAAGATACCAAGTGAAACAAATATTACAATTTGTAATTATTTTAATCTATTAAAAATCAAATCTATATCAAAACTCATCTTTGAAAATGCAAACCATTTTTTACCCAAATCTTTCAAACTTGCTCCCAAATGATAAATCTCTTTTTTATCGATAATCAAAAATCTATCGTGGCTAGATTTAAAAGTTTTTAGAGAGATATTTTTATACTGTTTTGAATACTTTTCAAAATCTAGTTTTAGCTGTTTTGAAATTGTTGAAGTGTAAATTGTAAAATTTATATTTGGATATTTAGAAAAAAGAGTAAAAACTGTATCATCTATATAGTTATCTATCAAAACGATTTCACTCTTTGCTCGTTTTATTAAGTCATTCACAAAAGAGTAAGCATCGTAAATTTGTCCATCAAAAAAGATGTTTTGTACTGGAATATTGTTTTTATCTTCTAAGGCTTTAAAAAGTATATTAAAATTTTTATCATGGATTGTTAAGCGATTTTCTATTCTTTCAAATCTTTCAAACAAAGCTATATTTTGAGAGATTAGTTTTCTCATATTTGCAAAAGTTTTTATTAGATTTATTGTTACTTGCGATGCAACTTTACTCTTAAGTATTGTTGCTAACATATAAATTCCTTGTTCTGTAAAAACTTTTGGATTTGTTCTTGTTTTAATAAAACTTGTGGTCGAAATTTTCGACCGCAAATATTCAAACTCCAAATTATTTAATTCAAAATAGAAATCATCCATAAATTTATCTTTATTATTTTTAACAGCCTCGTTTATTCTTTTTGTTTCAACACAATAAAGCTCTGCTAAATCTCTATCCAACATAACTTGCATATTTCGTACGGTGTATATTTTATCTTTTATACTGTTTTCATTTATGATTAAATCTTGCATTTTGTTTCCTTGAAAATTTAATCTTAGATTTTATCAAAAAAAATCAAGACTAGAAAGAAATATTGCAATTTGTAATTAAATTTGATTTTTATATTTTTAAGCTTTTTCAAATAGCTCTTTTCTAGCTTCAAATCCTTTTTGTATCGTTTGCTAAAAACTTTTCAGTATGATTTATTTTGATTCTCTTTTTTAATTATTTATTTTTTGAACTTTTTAAACTTATCTTTAATATATTTTTCTATATCAACTTTAAATTCATTAACAGCCTTTTCTTTTACAATTTTTAACAAATCATCATATATATTTAATTTAGCACAATTTCCACATTTTATATTCTCATTTTCTTTTGGTACATAATCTTTATGTGGTATTTGAAAATTTGATGAACCACAAAAAATACATTCTAATTTCATTTCTTTTGTTTTAACCATTCTATCTCCTTTTTTATATTTTCTAATTCATTATTAACATTTTTATTTTGAATTTTTGAAGTTATATAAAATGTAATCAATACCGTAATAATTGATATTAAAATAGGTAAAAAGAATTTTTCAAATGTATATTTTAGCCATTTTTTATTATTTTCTATTTTATTCAATTTAATAGCCTTTGATTTTCTAAAACCATTATCCGTTAATTGAATCTTACTAAATTCACGTCCACCAATAACTGTTCTTTTAATTAATTCCTCATTTATAGCTTTCATTAAAACTTTTTTAATTAACTCATTGTCTATTGTCTTAATTGTTTTCTTAAATTTTTTTAAATCTTCCCCATCTTCAAATTTTTGATCGGGTGCATTTAAATATTTTTCTACAAATTCAAAACTGAAATTAAATACTGTATTTTGGATGGTACTAGCATTATTTTCAATCTCATCCGTCATAAAAACCAATAATTTGTTTAAGTGTTTTTCTAACATAACTAATATACTCCTTTAATATAAATTCACAAATCATATTATTAATAAGTAAAAAATATCGTAGATTTAAACAAGATATCTTAAGAAATATTTTTGATTTTTAGCTAATTTGAAAGTGGGACTTTATCCTCGCCATTAGATTAGTCTTATTTCAATATGTTTATTAAAAACCAATAATTCATTAACTAAAAAATCAAATTTTATACTTCTGTTTTTTTCAAAAAAACAGACACCATAACCATCTAGCCAAATAACCGAAAAATGTAATTTAGTTAGAGTGATTTTATAATTATCTTGAATTAATTTAAAAAAATGGTTTGAAAAATAATCTATATTTTGAATAAAACTGTTTATTTTATCCTTTAAGTGTATGATATGAAAATAGTCAATCTGCGATTTTCCATTGCTCATAATTCCAGATATATAAAT
>JACDJA010000411.1_pt1 | contig 50262 bp, 41 predicted proteins | sample 7449241 | NCBI WGS metagenome assembly JACDJA01 (sample SAMN14253289, study PRJNA609438) | sludge metagenome | isolation source: initial anaerobic sludge | collected 2018-12-20 | reverse complement strand
TTGCGCGTGCTGCGGGTGGTCGCCCGCCCACGCGGCCAAACCCTGCCCCAGGTAGAACGCAGTCGAGTCGCCGACCACCAAGATGCGAACCGGCCGGTTGGGCGCTGGCGGCAGCACCGCACCCGACGACGACTTCACCGGCCCCGCCGCGGCCGCCGCCACAGCACCCTCCGCCCCCACCGAGCACGTCGCCGCCGGCGCCGGCACCCGCGCTGCGGCGTAGCCGAACGCGGCCGCAGCGAGCACCTCACGGGCGGGCTCGGGGCCCCCGCGGGTGGCGGGCATCACAGCGATGACGAGCAGCGCCACCGCCATCGTCGCTCCCGCCACCACGTAGGTTCGCCCTGGCGCCCAGTGGCAACGACGGATTGGCTGCTCGAGCGCGTAGAACGACACCACCGACACCGCCAGCGTGACGCCCGCGGCCACCGCGAACCCCCCGGGCCGTGCCAGCTGCCACCCGTGCTGGCGCAGCAGCAGGAAGACGGGCCAGTGATACAGGTACACGCCGTAGCTGATGGTGCCCAACCACACCACCGGCCGCAGTGACAAGGTGCTGCGCACCGCACCAGGCACCTGCAGCGACAGCACCAACGCCACCGACACCAGCGCCAAGGGTGTCATCCACCCTGTGTACGCCGGCCCCGAGCCGGCAGGCAGCAGCACCGCCAACGCCACCACCGCACCCAGCGCCGGCGGCGCGAGGTAGCGAGCGCGGGCAGGCACCCGCCCGCCGTTCACCAACCATGCAGCGGCGGTGGCGCCGACCAGCATCTCGCCCAGCCTGGCGGGCGTGGCCCAGTACGCCGCATCGGGCCCGGCAACGACGGCGATCGCCGGTGCCACCAGCGCACACAGCGCGGTGAGCAGCGCGAACGGTCGCAGCACGGGCCGGCCAGCACGCCTCGCCCGCCGAGCGAGCGCCACGGCCACCACCGGCCACACCAGGTAGAACTGCTCCTCGATGGCCAGCGACCAGTAGTGCGCGACCGGCGACACGAGCGCGGCCGATTGTGCGAACAATGCGCTGTAGCTGGAGCTCCCTGCCAGCTGCACCCAGTTGGACACCTGGGCCACGGCACCACGCATCTGGGCGGAGAAGCCGGCGACCAGCTGGAACTCGCCGAGCGCTCGCGCGGCCAGCACCGCCAGCACGCAGGCGGTGCTGGCGGGCAGCAGCCGGCGCAGCCGTCGTGCGTAGAACCTGCGCAGCGACACGGTGCCACCGGCCTGGAGCTCGGTGAGCAACAGCATCGTGATGAGGAACCCGGAGAGGGTGAAGAACACCGACACACCGAAGTAGCCACCGTGCATCCAACCGAAGCCCGCGTGGAAGCACAGCACCAGCGCGATCGCCAGTGCTCGGATGCCGTCGAGCGCCGGCTGGTGCGCCAGCGAGCGAGCTGGTGTGTCGGTGCTGCTGGTCACCACTACTCGGTGTGCAACGTGGGATACGCGTGCACAGCATCGAGGGTCTCCTCGGCATCGCTCTGCGCGAGCAGCTGCAGCACCACGGCCGCCACGTACATGCCCAATCCGGTGAGGAGTGCCTGGTTGAAGCCCACCGCCATCGAGAGGATGGTGGTGACCGACGAGCCGATGACCGAGAAGAAGCCGTTGACCGCCCAGCACCAGGCCACGAGGCGGCCACGCACCGCCTCGTCGCTGCCCGAGGCCTCGACAGCGGCATCGATGCCGGTGGGCAGGAACACCCCCAGCAACAGGCCCACGGGGAACAGCAGCGCCACCACCACGACGATGCGCGCCCACTGCGGCCATGCCAGCGCGGTATCGGTGATGGAGTCGACGACCGAGATGTACAACAGGCTGAGCACCACCAGCGAGCCGACCACCGCCGGCAGGCCCGCCACCGGCCAACGCTTGACCACCCCGGAGAATCGTGCCCCCACCGCGGTGGCGATGAGCAGCGTGAACAGCGAGACCGACAGCGACAGCGTCGGGAACCCGAGCAACAGCGCGAAGCGTTGGATCATCGAGATCTCGATCAGCATGAAGCCCAGCCCGAGCGCGGCGAAGTACCCGAACAGGCGTGCTCGGCCGCGCACCTTCACCGCCTGACCACGACGCCGGGTGAGGCCGAACGGCAACCACAGGAAGAGTGCCGCAACCACGGTGGACACACCCACCAGCACCACCAGCAGGCGTTCACCGATGGCGATGTCGTTGTCCTCGAAGTCGCGCGACCAATCGGTGATCACGGTGCCGAAGTCGGTGAAGTGCCAGAAGAACGGCCGGTCGTCGTCGATGGCGCCGATCTCGAACGGATAGTCGTCGACGATCGCCTCGACCTGCGCATCGTCGAGCGTGATCAGGTCGGACGTGACGCCGTCGGCCCGCACCGCGTTGGGCAGGTACTTGGCCTCCGACTTGGGGAGGCCCTGCAGCGCACCATCGATGCGCCCCACCGCGTCGGGGTCGACCGGGGATGCGAAGAGCATGATGGTGCTCACCTTCTCCAGGTCGTCCTCGCCGGTGTCGATGATGAGGCCGACGTGCTGGTCGAACGCGTCGACACGGTCGTCCATGGCCGCCCGCGCGGTGACGAGGTAGCGAGCCGTGCGCGTGGGACGGCGATCGAACGCGAAGTCGCCGAACTGCGCCACCACGGCTCCCTGCGGGGTGAGGTGGTCGAACGCCGTCTCGATCATCTCGCGGGTGTACAGGTAGCTCTCCGACAGCACGAACGCGCCGGCAGTGGCGGCGTTGGAAGCCGCGTAGCTGTCGGGCGCGACGAACCAGATGAGGTCGTACTCCGTGTCGGATCGCGCCAGGAAGGTGCGACCGTCGCCTTGCACGTAGTTGACGCGCGGGTCGTCGACGACGTGCCCCGAGTAGTCGGCGAACGTGTTGCGCAGCATGTTGACCGTGACCGGGTTCAGCTCCACGGCGTCGACGTGGCCGGCGCCATAGGTGAGCGAGGCCATGATCTCGTTACCCCCCGCAGCGCCGATGATGAGCACCGACGGCGCGTCGTTCGCCAGCGCGGCGAAGGGCACCTGGCGGATGTCGGTGTCGAACCGGGAAGTGGTCGCCGGGGTGCCGTCGTAGCGCCAGATGGACGAACCCCACAGGCCGTCGTGGTGCAGCACCTTCAGGTCGCCCAGATCCACTGCGTCGACACGGAACACAGCGCCCCAGTCGCCGGCCGCCACCGTGTCGGTGTCCTTCAGGGTCTTGGTGGCGTCGGTGCGCACCTCCAACTGCCCACATGCCAGCGCGAGCAGCGCGACGGCCGCGACCGACACTGCGGTGGCGACCCACTGGCGACCTTCGGCCAGCACCATGCCGAGGCCCAGCAACGCCAGCAGCACGAGCGAACCGAGGATCATCGCCGGCGGCCCGATCGTGGACTCCAACGGCACGGCCACGAGGCAGCCGGCCGCCGCACCGGCAAGATCCCAGAAGTACAGCCGCCGCATGTGCGCCGCTTGGTTGACCACCAGCGAGGCGAACAGCACACCGACGGCGAAGAACACCCCGGTGATGGACACCGACAACACCAACAGCAGCACCAGCTGCCACAGTGCCTGCCGCAAGGAACCGGTCCAGATGAGGTTGACGTCGGTTGCCAGGCGGGCCACCACCGCGTAACCCACCACGCCCGCCACGGCCGCCAGTGGGGCGATGCGTTGCACCAGGCGCACGGTGTCGACCGAGCGCAACCGGTTGGAGAGCGACGTGAACGCACTGGCGGCGCCCAGCCCCAACAATGCCAAGCCGATGACGAAGTACGTGTAGTAGTAGAAGAGCTTGAACGAGATGACGCGCGTGTAGGCGATCTCCAGCGTCAGGCTGACGAACCCGATGACGAACGCCGTCACCAAGCGCAGCACGACGGCGCGCCTCCTGGAAAAGCTGGGCGCTGACATCATGAACTGGTTCCTCTGGGCCTCACGGCTGGTCACGGTAGCCGCGCGCACCCCTGCCGGCAGCGACGGCAACGGCGGCCAGCAGCACCACGGTGGGTTCCGCGCTCGAGCGAATGCGATGGCCGCCGTAGAACAGCACCGTCGTGCACAGCACCAACAGCACTGGCAGCAGCAGCAACCAACGGTCGCGGCGGCGAACGAGCCGAGCGCCGAGCACCGCCGCGGCCGCCAGCAACCAGAACGAGACCACGCCCGCCCACGCGGCCCAACGCGGCCGCTCCTCACCCACGTCCTGATGGACGAGGTCGCGCAAACCGTACAGATCGAGCGTGCGCCCCACTCTGGCCAAGACGACGCCGGGTACATCGCTGAGGTGGTCGCGCACGTAGTGCACTGCCAACGATCGTTGCCGGGCCGACCGCACGCTGGGCTCCTCGTCGGGCGAGTAGTCGGGGTCGGCGACCACGCAGAGCACCGTCCAGCCACCCATCGTCGCCCCGTGATAGCTGTCGGCACAGTTGGCGCCCAGCCAGGTGGTGCCGTCGTTGGTGGTGAGCAGCACCGGCTTCTCGAAGCGGGCCAGGTTGAACGCCACCCACGGCAGCAGCACCGCCGCGGCAACCAGGGCCACCGGCAGCACCGCACGCAAGCGGGCGTCGCCACGGCGGCGGCGTGCGATCACCAACCACAGCAGCACCAGCGGAATCAGCAGCACAAGCTCGCTGCGGGCGAGCGCACCGAGACCGAGCGCCACACCCAGTGCCACCTGCGACCGTCGGTCGTCGCGCTCGACGGTGTCGAGTGCGAACCACAGCACGCATGCGACCAGCAGCATGCTGACGCTCTCCGACATCACCAAGCCGTCGTTCATCCACAACGTGGGAGCGACGGCCGCGATGGCAGCAGCGGCAACGCCCACCCGCCGGCCCCCCAACCGTGTGCCCAGCCGACCCAACAGCCACACCAGCGTGATCCCACACGCGACGGTGACCATCCGTTGCCACCGCACGAAGTCGTCGCCCCAGCTGAACGGCGCCATCAGCAGCGATGTCAGCGGGCCGTGCTCTGCCCCCGGCTGGTCGACGAACAGCTCCCGGAACAGGCGGCCATGGGCCAGCTGGTACGCCTGCCCGCTGTAGTAGTACGAATCGTTCAGCCGCAACGGCTGGTTCCACTTGGTGAGCAGGTAGCCGATGCGGATGGCCGCGCCGGCCAGCACCGCAGCCCGCACGGCGCGGCCATGGCTCGGAGTGGTGGCCTCGACCGGCATGCAAGGCACACGGTAGCGCCACCGTGTCGCAGCGGACCGCACGGGCATGGGCGGCTCGGCGGTGCCACGGCACTAGCCTTTCCCGCCGAAAGGGGTGCTGTCGTGAAGGTCGGCGTGCTGGTGGTGGCGTACAACGCAGAGACGACGTTGGCACGCGTGCTCGACCGCATCCCCGATGCGACGCAGCTGCGGCTCGCCGAGGTGCTCGTGCACGACGACCACTCCACCGACGACACCCACGGCGTCGCGCAGCAGTACGAAGGCAGCAACCCACGCTTCCACCTCACCGTCGTTCGGCACCCGCAGAACCTCGGGTACGGCGGCAACCAGAAGGCCGGGTACACCTACGCGATCAACCACGGATGGGATGTCGTGGTGCTGCTGCACGGCGACGGCCAGTACGCGCCGGAGATCATGGGCGACATCATCGACCCCATCGTCAACGGCGAGGCCGATGCCGTGTTCGGCTCGCGCATGATGCACCGCGGCGAAGCACGCAAGGGCGGAATGCCGCTGTACAAGTACGTGGGCAATCGCATCCTCACCACCACTCAGAACACGCTCACCGGGCTCAAGCTCAGCGAGTGGCACTCCGGCTACCGGGCCTACCGGGTGAGCGCTCTCGCGCAACTGCCGTTCGTGGGCAACTCCGACGGGTTCGACTTCGACACCGAGATCATCCTGCAACTGGCCGACGCGAAGATGAAGATCGTGGAAGTGCCCATTCCCACGTACTACGGCGACGAGATCTGCCACGTCAACGGGCTGGAGTACGCCAAGGACGTCGTGATCGACACGGTTCGCTATCGCCTGGGCCGCTCCGGCTTCGGCAGCGGGCACCTCGGGCACGTGGCCGAGCCATACGCGTTCAAGCCCTCTCCGTACAGCTCGCACGGGCGCATCCTGCAGATGCTGCAGGGCCGGTCGCCGATGCGCATCCTCGACGTCGGGTGCGGCCCCGGCTGGCTCGCCAAGGCGCTCACCGACGCCGGACACACGGTGGTGGGTGTCGACATCGCCGCCGCCGAGGGCGTGACCCAGCGGATGAGCCGGTTCGTGCGCGCCGACCTCGCCGACGGCATCCCCGACGATGTCGGTGGCGACTTCGACCTGGTGTTGGCCGCCGACATCATCGAGCACCTGCCGAATCCGGCTCGCCTGCTCAGCGACATGGCCGGCCGTGTGCGCCCGCTGGGCTCCATCATCGCCAGCGTGCCCAACATCAGCCACTGGTACCCGCGATTCCGCATCACCGCCGGCCGCTTCGACTACGACCAACGCGGTGTGCTCGACGAAACGCACCTGCGCTTCTTCACCCGCCGCCGCTTCCTGCGCGTGGCCGAGGAAGCCGGCCTGGAAGAGGTGTCGTTCCGCCACACCGGGCTGCCGCTCGATGCACTCGGCCTCAGCGGCTCGACGGTCGTCACGGGCACCATCGGCCGCGCCGACCGCTTGCTGGTCAGCGTGTGGCCGACGATGTTCGCCTACCAGTTCGTCTACGAGTTCACGCCGTGGCGAGGTGGCGCTCTGCGCAGCGACATGCCGCAATGACCCACGCGTCGTCACGCGCGGCACCAACCGCATCACCCACCAGCGCGCTCGACCGCTACGAGCCATCGCTCGACGGCATGCGCGGCATCTGCATCGCTGCCGTCGTCGGCTACCACGGTTGTGCCCAAGCGGGTCTCACCGGCTGGGTTCGAGGCGGGTTCATCGGCGTCTCGGTGTTCTTCACGCTCAGCGGCTTCCTCATCACGTCGCTGCTGCTGCGCGAGCACTCGAGCACCGGGCGCATCCACCTGTCCCTGTTCTGGGCCCGGCGCATCCGCCGCCTGTGGCCAGCGGCCGGTGCGGTCGTGCTCGCCGTCGTGCTCCTCAGCATCTCCGGGCCGCTCGCGGCACAACGTTCCGACGCGATCGCCGCCACGTGGAACGTCACCAACTGGCACGTCATCGCCGGTGGCGAGAGCAAGCTGCTGCAAACCATCGTCGGTCCGTTGGGGCCCACCTGGTCGCTGGCTGTGGAGGAGCAGTTCTACATCCTGCTCGCCCTGCTGCTCGTGGTGGTCGCTCGTGCCACGCGGCCACCACTCGTGCTGGGGGTCGTCGCCGTGCTCGGCGTGGTGCTGCCGGCGGCGCTGTCCAACGTGGTCACCGACTGGCAGCCGTCGCTGGAGTTCAACACGCTGCTGCGCATGCCGGAGCTGTTCGTCGGCGTGCTGCTCGCGTTGTGGCGGCGCAGCGATCGCTGGCAGTTGCGCGGCCCTGCCCAGGGTGACCGTGCCGCCGGCACCGGGCTGCTGCTCCTGCTCGGGTTGTTCCTCTTCGTCGACTACACACCGCCGTGGCTGTTGCGCGGCGGCTACTCGCTGGTCGCGTTGGTCGCCGCTGCCACCATCGTCGGTCTGCTGCAGCACGGCCGGGTCGCCGCGCTGCTGGCGCGGGGTCCGCTGCGCTGGTTGGGCACCGTCAGCTACTCGCTGTACCTGGTGCACTGGCCGGTGATGTCGGTGCTCACCCGCGACCGCACCGGCCTCGATGGGCCCCTGTTGCTGGTGCTGCTGGTCGCCGTCTCGCTGGCAGTCGGCTGGGCGCTGCACGCGCTGGTCGAGCGGCCGGTGCGCCGGTTGCGCACACCGACCACGCCCACCATCGTCGCCGGCTTCGCGGGCGGCGCGCTGCTCACTGTGCTGAGCCTGGTGGTGCTGTGATCACCACCGCCGCCCGTCGCGTGTGGGTCTGGCACCGCACGCCGGAGTCGCTGTGGTCGCGCCGCATCACGCTGGCGGCAACCATCGTCTTCCTGCTGGTGGTCAGCCGCTGGCGGCCATGGGACCTGTTCGACCGAGGCGGCTTCAGCACCGACTTCTACGACGCCCAGGCCCACGCCTTCCTGCGCGGGCGTCTCGACGTGCCTGCGCACATCCCCGGGCCGGAGGGCTTCCTGATCGACGGGAAGACGTACCTCTACTACGGCCCCACGCTGGCTGTACTGCGCCTACCCTTCGCGCTCTTCGGGCATTGGGCCGATGGCCGTCTCTCGGCGGTGTCGATGGTGGCCGCCTTCTTCGTTGCCTGCACCACCACCTTCCACCTTGCTCGTCGCGTCGCCTCGTTGCTCGGTGGTGGCTCACCTCGCCGGTACGCAGTGCTCGTCGCCGCGGTTGCCTGCTCGCCGGCGCTCAGCCTGGCGGGCTGGAACAGCGTCTACGACGAGACCGAGCTGTGGGCGTTCGCCCTCTTCCTCCTCACCGCCACCGCTGCGTTGCGGATGTGGGCAGCGCCCGGCCGCCACACCTTCCTCGTGGCCGTCGCGCTGGCGACAGCGACGGTGCTCACCCGATCGAGCGTCGGCATCGGCGCGCTCGCAGCGGTGGGGTTCACCGGCGCCCTGCTGTGGCGCCGCCACCGCCGCGTCGCGGTGGCGGCCGGTGCCGGCGCTGTCGGCGGGCTGCTGCTCAACGTGGCCGTCAACCTCGCCAAGTTCGGCACCTTGCTCGACCTGCCGGCGGACCGACAGCTGCTCAGCCTGCAGAACCCTGCCCGCGCCGCATGGTTCGCCGGCAACGACGGCAGCTTCTTCAGCCTCCGCTTCCTGCCCACCACCGTGGTGCACTACCTGCGGCCCGACACCGTGCGGTTCGAGCGACTGCTGCCATTCGTGCGCTTCGGGCCACTCGCCACCGAACACGGCTCGTACCCACTGGAGGGCAACACGCCCGCTTCGTCGCTGCCGACCTCGGCCACGCTGCTCTTCCTCCTCGCGATCCTCGGGGTGTGGGTGATCGTTCGTCGCCGATCGTGGCCGCTGGCGGCCGTGCTCGCAGGTGCTCTCGCCGGCGCGGCCCCCACCTTCCTCATCGGCTTCGTCGCCAACCGCTACCTCACCGACATGTTGCCGGCGCTGGTGGTTCCGGCAGCCGCGGCGGTGGCCACGGTGGCCCTGCCGGCCGGTGCGGCCGGCCGCGGGGTTCGCTGGCTGGTCACCGTGCTCGTGGTGTGGGGCACCTGGGTCAACGTGGCACTGGCCGTGTGGACGCAGAACCTGAAGCAGCCCGGGTTCACCGAGATGCGTTACCGCGTCGACGACGCGATCTTCGGCGGCCCGCCACCATCGGTGATCGATCTGCTGCCGGCGAGCAGCGCACCCCGCGACGGCATCGTCGCGATCGACGGCGAGTGTGCCGGGTTGTACATCGCCGAGCAAACGCGGTGGGTGCCGTTGGAGCTGGCCGAAGGCGAGCGCCGGCTGCGGGGCACGATCGAGTCGACAGACACCCCCGTCATCGTCTCGGCGCCCGAAGGCGACGTGCACATCACGTTCGCCGATGGCGCAGCCACGGCCAGCTACACACCTGTCGACGGCGAGCCGGCGATCGGTGTCGCGGTTTCCCTGGGCGATCTGCCGGCCCTCGTCGACATCACCTCCGACCCGATCAGCGGTGGCCTGCGCGTGCAGGTGGCCGGCAGGCAGAGCCTGTTCGCCTTCGCTGCGCCCTCGCTCGCCCAGGCCACCATCACCGACAACCTGCGCCCGAGCATCGCTGTCGACGGCAACACGCCGCTGTGCGACTTCCTGCAGTCGCGACGAGGAGGCGGCAGTAGCTTGGGCGCACGTGGATCTGCGTGAACGACCCGACGGCGACAACCGGCACCCATGGGAGATCAGTCGCGCTCGCTTCTTCCGACGGCTGATCCACCGCCACGTGCAGCCGGCACCCACCTCGGTGCTCGACATCGGTTCCGGCGACAGCTGGTTCGCCACCGAGTTGCTGGCCGAGCTGCCCACCACCTCGCAGATCGTCTGCTGGGACGCGAACTACACCCTCGACGACCTCACCGAAACCATCGACCCCGGGTTGCTGCGTACGGCGCAACCGCCCAGCCAGCAGTACCCCTTGGTGCTCGCGCTCGATGTGCTGGAGCACGTGCAGGACGACGCCGAGTTCGTTGCCGGCTCCATCGCTCAGCGGGTACAGCCGGGCGGGCTGCTCATCGCCAGCGTGCCGGCTCACCAATGGCTGTTCACCAGCCACGACCAGGCGCTGGGCCATTACCGGCGACACACTCACGCCACGCTGCGCGCACTGCTGGCACCATCGTTCACCGTCGTGCAACAGGGCTCTCTTTTCCTGTCGCTGGTGCCCCCTCGCGCCGCGCAGCGGCTGCTCGAACGAGTCCGGCCGCCACGCGAGGCGCCGTCGGTCGTCCACTCCGGTTGGAACCACGGCCCGATGCTCACCCGGGCCGTCGGCGGCGTGCTCGATGCCGACGCCCGCCTCGGTCTGGCTGCGGCTCGCCGGCGCCTGCCGTTCGCCGGGCTCAGCGTGTGGGCCGTGTGCCGTCGGGAGCACGAGTGATGGCGCCTTCGTCTCTGGGCGTTGCCATCGTGGTGCCCTGCTACAACGAAGCAGCGCGGTTGCGCATCGCTGCGCTCAGCGAGCTGGCGCGGGTGGCGGGTTGCGACGTGGTCGCGGTCGACGACGGCTCCACCGACGCCACCGCCGCACTGCTGGCCGAGGCCTCGGCGGCTGACGCTCGCGTGCACGTCGTGCAGCGGCCACGCAACCGCGGCAAGGGCGAGGCGGTCCGCCAGGGGCTGCTCTGGTCGCTCGCCGCGGGTTACGACGTGGTCGGCTTCTGCGACGCAGACTTCGCCACCCCCGCAACAGAAGTCGCCCGCCTCATCGACGCCTGTCACCAGGGCCACGTCGTTGCGCTCGGTTCGCGAGTCGGCCTGCTCGGCCACCAGATCGAGCGATCCCTGCCACGGCACTACACAGGGCGCGTGTTCGGCACTCTCAGCAGCGTGGTGCTGGGCTTCCAGGTCTACGACACGCAGTGCGGCGCAAAGGTGTTCCGCGGTGGTCCCGCGCTGCAGGCGGCGCTCGACGACCCGTTTGCCAGCCGCTGGGCATTCGACGTGGAGCTGCTCGGCCGGCTGGCGCACCAGCACCGCGGCACCGCCGACTTCCTGGAGGTGCCGCTGCAACAGTGGCACGACGTGGCCGGTTCGAAGCTCTCCCTGGCTGCCTCACTGCGTGCCACCGCCGATCTGGCCCGCATCCGGCGGGCGCTCGCTCGCCATCGGCGTGTCACCCCAGCGGCATGAGCACCACCGCCACCATCAGCGACCGGCGCAAGGCCACCAGCGCTTCCAGCCGCTGAGGATCCTCCCCCGACGCCTGCAGCGTGTCGATCTCCTCGCGCTGTGCCGCGTCGAGCCCGTCGTCGAACGCCAGCACCTGAGCTGCTGGATCGATGTCGAGCGCCGCGTCGCGCTCCAGCACGCGCACGATCCAGCGCTCCTCACCCGACGCCCGGCGGCCTTCACCGAGCTGGCGGACGAAACCTTCGTCCACCACCGTCAGCGGCTGGCCGTTGTCGAGCAGCACGAACAGCACGGGGCCGCTGAACGGCTCGGCGAAGCGCAGGTTCGCAGTGTCGAACTGCGCCGGCTCGGCGAGTTGCACCTGCTCCAACTGGTCGATCATCGACGAGATGACCGGCCGGTACTGCCGGAACGTGGCCGGCCCACCGTCGGTGAGGTGCGCCGGCAGGTTGATGATCACCAGCACCACGATCGCGCCCATCGCGACCCGGGCACGGAAGCGACTGACCCGCCAGCCGGCGGGCGCCAGCCTCGCCGCAGCAGCGGCGAGCGACCACCACAGCAGCGCACTGATCGGCCACAACCACCTCATCTGATGAGGCGCCAACCCGAGCGGGCCGAGTGGCATCACCAGCATCGTGCCCAACGCACCGATCACGGCCACCACGACGACGAGCAGCAGATGCGCCAGTGCGCGGTCGCCGGCGCGGCGCAGCAGCAGCACACACCAGAGGGCAACTGCGAGCACGGCAGCGAGTGCAACGAACGACAGCGCCAGCGGCGGCCACGCGGCCACGTGCACCAAGCCATCCTCCGAGCGAGGCGTGATCGGTATCGAGTCCTGGAACGACGGCCGCAGGAACCACGGCGGAATCGCCACGATGTGTGCCACCAGCCGCACCCCGAGGCCGGCGCCGATGGTGTCGGAGGACGATGAACTGGCACCGGCAAGCCGGCTCAGGTTGCCCTCACCGGGGCCGAACAGCTGCTCGTACACGGGCTGCACCCAGCACAGCAATGCCACCGCGCCGGCGACCACCGCACCGCGACGCCACGGCGGCTGCCCGCCGGGAGCATCGCGCGCCAACCTCACCGACCGCCAGCACAGCAGCAGCGCGGCGGCGCCGACGAGCGCCACCACGTAGGTGAAGCTGAGGTGCGACTGCACGAGCAGGCTGGCCAACCCCACCATCCAGGCGACCGACCGCACGTGCCCGACCGCGCTGGCCGCAGCAGCGGCCAAGAAGGCGAGGAACGGCAGCAGCAGCACGTGCGGTTGCCACGGATCGACCAGCATCTCGCTGCCCATCGACCAGCTCAGCGACAGGCACGCGGCGGCCATCAGCAGCTCGCCGCGCCTGCCTGCCAGCAGTCGACCCTGGAACAGCGCAACGGCACACGCGGCACCGTTGATCGCAGCGACACCGATCACGGCACCAGCGCTGCCGCCGAGGAGCTTCACGAACGGGGCCAGCAGATCGAACAGCAGCGGGCCGGGGTTGTTGAGATCGGTACCCGCCGACAGTGACGCCGAGGTCCAGGTGCCCAGCCACGGGTGATCAGCCGTCAGCACGTCGGCGGCGCGCAGCTCGATCAACCCGTGGTCGCCGATGGGCACCCACCCGGCGCGCCATGCGTGCAGCACGGCCACGAGCAAGGGTGCCAACGTCAGCGCCAGCAGCGCGGCGGTGGGCGTGCACCGCCGGCGCCCCCATGTGATCAGCGCGCTCATCAGAACGACCCGGGCGGCGCGATGAACACGGCCGTCTCCTCGCCCAGCACCAGCATGCGCGCGAGCTGGGCCTCGACCCCATCGGGAAGTCGTGGGTCGAGCCGGGCAAGCATCAGGTTGGTGTCGACCAGCGCGACCACGTCGGCGAGGCCCGCACGCTGCAGCTCGTCGATCGCCTGCTCGCGCAGCAGTGCAAACTCGGCCAGCTGTGCGGCGTTGCGCGGCTCGTAGTAGGCAACCTCCACCACGCCCGGCCGTGTGCGCCAGTCGGCCACGTTGACGCCGGTCACCAGCGCCACCTCGGCGGTGGCCTGCGACGGGTCGATGATGCGCTGCGGCGTGACCGGTACCCGGAAGGTGTTGTACGCGCGGGCGGTGAAGCCACGCCGTTCCAGCTCGTTGATCAGGCCGTAACCCTGCGATCCGAAGAAGTAGGCATCGTCCCAGATGACGGCGTACACACCGTCGGGGCCGGTGGCAGCACCTTCGCCGCTGCGCAAGGCATCGACCGTCGGGTCGACGAGTGCGTCGAGCCCGCGCGACAGGTGATCCTCCGGAGGGTCGACCATGATCGAGTCGCGCACGAAGACCACTCCTGCGAGCGCCAGCACGGCCATTGCAGCGCGACCGACCGGCAATCGGCGCCGCCCGGCGGCCTCCCACCAGGCGACGAACGTCCAGACCGATGCCGCGACGGCGATCAGTGCGATCGACCACGACCACAACGTGAGGTAGTACCAGACCTTGCCGAAGATGCGGGCGGTGGAGAAGAAGGCCATCGCCGTGCTGACGGCCACCACCGCGTGCAAGCGTCGGATCCGGCGATCGGTGAGCCGCAACGAGGCGACCGCAGCGGCAACCCACAGCAGCAGCACCACGGCGCCCACGCCCCACCGTCCGCCGGCCAGATCGTCGAGGCTCTCGATCGAGTTGTCACCACGCCGCAGCGACGAGCTGACCACGTGCACGATGTCGAAGTGAGCCATCACGGTCTTCACGCCGACCGCGAGCCCCACCGGTGGCTCGGGCGGCGACAGGAAGTGCCGCCGCAGCATCGTGATGTTGCCGGGTGTCCGGCGGACCTGATCGACGAGCACGGGCAACCAGAGCACCGCGCCGAGCGCACCCGCCACCAGCACCGATGTGCGCGCCCTGCGCTCGATGGCCCGAGCGCGCCACCTACGCCAGCCGACGGCACCGAAGGCAACCACGCACAACGCCACGCACAGGGCCAGGTACGGCACGTGCGTCTGCGCGCACAGCGTGGAGAAGGCCACCAGCGGCACCAGCAGCAGGTGGTCGCCGTCGAGCACGCCCCACGCCGACAGCACCACGACCACGAAGCTGACCAGCGGCAAGTACGGGTTCCAGGGCTGGGTGAGCACGCTGGCGCCGAGCCACGCCATCACCACCATCAACACCGCTGCGACGCCCAGCACCAGGCGGCCACCCCCGCGACGGCCGGCCACCCAGATGGCTGTCCAGGCGGCGGCAACGTTGATGACCGCGGCAGCGACCAACAAGCCGTACGCGGTGCTGCCCAGCAGGCGGTACACGGGCGCGAGCAAGTAGAAGCTGAGCGGCCCGGGATGACTGCCCTGGTCGGGGAAGGTGCCGATGCGGCCGGGCAGACCGATGAGCGGCGTGTGCGGGCCGAGCACGTCGCGGACGCGCAGTTCGGTCATCGCCAGGTCGAGCACCGGCGACCAGTGACTGCCGGCCAGCGCCACCAGCGCCACGACGAACGGGATGGCCAGCGCTGCCCGCACCGACCAGGCCAGCGCGCGAGCGCTCATCGGTCGGAGAACCGCCGCCGGAGGGCACGCGCGCGATCGGTGATGCCCCAGCGAGTGACCAGCAGCATCGATTCCACGATGATGCGTCCCGACATCTTGCTGGTGCCCTTCTCGCGATCCTTGAACAGGATGGGCGTCTCGACGATCGTTGCGTTGCTGCGCGCCAGACGTCGGGTGAGCTCGGTGAGGAAGGCATATCCCTCGGCGCTGGTGCTGCCAGGTTCGATGCCGCGCAGCACCTCGGCCCGATAGCCCCGGAAGCCGGCGGTGCAGTCGCGCACCTTGGCGCCCAGCAGCAGACCGGTGTAGCGATTGCCCCAGCGTGACAGCAGGCGCCGGCGCAACGGCCAATCCTGCGTGCCACCGCCCGCCACGTAGCGGCTACCGATCACCACGTCGGCACCGTCGTGCAGCAGCTGCAGCATCGTGGGAATCACCGCCGGGTCGTGCGAGAAGTCGCTGTCCATCGAGACGATGACATCGAAGCCCTGCTCGAAGGCCAGTGCGAACCCGTGCCGGTACGCGGCCCCGAGGCCGGGCTTGCCCTGGCGATGCACCACCTGGATCTGCCCCAGCTCGGCGGCCACCTGGTCGGCGATGGCGCCGGTGCCATCGGGGCTCAGGTCGTCGATGACCATCACATGGGCCTCGGGAACCGTGACGCGCAGGGCTCGCAGGAGGTCGGCGATGTTCTCGCGCTCATTGAAGGTGGGAACAACGACGACACAACGCACGGGCGGCGATGCTATCTCGCAGCTACGATTCCACCTGCTCATGCGCCAGGTGCCCGCTCTCCCCGTCGTCGGTTCGTTCGCCGAGCGCCTGCTCGCCGCCGACCTCCCCGACCTCACCGCCGCCAAGCGCAGAGAGGTCGTCGGCTTCATCGCCCACCGCGTCGATGCGCTGCCCAGCTTCACTCGCTTCGGCGTGCTGTTGCTCGGCACCGTCTTTCGCGCGTTGCTCGCCGTTCCTGGCGGTTGGGGCGTGGCCCGGCTGCTCATCGCACTGCCGCTGCCGCTGGTTGCCGAGTACCCACGGCTGATGCGCTCACTCGGCTTCGCCTACGTCTGGGAGCACTGGCCGGCCACCACGCCCACCGGTGACGTTGCTGTTGCGAACGCCGCCATCGGCGAGGCCGCGGCATGACCGTCTCACCGGCAGCCGTGCCGCCAGCAACCGTGCCACCGGCAGCCGTGCTGCGGGCGACCGCGGCGATGGACGCCGACGTGCTCATCATCGGCAGCGGCGCGGGCGGGGCCACCACCGCTGCAGTGCTGGCGGAGGCCGGCCTCGACGTGCTCGTCGTCGAGGAGGGCGAGTGGGTCGAGCAAGGCGCTCTGGTGCCGTTCTCGCTCGAGCAGATGGACCGTCAGTACCGGGCCGGCGGTGTGACGGTCGCTCTCGGCCTGCCGTCCATCGCATACACGGAGGGCCGCTGTGCGGGGGGCGGCACGGAAGTGAACAGCGGCCTCTACTGGCGACCGCCGGGTGATGTGCTGCAGCGGTGGCGTGAGCAGTTCCGCATCGTCGACTTCGACCCCGACGAGTTGCTCGCCATCGCCGACGAGGTGGAGCGCGACATCAGCGTGTGCCCCGCCCCCGGCGGCTACACCGAGCCCAGCGAAGTGCTTCGCCGCGGCGCCGATGCCCTGGGCTGGCGCAATGGCGAGATCCCGCGTTGGATGGCGTACCCGAACGACCAGCCGCACGGCCAACGGCAGTCGATGACCCGCACCTACCTACCGCGCGCCATGCGCGCGGGTGCCCGGCTGGCCGTCGGCTGTCGCGTCGATCGCCTCCGGTGCGGCGCAGGCCGCGCGTCGTCGGCCGACACCACGCTCGCCGACGGCACTCCTGGCACCATCACCTTCCGCCACGTGTTCGTGTGCGGCGGCGCCATCCAGTCGCCGGCACTGTTGCAGCGTTCGGGCATCCGCGGGCACATCGGCCGCACGCTCGCCGTGCACCCCACCGTCAAGCTCGCCGCTCGCTTCCCCGAGGCGCTCAACGTGCCCGACGACGTGCCGGTGCACCAGGTGAAGGAGTTCGCGCCGCACCTGTCGTTCGGGGGTTCCGCCAGCAACCCTGGCCTGGTGGCACTGTCGTTGCTCGATCAGTGGGCCACGTTCCAGCAGGCCGTCACTCAATGGCAGCACATCAGCGTGTACTACGCCGCCATCACCAGCGAAGGACTCGGCAGGGTGCGTTCGTTCCCACGGATGAAGGACCCCGTCGTCACCTACGGCCTCACCTTGCGGGATCGCGCGCTGCTGCGCAGCGGGCTTGCCCGCCTGGCCTTGCTGATGCTGGAGGCCGGTGCGCTGGAGGTCTATCCATCGTTCAAAGGCGCCCCGTCGGTACGCAACCGGCGCGACCTGGCCACCATGCAACAGGCGTTCTCCGCCACCAAGGCCAGCGTGATGACCGTGCACCTGTGCAGCACGGTGCCGATGGGCGAGCTGGAGGGCCGCACCGGCGCCGACTCGTTCGGCCTCGTGCACGGTTGCAGCAACATCTACGTCAACGATGCCTCGCTGCTGCCCACGGCGCCCGGCGTCAACCCGCAGGCGTCGGTCATGGCCTTCGCCATCCGCAATGCCCGCCACTTCGTCGCCTCCGGAGGTCGTCGTGCCTGACCCGCAAACCACACCCGTCGTCGCTGCACCCGTCATCGCGACGTGGTCGGCGCCGCGCACCACTGTCGTCACCGGTGCCGCCGGCTGGCTGGGTCGCGCGCTCACGCATCGGCTGCTCGCCGACCCGCAGCGCCCGCACCTGCGTCTGCTCGCGCACAGCACCGCCGAGGCCGACGATCTCCGCCGGTTCGTCGATCAGCACGATGCTGCCGCCCAGCGCCGCATCGACATCATCATCGGTGATGTCGCCAGAGCCGACACCGCGGCGCGGCTGCTGTACCAGGTGGGCGCCGACACCGACGTGGTGCACACGGCCGGCATCATCCACCCGCGGCGGGTACGACAGTTCTACGAGATCAACACCAACGGCACCCGACACCTCGCCGCTGCCGCCCGCGACGCAGGCGTACGCCGGTTCGTGCACGTGTCGTCGAACAGCCCGTTCGGCACCAACCCCGACACAGGCGACACGTTCCGCCACGACGAGCCGTTTCATCCGTACCTGGGCTACGGCGACTCGAAGATGCAGGGTGAGATGGCGGTCAACGAGGCAGTGGCCGCCGGCCTCGACGCCACCATCGTGCGGCCCCCATGGTTCTACGGCCCGTTCCAGCCCCTGCGGCAGACCACGTTCTTCCGCATGGTGCGCAACGGCAAGTTCCCGGTCATCGGCGCGGGGCAGCAACGGCGCTCGATGGTGTACGTCGACAACCTGGTCGATGGCATCCTCTGCGCCGAGCTCACCCCTGCCGCTCGCGGCAAGGGGTACTGGGTCGCCGACCAACGCGCCTACACCGTGGCCGAGATCGTGGAGACGGTCGGGCGCGCGCTGGTCGACGAAGGGTTGTCGGTGAGGCCAGCGACCACACACCTGCCCAACGTCGCCGCGCTCATCGCAGAAGTGGGCGACCGGGTGCTGCAGCGTGTGGGGGTGTACCAGCAGCAACTGCACGTGCTCGGCGAGATGGGGCACACCATCGCAGTCGACATCAGCCGCACCACCGCCGAGATCGGCTACGTGCCCAAGGTCGAGCTGTACGAGGGCATGCGGCGCAGCATCCGCTGGTGCCTCGATCAGGGGCTCGAGCTGTGAGCGTCTCGCTCGTCACCGGTGGCAGCGGCTACTTCGGGTCGCTGCTCGTCCACCGCCTCGTCGCCGCCGGCCACACCGTCCGCGTGCTCGACCTCAACGACGTCGACGACCGCCCGCCGCAGGTCGAGCTGGTGCAGGGCGACATCCGCGATCCGAAGGTGGTGGCAGCTGCCGTCGACGGTGCCGACGTGGTGTTCAACAACGTGGCCCAGGTGCCGCTGGCCAAGGACGAGGAGCTGCTGCGCACGGTCAACGTCGACGGCACGGCGCTGCTGCTGGCCGAGTGCCGGCGCGCCGGTGTCCGCAAGGTGGTGCACACGTCGTCGAGCGCCGTGTTCGGGGTGCCGCGCAGCAACCCGGTGCTGCCCTCCACCGTGCCCTCCCCCGCCGAGTCGTACGGCCACGCCAAGCTGGCAGCCGAGTGGGCGTGCCTCGATGCCGTGCGCAACGGGCTCGACGTCAGCATCGTGCGGCCGCGCACCATCCTCGGTCATGGCCGGCTGGGCATCTTCGGCATCCTGTTCGAGTGGGTGGCCGATGGCGCCGACATCTTCGTGCTGGGCGACGGCAGCAACCGCTACCAGTTCGTGCACGCCGACGACCTCGCCGATGTCTGCATCCTGGCCGGCGCCAAGCCAGGGCCCGACGTGTTCAACGCCGGCACCGACCGCTTCGGCACCATGCGCGAGTCGCTGGAAGCCCTGTGCGCACACGCCGGCACCGGCTCGCACGTGCGCTCGCTGCCCGCCGGGCCGGCGGCGCTGGGCATGAAGCTCGCCGCCGGCATGCACCTGGCACCGTTCGCCCCCTACCACTGGCTGATGTACTCGAAGTCGCTGTGGTTCGACATCCAGCACGTGCGCGACGCACTCGGTTGGCAGCCGAAGTTCTCCAACGAGGAGATGCTGGCCGACAGCTACGACTGGTTCCAGGTCAATCGCGCGGGCACCGCCGATGCCGGCCGGAGCCACCACCGCACCATCGCCAAGCAGGGCGCGCTGAAGCTGCTCAAGACGGCAACCCGCCTGCTCCCCGGCTGACACGCTCGGGCAGCATGCGCTCGTTCAGCCGGTGAGCGCCGCTGCTGCGACCAACGCGTCGTCGACCGGGATCGCGAACCCGATGTTGGACGCTGTCACTGTGCCGCTGCTGGTCGCTGCCGCGGTGTTGATGCCGATGACCCGACCGGCCGCGTTGACCAGCGCACCGCCTGAGTTGCCGGAGCTGATCGCGGCGTCGGTCTGGAGCAGCCCGGCGAGCGAACCGGTGTCGGTCTCGATCGAACGGTCGACCGCCGAGATGATGCCCCTGGTGACGGTCATGCCACCATCGAGCGCCAGCGCATTGCCGATTGCCACCACGTCGTCACCGACCGCCATCGACGCCGACGACCCGAACGGGGCGGCGACCAGGCCGCTGGTGTCGCTGACATGCAGCACGGCGAGGTCGTGGGTGGTGTCGGTGCCGACAACGGTGGCGGTACGCGCCGTCGTCTCACCAATGAGCGTGATGGAGACCGAGGTCGCGTCCTCGATCACATGAGCGTTGGTGAGGATGTAGCCGGCCGTCGCGTCGAGGACCAACCCGGTGCCGGCACCTGTTCCCTCCTGCGTGAACGGGCCCTGGCGCACCTGCACGACCGTGTCGACCGACACGACCGAGGCCTGCACGGCGGCCACCGCGGCGGCAACGTCGAGCGTGGCACCGTCGAACGACACGGACTGCGCCTGCCCGGTCGTCGACTCGCTCGACGCGGCGGTCGACACGACGGTCGTGGCCGCAGCTGTCGTGGCTGAGACGGTCGACGGCGTGGCCTCCGTCGAGCCGGCGAGGGATCCACCGGCGTACCCGGCGCCGGCGCTCAGCAGCACCACTGCCGTGGCAGCGAGCAGGCGGCGACCGCCACGGGGACGAGCGGGCGGCCCATGCGTCGGCGTCGGTGAGGGCAGGATCGGCGGCGCCGGCGGGGGCAGAGCGGTGAGCCTGATCAGGTCGGGATCGTCGAACAGGTGGTGGGGATAGGTCGCGGTTTCCATGGCTGCATGGTGCGCCTGCAACCTGGGAGCCAGCGGCACGCCTGCTGAGCGTTTGCTGTGAGCGGCCGCCAGGCGCTGGCTGTCAGGCGCTGGCTCTCAGGCGTCAGCGGTCGGCCGGCGGCGGCCAGCGGCCCGCGCCATCACCTGGCCGTGCAGCGCGGCCAGCACGCCGCGGGCGGAAGCCTCCCAGGTGAGCGTGCGCGCTCTCGTCAGGGCTGCGTCTGCCAGCGCCAGCCGGCGTGGGTCGTCGAGCAGCACGTCGGCAATCGTGTCGCCCAGTCGTTCCAGCGGCACCAGCACACCGGTGACGCCGTCGACCACGCTGCTGCGGTGCCCGTTCACGTCGGTGGCCACCGCCGGCGTGCCGCAGGCGGCAGCCTCGGTGAGCGTCAGGCCCCAGCCCTCCGCCAGTGACGCACTGGTGACCAGCCAGGAGCGCTGGTACAGCTGCAGCAGGTCTTCGTGACTCAGCTTGCCGGCCAGGGTGATCCAGTCGTGAGCGCCGTGCTCGTCGATGCGTTGCTCGAGCACCGGTTTGAGCGGGCCTTCGCCCACGATCACCAGTTGCAGGCCGGGTACTCGCCGCTTGGCGACGACAGCCTCGTCGATGAGGTGATCCTGCCGCTTGACGGGGGCCAACCGCCCCACCGACACGACGGTGGGCAGCGATGCTCGTTCGCCGCCGGGGTGGAACACGTCGTCGACCCCGTTGTTGACCGCCACCACTCGCGACGGCTTGAAGCCGAGGTGCAGCAGCTCGTCGCGAGTCGCATCGCTGGGCGTGAGCGTGAGCGTGCGCCGGTAGAAGGGTGGCGCCAGCCGGGCCTCCACCGCGCGGCCCATGAACGCGAGCGGCCGCGGCAGCAGCTGGTTCCACATCGGCCCGTGCACGTGGTGCAGGAACGTGATGCGCGGCTTGTGGCACCACACCGGACTCAACCACGGCACGCCGTTCCAGATCTCCACCAGCGCGTCGTACTCGTGCCGGGACCACAGCTCGCGAGCGACACCGCGAGGGAACACGCTGTAGCGGCTGCCCTTGCGCACCACGTGGTACCCGTTGCGATCCGCGTGGGTGGGCAGGCCTTGCGCGAACGAGGTGCGGTGCGTGATCTCCAGCCCGGCGGCCGCCCAGCGGCGCATGAAGTGGTCGGCGTGCACCTCCGAGCCGCCGGCGTCGTGGTCGTCGAGGTCTCGCCAGGCCAGCACGTGTACACGCCGACAGCCAACCGCGATCATCTCCGCGGCCAGCTGCTCGATGCTCGGTTCGGTAGTAGCGCCCGGCGCCGCCTCGTTCGACATGGCGGGGAGAGGGTACCGAACCTGGACCGAAGACCGTGTGACCGCACCTTCGCTCAGTAGAGTCGCCGCGTGCCAGACCCAGCGCTCGACGACCCGCCCGCTCACAGGGCCGACCTGCCGTTCGTGCTCGGTGGGTGCGTTCGTGGCCGCCCCCAGCCGCGTTCGATCCTTTCGGTGGGGATCGTGCTGGCAGTGATCGCGCTGCCGCTGCGTGGACTGTTCCTGGCCACCGGCAGCTCGATGGAGGAAGGCTTCATGCTCGCCTTCCCGCAACGGGTGCTCGCCGGCGACGTGCCCAACGTCGACTTCCTGCACCTCTACGGGCCGTTCTCGTTGCACGTGCTGGCGGGGTGGTACTGGGTGTTCGGCGACACGCTGGAGAGCCAACGGGTGTTCGGGCTGCTGCAGCACCTCGGCATCATCTTCGCCCTCTACGCGCTCGCTCGCGCGTGGGGCAGGCGCACCGCCGTGGTCAGCGCGGTCACCGTCACACTGCTGGTGCTCACGCCCATCGGCTTGTCGGCCTTGGCATGGGAGGGCGCCGTCGCCCTCGGCCTGTGGAGCGTGGTGTTCGGTGTCCGCGCGATGCACACCACCGGGCGCACCCGCCGCTTCGCGTTGGTGAGCGCAGGCGTGCTGGTGGGCTGCGCACTCGGCTACCGACCAGACCTGGTGGTGGCACTCGGCCTGGTGCACGGGTGGTTGCTGTGGCAGGGTCGCGCCGAACGCACGTGGCGGCCGGTGGGCATCGGCGTGGCGGTCGGGTCGGTGCCGATGCTGGTGCATCTCGCGATGGCGGGCATCGGGCCCAGCGTGCGCGGCATGTTCCTGGAGCCGGTGTTCGACCTGCGGCCCGGTCGCAAGCTGCCCAGCCCACCCAGCTTCAGCCAGATCGACGGCGCGTTGCAGGCGGTTGCAGAAGGCCCGCTCGATGCCCCGTGGTGGCGTGTGCCGGCATTGTCCGCCAACCATCAGTTGTTCCTGTGGTTCTTCGTGGTCATCGTCGTTGCCATCGCCCTACCGGTGATCGCGCACCGGCTGCGCCGCACATCCGACGGCGCCGCCACTCGCCTCACGGTGCTGATGGGCGCGGCGCTGTTCGGCCTCGGCATGCTGCCGCAGGCGTTGCAGCGCCCCGACAGCACGCACCTGGCCTGGGGTTCGTGCGTGTCGTTCGCACTGCTCCCGTGCCTGCTGGTGGAGCTGGTGCCGCGCGTCGCCCCTCGCGCGGCGCGCCATGCCTGGCTCATCGCGGGCGCGGCGATCGCAGCCGTGATGCTGGTGGTCAACCCCTACTTCACGTACCGCTACTACCTGCTGCAGAGCCGCGTCAGCGTCGGCAACAAGCCGGGCGGTTTCGAGGTGGCTCGCGACCACCGCCGCTTCTACTTCGGCAACCAGGCACTGCAATCGTCCAGCCAGGCCATGATGGACGACCTCGACCGGCTGTCGCAGCCCGGCGAGCGCCTGCTGGTAGGGCCTGCCGACCTGAGCCGCACCATCTACAGCGACGCCGCGTTCTACTACATGTTCCCCGAGCTCACACCGGCGACGTTCTTCATCGAGATGGACCCGGGCATCGCCGATCGCGAAGGCTCGCGCCTCGCCGACGATGTCGCCAGCGCCGATTGGCTGATCCTCACCAACTTCTGGACCGGGTGGTTCGAGCCGAACGCATCGAGCATTCGCGGCAGCGATGCGCCGAACCAGGTGGTTGCCGAACAGTTCTGCCTCGTCGGCAACTACGAGAACGCACTTGTGCTGCTCTACCAGCGGTGCGCCGTGGGCGACGGCATCAGCCCCGCCGGCATCGGCATCGGCACCCAACGCCGCGCCGACTTCGAACGCGAACTGGCCGAGCGCGCCGCGCAGGGCTGACGGTGATCGGGTACCTGCCGTAGCGGGGCATCGCCGGACACCTCTCGCTCGTGACACGGACCCCGGCGCTCAGCATCCCAACCGCAAGCGGCAGTTCGGAGCGTGATGTCTGGGCGTGATTCGTCTCGGACACCGAGACGAATGCCGTCCGGAGCACATTTGGAACGGACTACGCCCAGAAAGCCGCAATCGACCCCATTGCCCGCTCTGGGCGCACCACGCAAGCCAACTGCGCGCGCCGTTCAGACCCTGCCGTTCAGACTCTGCCGTTCAGCCGAGCGGGAGGCGACGCCAGACGGGGCCGGGCGTGTGGCGCAAGGCCATGAACACGAAGCGCAGGATGCCCGGCGCCCACACCGTACGGCGGCCACTGCGCAGCCCCTTGGCGGTCACCTCGGCCACCTTCTCGGGCGTGGTGGCGAAGGGCGCGGCCTTCATGCCGGCCGTCATCGCCGAGTGCACGAACCCGGGCCGCACCACCAGCACGTGCACGCCCTCGCCGGCCAGCTCGTCGCCCAAGCCCTGGGCGAACCCATCGAGCCCGGCCTTGGTGGCGCCGTAGACGGCATTGGCCTTGCGCACGCGCTCACCGGCAACGCTGCTGAGCAGCACGATGGCGCCATGCCCCTGCGCCCGCAGGCGATTCGCCACCGCGATGGTGGCCGTGACGGCACCCGTGAAGTTGACGTGCGCGAGCGCCGCCGCGCCCTCGATGTCCTTCGAGGTGGCTTCACCGTCGCCCAGCTGCGCGAACGCCACGATGGCCAGATCGATGTCGCCGTGGCGGTCGGCCACTTCGCGAACGAACGCCTCGTGAGTGTCGGTGGCGGCGCCGTCGAACTGAACCACGTCCACCGTCAGCCCGTCGTGGCGTAGGCCGGCAGCCGCTTGCTCGCCCTTCGCACGATCGCGGCAGGCGAGCACGACGGTTCGCGCCGACGGGCTGAGCAGCTCGCGCACGATGGCCAGGCCGATGTCGCTGGTGCCTCCGAGCAGGAGGATGGTCTGCGGTTCGCCGAGTGCGTTGTCCATGGTCGGTTCTCGTTTCAGTCGGTGAGGCCGAGGCGGCGGGAGAGGTCGCTCTGCCACAAGCCGGTGGGGTCGACGGCGTCGCGGATGGCCTTCCACTCGGCGAGGCGCGGGTAGCCGCGGCGAATGGCCTCCGGGGTGGTGACCGAGTCCTTGGCGAAGTAGTGGCGACCACCGGCATCGAGCACCAGCCGGTCGAGGCTGTGCAGCAGATCGCCCAGCCCGCCGGTGGCGGCCGGCACGTCGAGCGTGAGGGTCCAGCCGGGTGCCGGGAAGCTCATCGGGGCCAGGCTGCCGGGGCCGAACCGCTTGAGCACGGCCAGGAAGCTGGCGGTACCGCTGGCGGCGAAGCGCTCGATCACCGTGCGCATCGTCTCCTCGGCACCGAACGGCACCACCACTTGGTACTGCAGCATGCCGTGTGCACCGTAGATGCGGTTCCACCTGCTCACCATGTCGAGCGGGTGGAAGAACGTGGCGATGCCCTGCAGCTCGCCGACGCGATGGCGAGGCGCCTTGCGATACCACATCTCGTTGAAGGCTGCGACGGTGGCGTGGTTGATGAAGCCCATCGGCGGCACCAGCGGCGGCACGGTGACCAACTGCTTGGCGTCGTAGGCCAGCGGCTCGATGGCCTCCTTCGGGCCCAGCTGGTCGAGGCGGGCGTGGTCGCCGCGGCCCAGCACGCTGCGACCCAGCGAACGACCCTTCGCCTGCGGGTCGATCCAGGCGACGCTGTAGCGGTAGTCGTCGTCGCCCTCGGTCATCGTCGCGAGCAGCGTGTCGAGGTCGGCGATGCGCGTCGTGTCGACCGACATGCGACTGGTCTCGATCGGGATCAGCGAGATGGTGGCATCGAGGATCACGCCGGTGAGCCCCATGCCACCGACGGTGGCCCAGAACAGCTCGGGCCGCTGCTGGGGCCCGACCACCACCTGCGAGCCATCTGCGAGCAGCATGGTGAGCGACTCGACGTGGTTGCCGAAGGAACCTTCGCCATGGTGGTTCTTGCCGTGGATGTCGCTGGCGATGGCGCCGCCGATGGTGACGAAGCGAGTGCCGGGTGTGACCGGCACGAAGAAGCCGCGCGGCACGATCACGCGCAGCAGGTCATCCATGCTGACGCCGGCGGGCACGGTGACGGTGGCCCGCTGCGGGTCGAGCACCGCCTGGTGAGCAGCACCCAGCAGGCGCAGCACCAGCCCGCCGGCGTTCTGCGCGGCGTCGCCGTAGCTGCGGCCGAGGCCGCGCACCAGTGCGCCGCGTGAACCCGCTTCCTTGAGCGCGCTCGCCACTTCGTGATTCGGCAGTTCGAGCACGTCGGCAACAGTGCCGTTGGTGAGGCCCCAGCCGGTGAGAGAACGTCGCCGCGAGGGCATCAGTACGGCCACTCGGGGTCGCGGCCGGTGATCTTCTTCAGCAACCCACCGAGCTTGCAGCTGATGAGCACCTTGACGAGCAGGTTCTTGAAGAACCACGGCAGCTGCAGCAGTTGCCGGCCGGCATTGCCCACCCGACTGGGCCAACTGCCGTCGAGGTCGGCGCGGTACTCGGTGAGCGAACGGGCCCGGCCCACGTAGCGCCAGCGGCCACCGAACATCAGCTCGCGCATGATGGCCAGCGTGACACCGACCGACGAGAACGAGTCGTGGATGAGCAACGTGCCGCCGGGCGTCACTCGCCGACCCCAGTCGCGGATGTCGGTGCGCGCCGGGGCGTAGCGGTGTGCACCGTCGACGTACAGCACAGCAACGACGCCGGCCACCTCGCCGTGCGCCGCATCGCTGAACGCGCGCACGTGGTGCACGCGATGGGCAACCCCGGCGGCGGCGAGATTGGCGTTGAACACGTCGTGGTCGGTGGCAGCGGCAGCCTCGAAGCCGTCGAGCTCCTGCGGGCCGCGATCGTTGCCGGCATGCGGATCGATGGCGACGATCTGCACACCTTCCGGGGCCGCGCTGGCCAGCACGATGGTGCTGCGTCCGCGGAAGCTGCCGATCTCCACGATGATGTCGCCGCGATGCGTGCCGGCGGCAGCTCGATAGAGACGCTCGGCCTGATCCGGGCTCATCCAGCCGTCGACGGCGCTCACTGCCTGCAACGCCTCGTCGAACGAACGCATGCTGCTCACCCTACGTACACTCCCAGTCCGAAAACGATCGCCCACACGACACCCAGGATCTGCAGGGTGCGGTCGGCGGCGAAGATCTCCTCCGGGGCCGCACCGTGGCCCTGCTCGAGGATGAGCGTGTACCGCAACAGCGCGGTGAGCATCGGCACGATGGAGAGCTCGTAGAACGGCCACGAGCTGCCCGAGATCTCGCGCACTTCGAAGGCCCAGATGCAGTAGGTGACCAAGGTGGCGCCGACGCTGACCGAGAGCACGGTCTGCAAGAAGGTGAGCGTGTACTCGTCGAGCGTGGCGCGCGTGGAGCTGCCCTCGCCCAGCTCGCGCAGCTCGGCGAAGCGCTTGCCGGTGACGATGAACAGTGACCCGAACGATGTGCACAGCACGAACCAGGTGCTCATCTTCACATCGGTGACCACGGCACCGGCGATGGCCCGCAGCACGAACCCCGCCGCCACGGCCACCAGATCGACCACCGCCACGTGCTTCAACACCGTGCTGTACGTGGTGGTGAGCACCACGTACCCGGTGGTGACGACGCCCAGTTGCCAGTTGAGCCCGAACGAGAGCCCGATGCCACACGCAAGCAACGCGGTGCCCACCACGCGAGCCACGGGCAACGGCAGCGCGCCACTGGCGATGGGCCGATTGCGCTTGGTGGGGTGCTGCCGATCCGCTTCCACATCGTGGATGTCGTTCCAGTAGTAGGTGCCGCTGCTCGCCAGGCAGAACGCCACGAACGCAAGCACCGTCTTCCACAGGAACGACCAGTTGTCGAGCACGCCGGCCGCCCCGGGTGCTGCGAACACCAGCACGTTCTTGGTCCACTGCTTGGGTCGCGCCTCGCGCACGATGGCCCGCAGCATCATTCGAACCCCACGGGGACGGCCGACACGAGAGTGCGCTTCACCAGCAGCGGGTGGTCGGCTCGGGCCAGCAGCGCCCGATCGCCGGCACTGTCGCCGTACGCCCACACGGTGGCGTCCTGCCAGCTCCGGGCAGCCAGCCAGGCGTCGAGCCGGCGCACCTTCTCCTCCGCGCGGCAGTTGCCACCGTCGAGACCGTCGGCGAAGTGGTCGCCGGCGCGCATCGGCTCGGCACACAGCACGTCGTCGACGCCCAGGCGACGCCCCAACGGCCGCAGGTACGGGCTCAACGAGGCCGAGACGAGCACGATGCGGTGACCCGCCCGTTGATGCCAGCGCAGCCGTTCCATGGTGTCGGTGCGCAGCCAGCTGGCCTCCACCTGCTCGGCGAACAGCTCGCCGATGGCTTCCACCTGCGCCACCTGGCGACCGCGCAGCACACCGCCGACCAGGAGCTCCTTGAGGCGATCGCGATCGCGGCGGGCCGCAGCGGCGAGCGACGCCGAAGGCCGGCGCACCATCGCCCGAGTGAGCCCGGGCCAGCCGCCGACGCGCAGCAGGAAAGGCCCGACGCAATCGCGCACGGTGAGCGTGCCATCGACATCGAACGCCGCCACATCAACCCGCCGACGATCGTTCACCGCAGGCTCTCGATCATCGTCCAGAAGTCTGGCCAGCTCTTGCTCACGACATCGGGATCCTCGACGATGATGCCGCTGGCACCCAGGCCCAACAACGCGAACGCCATCGCCAACCGGTGGTCGTGATGCGTGGCCAGCGTGGCCGTGTGTGCTGCCCCGGGCCGCACGATGAGGCCGTCGGGGTTGTCGACCGCGTCGACACCCGCGTGGCGCAGCTCGCGGCACAGATCGCTGAGCCGGTCGCTCTCCTTGTTGCGGATGAACGCCACACCATGGATGTCGGTGGGGCTGTTGGCGAAGGCCGCCACCACCGCCAACGTGGGCACCAGGTCGGAGAGGTCGACCATGTTGATGTCGATGCCGTGCAGTTCGCCGTGGCGACTGACCGTGGTGCCCCACTGGTCCTGCACCACCTCGCACCCCATCCTGGCCAGTACCTGGCAGAACGCCGCGTCGCCCTGCAGCGACGTGTTGGTGAGCCCGGGTACGCGCACCCTGCCACCGCAGATGGCGGCCGCAGCGAGCGGGTAGCTGGCCGAGCTGGCGTCGGGTTCGATGGTGAACTGGCGAGCGCTGTAGCGGCCGGCGGGCACCGTGATGATGCGATCGCCCAGCTCGACACCGGGCACTCCGAACGCGGCCATCACCGCCGCCGTGATGCGGATGTACGGCCGCGAGACCAGCGGGGTGGTGAGCATGAAACGCAAGCCGTTGGGGAAGTACGGGGCGATGAGCATCAACGCCGTGAGGTACTGGCTGCTCACATCGCCGCGCAGCGCGACCTCGTCGAGCGTCACGTCGACCGGCCCCTGCACGGTGACCGGCAGGTGCCCCCAACCTTCGGATGGCTGCACCTGCACGCCCATCGAGACCAGCGCGTCGTGCAGCGGCGCCATCGGCCGGGCGCGCAGCGGCGGGTGACCGTCGATCGTGTACGGGCCCGGCCCCAACGCTGCCAGTGCCGTCACGAAGCGCGAGGTGGTGCCGGCCAGCCGGGCCGGCAGTGTGACCGGGCCGCGGCGGAACGAGCGGACGCCACCGGCGATGCGCACGTCGTCGCCCGCTCGCTCGGCCTCCAGCCCCAGCGCCCGCAAGCAGTCGAGCATCGCCTCGGTGTCGTCGCCGTCGGGGACGCCGTGCAGCACGGTCTCACCTTCGGCGAGCGCGGCACAGACCAGGGCTCGATTGGCGACGCTCTTCGAGCCAGGCACCTCGATCGTTGCGTCGATCGGTGCGCTCAGCGGCGCCACGCGGTAGACGTCCATCGAGCCCACTCAGCTCAACCGCTGCACGGCGGGGCGATACCCGCGGGCCATCAGCCCGCCGCGGTACATGTCGGCCACGGTGGCATCCACCAGCACCACCGCGACGCCGCGGTTGCCTTCCACGCTGTGCACCACCTCGAAGCTGTAGACGTTGACGCCCAGCTCGGCCGCCAGCGTGAACACTTCGGCCGCTGCGCCCGGTCGGTCGGGGATGGGGATGCGCATCTCGGCGAACTCGCCGGGCTGGTTGGCGCGGCTGGGCAGGTTGGCGCGCGCCTCGCGGGCCTTGCTGAGGCGCTGATGCAACTCGACGCGATCGTCGGTGTCGACCACTCGCCGCATGCTGTGCAGACCGTCGATGAGGCCATCGAGCGCCGACAGGATGGCCACCCGGTTCTCGGCACAGATGTCGAGCCAGATGGCCGGGTGGCCGCTGGCGATGCGGGTCATGTCGCGAAAGCCGCCGGCGGCGAGCCGCAGCAGCGCGGCGTGTTCCTCGCCGCGGTCGCTGGCCAGGCCCATCAGCGTGGCGGCGGTGAGGTGCGGCACGTGGCTGATGACCGCGACCACCTGGTCGTGGCGCTCGGCCGGCAGTGCAACCACGTCGGCACCGAGATCGGCGACGATGGCGGCCACCGCGCTGAAGGTGCTGTCGGCCGTCGCAGCAGTGGGGGTGAGCACCCACACGGCGCCTTCGAACATGCTGCCGTCGGCGCCGTCGAGACCGTCGAGCTCGCTGCCGGCCATCGGGTGGCCACCCACGAAGCGAGGGTCGTCGATGCTGCCGGCAAGGGCCCCCTTCACGCTGCCGACATCGGTGACCAGGCCATTCGTGTCGGCCAACGCCCGCTTCACCTGGTCGACCAGCGTGAGCACGGGGGTGGCCACGAAGGTGATCTCGGCGTCGGGGTGCAGCCCGGCAGCGGTGATGAGGCCCATCGACAAGGCCTTCGCCACCTGGGCTGGGTCGTGGTCGTCGCCGTGCACCGACCAGCCACGATCGGTGAGCGCGCGCGCAATGGAACCACCGATGAGGCCGAGGCCTGCGATGTTTGCCCGTCGAGCCGCTGACACGGCTGCTCAGCGTATCGGCCGGGTGTCGCCCGCCGCCGATTCCACCAGGCTGCGCACCTCGGCCTGGGAGAGCTCGCGCCACTCCCCCGGCTTGAGCTGGGCATCGCGCAGCGGCCCGATGCGCACGCGCACCAGTCGGTGCACGGGATGACCGACGGCCTCGCACATGCGCCGCACCTGCCGATTGCGACCTTCGTGAATGGTGATGCGCAGCACACCCGGGCTGGGCTGCGACACCTTTGCCGGCGCGGTGATGCCGTCGTCCAGCTCGACACCGTCGCGAAGGCGGCGCAGGGCTCCCCCGCCCGGGGCTCCGTCGACCTCGGCCAGGTACTCCTTCTCCACGCCGTGGCTGGGGTGTGCCAAGCGGTGGGCCAGGTCGCCGTCGTTGGTGAGCAGCAGCAGCCCTTCGGTGGCCACATCGAGCCGGCCCACCGGGTACACGCGCGGCTCGGCCGGCACGATCTGCACGACGGTGCGCCGGCCCTGCGGATCGTGCGCGGTGGTGACCACGCCTTCGGGCTTGTTGAGCAGGTAGTAGACGAGGCCCGGCTTCACACCGATGGGCACACCATCCACCTCCACCAGGTCGTGGTCGGTGTCGACTCGCCTGCCCAGCACGGCGGTGGCCCCGTTCACGGTGACGCGCCCGTCGGAGATCATGTCCTCGCACACTCGCCGGCTGCCCCAGCCGCGCACCGCCAGCACCTTCTGCAGCCGCTCACCTTGGGGTAGCTCTGCCGACTTCGCCGCCAACTGCTCCCACAGCGGCGGCTCCAGCACGCGGTCGGGGTCGCCGGGCTCAGCCACGGGCATCTGCTGCAGGGTCGATGCGCAGGCCGTGCTCGAGTGCCTCCACCACCTCCGCGCCGGGCACGAACTCGACGATCGGCGGCAGATCGGCGAGCGAGTTGATGCCCAGCTTCTCCAGGAACGTCGGCGTGGTGCCGAACAGGATGGCCTGCCCAGGGCCGCTGTCGCGAGCCACTTCGGTGACGTAGCCGCGAGCCTGCAACGTGCGGATGACGCCATCGGGATCGACGCCACGGATGCTGGCCACTTGCGCCCGCGACAGCGGTTGCTTGTAGGCGATGATGGCCAGCGTCTCCAGCGCAGCACCGCTCATGCGCGCTCGTTGGCCGTCGAGCAGGAAGCGCTCGACGTAGGGCGACAGGTCGGGGTGGGTCTGGTAGCGGTAGCCGCCGGCCACCTTGGTGAGCTGAAAGCCGTGGCCGGCATGGGCGTAGGCATCGGCGAGCTCGGCGCACAACCGGTCGATCACCACGATCGGCTGCTCGAGCAGCTGCGCCAGCAGTTCGCTGGGCACCGGCTCGACCGCCACCATGATGATGGCCTCGATGGCGCGCACCGTCTCGGCATCGAGCGGGCTGGGTTGGTCGGGCACGATCAGTTCCTCATCCTTGTCGTTCGGTGCGTCGTTCGGTGCGTCGTTCGGTGCGTCGTTCATGTTGTTCGTCATCCGTCGTAGTCGTCGACGGGCAGGTCATCGAGCACACCGTCGCCACCGGTCCACACCACGTCGATGTCGCCGAATCGTTCGGCTTGCTCCAGCTCCACCAGGCCCTGCTTGAACAGCTCGAGCAGCGCCAGGAAGCGCACGATCACTTCCAACCGCTCGACCAGCCCGCTGGTGAGGCGGCGGAACGACATGCGCCCCACGCGGGGCAACTCGTCGATCAGCTCGGCCAACGCATCGGCCACGCTGGCGCGGATGGGCGCGACGTGGAACAGGTCGATGCGCGGCACCACTTTGGGGGTGATGGCCTTCATGTAGGCCCTGTGCAGGCGCGGCGGGGTGACACCGTCCATCAGGTCGGGCATCAGCTCGGCGAAGCGCTCGTCGGCACCCACAGCGCGGGGGAAGGAGTGGTCGGCGTCGTCGGCCAGCTTGCTGAACACACCGGCGACATCTTTGAACGTCTTGCACTCCAGCAGGCGGGCCAGCAGCAGGTCGCGTTCCTCCCACAGCGCCAGTTCGTCGTCGATGTCGATGTCGTCGCGGCCGGGCAGCAGCCGGCGGGCCTTCAGCTCGACCAGCGTGGAGGCGATGAGCAGGAACTCGGTGGCCAGGTCGAGATCGAGGTGCTGCGGCCGCTCGATCTCCTCCAGGTAGGCATCGACGATGTGGCTCAGGTTCACTTCGTAGATGTCGACCTGCTCCTTCAGGATCAGGTGCAACAGCAGGTCGAACGGCCCCTCGTAGACGGAGGTGGAGACGTCGACGGCCATGGCCAGCGATCGTACCCGTTGCCACCTGCTCTCGAACGGCTGCCGGCCGCTCGCCGGCGAAGATCAGGCGGTGCGCAGCTTCAGGCCCGTCGGCTTGAAGATGGTGTCGAGCGCCGTGATGTCGACGAACATCAGCACTGCGGTGACCGCCGCGCACACCACGACCGCCACCATCAGCGTGCGCTCGCGGTAGAGCTTCTCCGGATTGATGACCGCGCTCTCGGGCTCGAAGGCGAGGCTGAGGTAGACCGCCATCACCAGTGCGATCAGCGGGAAGGCCAGGATCAGTTCGAGTCGGTAGCGCATGATGAACGCACCGAGGAAGAGCATCGCCGCCGAGGCGTAGAAGATGATCGACACCAGCAGTCGTTCCAACGAGTAGTAGCTGAACGACTTCCGATATGCCGCGGCGACGGCCGGGTCGTCGATGTCGCGATACTCCGCGTAGCGCTTGATCGCCATGAAGTAGCAGCCGATCATCCAGTAGCTGACCAGCAGCGAGGTGGGGGCGAAGGCCACCGTGCCCGCCATGTACCAGCCGGCGAGCATCCGCAACGGGTTGTTGATCGATTCGGAGAGCACGTCGAGATATGGGAGGTCCTTCGAGCGAACGGGCCTGATGTTGTAGACGCAGCCCATCACCCAGAGCACGACGACCGTGATCACGAACGGGCGGTTGACGAGCATGCCCAGGCCGGCGCCGGCGAGCATCAGCGCGATCCACTGCACGTAGGCCAGCTTCACGTTGACCTTGCCCGATGGCACCGGCCGATGGCGCTTCACCGGGTGGACGCGATCGGACGGCGCATCGAGCACTTCGTTGATGACGTAGTTGCTGGAGCAGATGAGGCACACCGACGCCATGCCGACGACGACACGAACCACCACTCCGCTCGGGATGTCGCTGGTGCCGTCGCTGAGGGCCGCCAGGATGCCGGGGAGCACGAACACCTGCTTGACCCAGTGGTCGATGCGCATGATCGCGATGTGCCCACGGATCGTGGGCCGCGCGGCGGGCGTGGCAAGGTCGGGCGACGCCGTCATGTCGGCTCCAACATCATCGTCATCTCCCGGAGAGTCCTGGTCGTGTGGTAGTCGGTGCCATCGGTTCGAACTCGCGGGCCGCCGACGATGACACATCGGATGTTGGCAGCTGCGGCAGAGACTGCGTCGACTTCGGATCGGTCACCGACGTAGAGCACCTCGGCGGCGTCGAGCTCGAGCCGTTGCAGCGCGACCTCCAACCCACGAGGGTGTGGCTTGAAGCGGCCGATGTCTGCGTCCTGCGCGCAGAGCACGTGGTCGAAGTGATCGGCGATGCCGAGCGCTGCCAGCTTGGCGTGCGCGGGATAGTCCGAGAGCACTGCCAGCCGGAGGCCCCACGACCGCAGCAGATCCAGCGACTCGACGAGGTCGTGCTCGGCGCAGCGTGGCAGCAGGGCGAGCGGGGCCACATCCATCCAGCGCGTCACACAACGTGCGACCTCGGCGAGGTCGACGCCCGTGCGAGCCGACGCGGCCAACAACTGCACTTCGGTGAGGTCGCCGACGGCGGCGTCGGCGCGCATGTCTTCTTGCGCCTGGCGATAGGCAGCGAGGATGCGCGCCGTGCGCATGCCGCGAATGGGGTGCAGCAGATGGCCCGCGACCAGGCGAACGGCCATCGCCCGCCGCAGTGGGCGCTGGCGGTACAGCGTGCCGTCGACATCGAAGATGACCGCCTTCACCACCGGGTGGGTAACACGCAGGTCAGGCACGGCGAGCTGCCCGCCTGTCGAGCAGCGTGTCGACACCGAAGGCCGACATCACGATGAGCGCGGGAAGGATGGGCACCGAGTAGCGCCCGAGCGCCAGCAGCAGGGCGAGCACCAGGTTGAGGTACAGCACCGGCAGCATCAGCAACCACGCCGGGCGCTGCTCTCTGCGCGCCTGGCGCCACCCGATCACCGCGAAGAACCATGCGCCGAGTGCCAGCACGAGCGCGAGCAACGAGTTCTTGAGCGACGTCAACTGGTACCAGAAGGTGAAGACGCCGATGACCGACTTGCGCAGCACCGGGCCCGGCTCGGCGAAGAGGCGGCGCTTGGCCTCCTTGTTGAGGATCTGGTCGGTCTCGTAATCGTCGCGCTCCCACACCGTTCCCTCGGCTTCGGCCAGCGCCTCGAAGTACGCGTTGCTGGCGTTCTCGGCGTCGGTGTACGGCGGTCGGCGCAGCGTGATGTAGTCGGTCTCGGTGAAGATGAAGCCCCGCAGGAAGGCGTCGCTGGTACCGCTGGAGATGAGGACGAAGTGGCCGGAGGAACGGTAGTTGCGGGCGGTCCAGGGAAGGATGAGGCAGCCCATCACCACGAAGATCGCAAGGATCGGCTTCCACGGAGTGGGCCGTTGCTCGCCGCGGCGCCGGGCGGCCCGGCAGGCGAGGATGATGCCGGCCACGAACAGTGCGGGATACAGCAGCGCCACCGCCTTGGTGAGGGCCGCGGCGCCACTGGCGAGGCCGACGAGCGCCCCGGCGGCGACGGTGGGCCGCTCGTAGAACCGGATCGTCAACCATGCGGTGAGGGTGATGAGCAGCGTCAGCTGGGTCTCGAGGTGCAGGTTCGGGATGTAGCGCAGCAACATCGGGTGCAGCGCGCAGACGAAGCCGGCGATGACCCCGGTGCGGTGGTTGAACAGTCGCCGCCCCATGTCGTAGGCGAGCACGCAGGTGCCGGAGAACATCAGCACGTGCAGCAGCACGATCAGCTTCTGGTGGTCGCCGAAAACGGCGTACACCCCTCCGATCACGATCGGGTACAGCGGCGCACGGCGGGTGATCAGGCTGCCGAAGCCCTCGAACCCGTTGCCGTCGGCGATGCTCTTGCCCATGTCGCCGAAGAAGTAGGGGTCGGTGTTCTGATCGACCAACGACTGCACGCGGAACACGACGAAGCCCATCAGCAGGCCGGTGCCGAGGGCGAATGCGAACACCACCCACGCCCACGGGACCGACCACCTCGCCACGCGAAGCGTGGGCGCAGCTTCTCGTGTTCGTTCCATCGTCATGACTCCCGCGCTGTGGATGAGCTCGAAAGCCGATGTTATCCGTGGCCTACTTTGCCGTCACTAGGCCGTTCGGACCATTGCCAGCGGCCGTTGCCGGCCCCGACCGCGCCGCTGCAGCACGAGTGAGTAGCGTGACGACATGCGTGCCTCGTCGATGCTCCGTGCCGCTGCCGTCATGTTCATCGGCACGCTGGCGGCCGGCTGCGCAGACCCCGCCGACGATTCATCAGCCACCTCTGCTGCCGGCGACATCTCCACGGTCGCCGTCTCAGCGCCCCTCACCGAAGCAGGCACCACCATGACCACCAGCCCGACGACCAGCGAGACGACCAGCGAGACGACCAGCAGCGAGATCGACCCCGGCCTCCAGCCGTACATCGACATCGCCGTCGACGACCTGGCCACACGCCTCGCCGCCGACGTCGGTGGCATCACCGTCGTGTCGGCCACTCTGGTCGTGTGGCCAGACTCCGCGCTGGGCTGCCCGGCGCCGGGCCAGGAGTACGCCACGGTCGCCACCGACGGCGCACTCATCATCCTCGAGCTCGACGGCACCGAGTACCGCTACCACGCGGGCGGTTCGCGAGCGCCGTTCCTCTGCGAAAAGCCAGGAAAGTCACTCACCGGCACCGTCTCCACGGGTCTGTGAAACAACCCTTCCAACTGATGGAAACTTTGGCTTGTCCCGTCCAGGGCGAGACCGCTAGGTTGCCGCCTGTCGTGTTGTGGTGCCAAGGACGGGGGTCGGCACTCCACGCCACGACGCCCGACCATTGAGGTCCGCTCGCCCGAGCGCCGACTCGAGAGGAAACCACGTCGTGAACAGAGGATTCAGAGCGTTGATCGGCGGGGCAGCGCTGGCGCTCACCGTCGTGGTGCCAGTCGATCGAGTCACCGCCGACGAGGTGCCGGCCAACGACGACGGCGGCTCCAAGGCCGTCGTCGAGAGCGAGACCGGCAGCTACATCGTCGTGATGGCGGCCGACCCGCTGGTGGCCACCATTGCCGCCGAGGATCTCGACTCGGCTGCCGCGCTCGCCCAGGGCGACGCGCTCGACACCACTCACGACGCCGTGCTCACCGAGGCCGGCATCAGCGCCGATGCCAAGGTGCAAGACTTCAGCAACGCGGTCAACGGCTTCTCGGCCGTGCTCGACTACAACCAGGCCGTCGAGATCGCCAACGATCCTCGGGTCTCGATGGTGCTGCCCGACGAGCTGCGCCAGCTCACCAGCACCGACACGGTCACGCACGGCGACGACGGCCGCAACGTCGACGACCTGGGCAACTTCCTCGGCCTCACCGGCAGAGGACGTGCGTGGGCGAGCGGTCTCACCGGTGAAGGCGTCATCGTCGGTGTCATCGACACCGGCATCTGGCCCGAACACCCCAGCTTCGCCGACGACGGCAGCTACTCGGCGCTCGACCCCCTCGACGACAGCCGGCCGAACTGCGAGTTCGGCAACACCGCCAAGAACGCGGCCGACGCCCCGTTCGTCTGCAACAACAAGCTGCTCGGTGCCCGCCAGATGCTCGACACCTACCGGTCACTGGCCGGCGGCTTCGAGGCCGACGAGTTCGATTCGGCCCGTGACGACGATGGCCACGGTACGCACACGGCCTCCACCGCTGCCGGCAACGCCAACGTGCAGGCCAGCATCTTCGGGCGCAAGGTGGGCATCATCTCCGGCATCGCCCCGCGCGCACGCATCATCGCGTACAAGGCACTGGGCAACAACGGCGGCTACAGCTCCGACCTCGCTGCCGCCATCGACCAGGCCGTCGCCGATGGCGTCGACGTGATCAACTACTCCGTCGGCGGCGGTGCCAACCTCCTCAACGCCGACGCCATCGCCTTCCTGTTCGCCGACGACGCCGGCGTGTTCGTCGCTGTCTCCGCCGGCAACGACGGGCCCGGCCCGGAGACCGTCGGCGGCCCCTCCGACGCCCCCTGGGTCACGTCCGTCGGCGCCAACTCGCAGACCCGGTTGTTCCAGGGCACCATCGAGCTCGACAACAACCGCAGCTACACCGGCGCCTCCATCACTCGCGGCACGGGCAAGCACGCGCTCGTCGATGCCGCCACCGCCGGCACCAGCGACCTGTGCCTGGCCGGCACCCTCGATCCCGCCAAGGCGGCCGGCAAGATCGTGCTCTGCCGTCGCGGTGGCAACGGTCGCGTGGCCAAGAGCCAGGAAGTTGCCCGTGCGGGCGGCGCAGGCATGGTCCTGTACAACGCCACCGACACCGACAACCTGTTCACCGACAACTTCTTCGTGCCCACCGTGCACGTCGACAACAGCGTCGGGCTCAAGATCAAGCAGTACATCGCCGGTACGCGACGCCCGCGTGCCGCACTCGAGGACACCGCCGAGATCTCGAAGATCAAGTACGCGCCGTCGATGACGATCTTCTCGTCGCGTGGCCCGAACCTCACGTCGGCCGACATCATCAAGCCCGACATCACCGCACCCGGCCTGCAGATCCTTGCGGGGGCCTCCCCCGTCGTCGGCGCCGACGAGGTGCAGGGTCAGCTGTTCCAGGCCATCGCCGGCACCTCCATGTCGAGCCCGGTGGTGGCCGGCATGTACGCATTGCTGAAGCAGGCACACCCCGACTGGACCCCGGCCATGGCCAAGTCGGCCATGATGGTCACCGCCAACACGCGGGTCACCGACAACGATCGGGTCAGCCAGGCCGGCCCGTTCGCAATGGGTGCCGGCCAGGTCGACGCCGGGATGGTCAGCGATGCCGGCTCGATGTTCAACCCCGGTCTCGTCTACGACGCCGGTTTCGACCAGTACCTGGGCTTCATGTGCGAGGCCAACCCGGGCATCTTCACCAACCCCACGGCAAGTTGCGCCGCACGCGTCGCCAGAGGTGTGCCCACCACCGCCCAGAACCTCAACTACCCGTCGATCGCCGTACAAGACGTTGCCGGTGTCGAGACCATCACTCGAACGGTCACCAGTGTCGCCACCGACACCACCACCTTCCGAGCAGATGTCAAGGCCCCGCCCGGGTACACCGCAGTCGTCAGCCCTTCCGCTCTGACACTCGCTCCCGGGGCCAGCGCCAGCTACACGGTCACGCTCACCAACGTGTCGGCCACCACCGGCGAATGGCGCTTCGGCGAGATCACGTGGAAGGGTCGTGGCTATCGCGCCCGCAGCCCCATCGCGGTGAAGGGCGTGCAGCTGGCAGCACCGGCCTCGGTCGGCGGCTCCGGTGCCGACGGTTCCGCCACCTTCGACATCCGCTTCGGGTACTCCGGCGCCTACAGCGCCGCCGCGCACGGCCTGGTCGCTGCCACTGCCACCGATGCCGTGGTGCTGCAAGACCCCGATCAGACGCCGTTCACGGCCGATGACGGTGGTGGCCTGGTCACGCTCGACTACGTCGTCACCGATGCCGCGGTGGCCCGCTGGGCACTCTCGCTGCCGGGCGACGACGACATCGACCTGTACCTGTTCAACTCGGCGGGCGACCTCGTCGGCCAGAGCACCAACGGTGGCACCGACGAGCTGATCGAGCTGCAGCTCCCGGCCAACGACACGTACACGTTGGCCGTACACGGCTGGGCCGTGGCCGAGCCGACCGGCCTGGCGTTCGCGATGCAGAGCTGGTTGGTGCCGTTGGCCAGCGGCGGCAGCCTGTCGGTGGTCGCCCCATCCGTGGCTGTTTCCGGAGCCGGTGCGTCGATCACCGCCAGCTGGGCCGGCCTCACCCCGGGCAGCTACCTCGGCGCTGTCTCGCACAGCGATGCCAGTGGCGTCATCGCGCTCACCGTGGTGGCCGTCGACGCCTGACGACCGAGCCATCCCGGCACGTGCCGTTCGTGTGCCGACCGAAACCCCTTCGGTCGGCACACGGCACCCCGGTAGCCTGCCCGCCGTGACACGCGTGCTCTCCTGCATCCAACCCACCGGCGAAGTGCACCTCGGCAACTACTTGGGTGCGCTGCGCAACTGGGTGTCGGGGCAACACGAGAACGACGCCTTCCACGGCATCGTCGATCTGCACGCGCTCACCATCACCGAAGGCCCCGACACGCTCGGCACGGCCACGATGGAACTGGCCGCGATGCTGTTCGCCGTCGGCCTCGACCCCGATGTGGCCACCGTCTTCGTGCAGAGCCACGTGACCGAGCACAGCCAACTGGCCTGGATGATGGAGTGCACCGTCAGCTTCGGCGAGCTCAGCCGCATGACCCAGTTCAAGGACAAGTCGGCCAAGCGTGAAGCAGAGTTCATCTCCGCCGGGCTCTTCACCTACCCGGCGCTGCAGGCAGCCGACATCCTGCTGTACGACACCGACGAGGTGCCGGTGGGCGAAGACCAGCGGCAGCACATCGAGATCACCCGCGACATCGCGGTCCGCTTCAACCATCGCTTCGGCGACACGTTCGTGCTGCCCAAGGCCGTCACGCCCAAGACCGGGGCACGCGTGATGGATCTCCAAGACCCCACCTCGAAGATGAGCAAGTCCAGCGAGTCGGGTGCCGGGCTGGTCAACATGCTCGACGATCCGGCCGCCATCGCCCGCAAGTTCAAGCGGGCGGTCACCGACAGCGACAGCGAGGTGCGCTTCGATCGAGCCGAGAAGCCCGGCGTCAGCAACCTGCTCGAGATCCTGGCGGCATGCACCGGCGACACCCCGGAGGCACTGGCCTCCCGCTACACCCAGTACGGCCCGCTGAAGCGCGACACCGGCGAGGCGGTGGTCGAGCTGCTGGCCCCCATCCAGGCTCGCTACCACGAGCTCATCGCCGACCGGGGCGAGCTGCAAGCACTGCTGCGCACGGGCGCCGGTAAAGCACGCGCCGTCGCCGCTGCCACCCTCGCCAGAGCCCAGGCCGCCGTCGGCATGCTGCCCGCCTGACAGCCCGGTCGCTGTCGTCAGATGTCGCCGGGTCAGATGTCGTCTGCCTGCCGCAGTGCCGCGGCCGCCGGGCCGGCTCCTTGCACCAGTTCGAGCGTCGCCGCCGCCGACCCGGCGGCCCGCAGCATCTCGGCTCCCAACCGTTCGTGATCGTGGTACTGGCGGAACCGGGCGGTGCGCGGGCCGACGATGGTGGCCAGCACCCTGGCACAGGTGCCCAGCCCGCTGGCCAGCTTCCCCACGTCGTGCAGCAGCGCCGCGGCAGTCTGTTCCCGACTCGGCTCATCAGCGAGGTCGACGAACCGGCGAGCGACCAGGATCGAGTGCCGCTTGTCCTGCACCGCCATCCGCTGCCACAACGCCGCCTCGGCAGGCAGCAGCTGCGCAACCGCCCACGAGGCATCGGCCTCGCTGGGCGGGCGGCGCGACAGCGAGCCGGCGAACCGGCGAGCGAGGTGCCCGAGCGACGTCATCGCTGCTCGGCTCGCGGGTGCGCCTGGCGGTACACCTGCCACAGCCGTTCCTGGCTCACCTTCGTGTACACCTGCGTCGTGGAGATGGAGGCATGACCCAGCATCTCCTGCACGATGCGCAGGTCGGCGCCATGGTCGAGCAGGTGCGTCGCGCACGAGTGGCGCAGCACGTGCGGCGACAACCTGTCGCCCAGCCCCACTCTCTCGCCGTACTTCTTCACCACCGCCCATGCCGCCTGACGTGACAGGCGCGAGCCGCGAGTGTTCAGGAACAGCGCTTCCTGATCGCCGCGCCGGGCCCAACGAGCCGGCTCGAGATGCGAACGACCCGCCAACAACCACTCGTCGACTGCGGCACCGGCCGCACGACCGAAGGGCACGATGCGCTCCTTGGCACCTTTGCCGAACAGGCGCACCAAGCGGTTCTCGCGGTCGATGTCGCCCAACGACAACCCGCACGCCTCACTGATCCGGGCGCCGGTGGCGTACAGCAGCTCCAACAGCGCCCGATCGCGCAGCGCAGCGGGGTCGGTGGCCACCACGGCCGCCAGCAGCCGGCCCACCTCGTCCTCGGTGAGCGGGTGCGGGATGCCGGCAGGCACCCGTACGCCCTCCACGTCGGCCGCAGGGTCGTCGGGGCGCACGCCGTCCTCCGCCATGAACCGGTGCAGCATGCGGATCGCGGCGAGCTGACGAGCAACGCTCGACGGCGCCGAGCCGGATGCTCGCCGACCTTGCACGAACCGGTCGAGTTGTGCGCGATCCACGGTGTGCACGGTGGCCCGTTCGCCCACGAGCCACTGGCAGTAGCCGTGGAGGTCGCGGCGATAGGCACTCAGCGTGTTGCGCGAGCGCCCGCGCTCGCTGGCCATCCACGACAGGAACTCCTCGACCTCCATCGGCACGACCATCGGCACCGGCACCCGCACGACCACCCGCGCGTCGGCGGGAGGACCGCCGTTCATCCGTGGCCGCCCTCGCGCAGGCGTCGCTCCACCAGCAGCAGCCCGACGACGGTCTTGGCATCGTGGATGGTGCCGTTGAGCACCATTTCGACTGCATCGCCGAGCGCCAGATCGAGCACCTCCATGTGCGCCTCCTCCGGCCCATGCGTGTCGCGTGGCACCTCCGTGAGGTCGGTGGCAAGGTAGAGCGTGAGCACCGAGTCGGTCATCCCGGCCGATGGGTACATGTCGATCAGGTGCTCGAGGCGGCCCGGCCGCAGACCCACCTCCTCCACCAGCTCGCGAGCGGCCGTGATCTCGGTGGGTTCGCCGGGCACGTCGCGCATGCCGGCCGGCACCTCGATCACGAAGTCGTCGAACGGTGGCCGATACTGCCGCACCAGCACCACTCGGGCGCTGCCGTCGGCGGCAACACGCAATGGCACCGCCGCGACCGCACCGGGCGAGCGCACGATGTCGCGCTGGAACCGCTCTCCGTCGGGTGACTCGTACTCGGCGACGGCCACGTGCCAGATGTAGCCCTGGTGCACCAGTCGATCGCCCAGATGGCGAAAGCCGCTCACGGCGTCGTCATGCCACCGACGGCGTTGCCGGCTCTTCCACGACCCGCAACGTCGGTGTGCGGGCTTCACGCCGAGCCAGCGCGGCAGCGGTGAGCTCGCGGAACAACGGGTGCGGCCGGTCGGGGCGGCTCTTGAACTCGGGGTGCGCCTGAGTGGCCACCCAGAACGGGTGGTCGACGAGCTCGATGAACTCCACCAGTCGCCGGTCGGGCGACAGGCCGGTGCAGCGCAACCCGGCTGCCTCCAGGCGCGGCTTCCACTGCGCGTTCAGCTCGTAGCGGTGCCGGTGCCGCTCGCTGACCACCGGCTCGCCATAGGCCCGGTGCACCCGGCTGTCAGGTTCCAGGATGGCGTAGTAAGCGCCCAACCGCTGCGTGCCGCCTTTGTCGCTCACGTCACGCTGGTCGTGCATCAGGTCGATGATCGGGTACGGCGTGTCGGGGTTCATCTCGGTGCTGTTGGCGCCCACCAGACCCATCACGTTGCGAGCGAAGTCGATGGTCATCGCCTGCAGGCCCAGGCACAGGCCCAAGCAGGGGATGTCGTGCTCGCGGGCATACCCGGCAGCAGCGATCTTGCCTTCGAAACCACGATCACCGAAGCCACCGGGGATGACGATGCCGTCGAGGTCGGCGAGGCGCTCGGCCACCAACAAACCCTCCACCTCCTCGGCCTGGATCCAGTCGATCTCCACCTTGGCGCCGTGGTGGAACCCGGCGTGCTTGAGGCTCTCGACCACGGACAGGTAGGCGTCCTGGTAGTCGACGTACTTGCCGATGAGACCGATCTTCACCGGTTTGGTGGCGGCCTCCACCATGGTGACCATGTCGCGCCACGGGGTGAGGTCGATGGGTGCATCGAGGCGCAGGCGCTCGCACACCACCGTGTCGAGGCCCTCGTCGTGCAGGATGAGCGGCAGCTCGTAGATGTTGCGGGCGTCGGCGGCGTTGACCACCGCGTCGTTGTCGACGTTGCACAGGCTGGAGATCTTGCGCTTCAGGTTGTCGCTGAGCGGCGCCTCGCTGCGGCACACGATGATGTCGGGCTGGATGCCACGGCTGCGCAACTCGGTGACGGAGTGCTGCGTGGGCTTCGTCTTCTGCTCGCCCGAGGGGCCGATGAAGGGCACCAGCGTGACGTGGATGTAGCAGATGTTGTCGCGACCGACGTCGGTACGGAACTGACGCAACGCTTCCAGGAACGGCAGGATCTCGATGTCGCCGACCGTGCCGCCCACCTCGGTGATGACCACATCGACGTCGTCGGTGGCCAGGCGCCGGATGCGGCTCTTGATCTCGTCGGTGATGTGCGGGATGACCTGCACGGTCTTGCCCAGGTAGTCGCCTCGGCGCTCCGCCGCGAGCACTGCCTGGTAGATGCTGCCGGTGGTGGCGTTGGAGTTGCGCGTCAGCGGCTCGTCGATGAACCGCTCGTAGTGGCCCAGGTCGAGGTCGGTCTCGCCGCCGTCGTCGGTGACGAACACCTCACCGTGCTCGAACGGGTTCATCGTGCCGGGGTCGACGTTGATGTACGGGTCGAGCTTTTGCATGGTGACCCGCAAGCCACGCATCTTCAACAGACGACCCAGCGATGACGCGGTGAGACCCTTGCCCAGGGAGCTGGCAACGCCTCCGGTCACGAAAATGTGCTTCGGCATTGCTGACGACCTCCGCTTCAGGTGAACTGACAACGGGAGTGCAGCGTACCGCGTTCAGCAGGACGCGCGCGGATGCTCGCCTACTCTCCGGTAACAATTCGTGCCGCCGCCTCCACGCCGTTGGCTGCACCGGGCGGCAACGCCGGCAGCAGCAGGGTGCGCAGGCCGGCACGCACGGCACCGGCATCGGCCACCGGGTCGTCGCCCACCATCAGCGCGTGCGCCGGCTCCACGTGCAGCGCGCGGCAGGCGTCGTGGAAGATCTGTGGGGACGGCTTCACCGCACCCACCTCGTACGACAGCACGAACGTGTGCACCAGGTGCTGCAGATCGCGTGCTGCGAACACCGTGCGCACATCCCAGCCGGTGTTCGACACGACGGCGATCGGCACGCCGGTGGCATGCACCCGCTGCAGGGTGGCCACCGTCGCCGCGTACGGCTGCCACTGCAGCGGATCGTGCATCGCTCCGTACAACTCGGCGCCGAGGCCGGGGATCTCGTCGTCGGCGAGGGCGTAGAGCACGTGCCAGCGTTGCCTCCACACCCGGTCGTCGAGGTCGCGCGGATGGCGCAGCTCGTCGGCGGTGTGCGCCGCCGACTGTACGCGGTCGGCGAGCGCCTCCGCCCACTGCGAGGTGACCTCCGTGCCGAGCCGCCTGCTCGTCGACATGATCGTCGCCGCCAGCGGATCGTGGGCGAACAACGTGCCACCGAAGTCGAACAGCACACCGAGCACGTCGTTCATGGCGCAACAGTACGCGCCGGCACGGCTACCGGCGCAGAACCGGGGGCTAGCCTCTCGGCCCGTGATGCGCATCTGGCGGCGACTGGTCGATCGGCCCCTGCTGTGCGTGACCGCGCTCGCGATCGTGCTACGCCTGCCCACCTTCACCACTCGGCTGTTCGACGCCGACGAGGCCGCCATCGGCGTGCAGGGCTTGGTCGTTCGCTCCGGTGGCACCCTCTACCGCGACATCTTCGATCGCAAGCCCCCGCTGCCTCCGCTGGCGTACGCCGCGTCGTTCACGCTCACCGACAGCACCGACATCCGACCGATGCGAGTGCTGGTCACGGTGCTCTTGGTGCTGGGCGGCGTACTGGTGGCGCACGACGCCCGGCAACGGTGGCGCAGCAACTCGCACGCACTCTGGGCCGGGACGCTGTTCGTCGCCGGCGCGATGGCGTTGTTCCCTGCAGATGCGGGCGCCGCCAACTACGCGCACTTCGCGCTGCTCCCCGGCACCGCCGCCTTGCTCTGGAGCCGCCGCGCTCGGTGGTTCTGGGCACTGGCTGCCGGCATCGCGCTGGGGTTGGCCCTGCTCACACGGCAGAGCTGGCTGCTGGCGCTGCCGGCGGCTCTCTACGGCGCATGGCACAGCGGTCGCTGGCGGCATGCAGCGTTGCTGGTGGCGGGCGCCGCGATGACGGTCTCCACGGTCGCGCTGTACGCACCGTTCGGCGCGTACTGGGAGTGGAACTTCACCAACAGTCCCGGGTTCGTGTTCGCCGCTGCCGGCGTGGGCACGTCGTTGCTGCGCGCGCTCGGCTCCGTTGCCGGGTTCGTCGGCTTCCACGTGACGGCGGCGGCCTGCCTGTGGTTGCTGCTGCGCCGCCGAAGCCCGCTGCGAGCCGCGAACCGCGACGACCGCGACGTGTGGCTGTGGCTGCTGTCGGGGCTCGCCGCCGTCGCCGCCGGCTTCCGGTTCTTCGGGCACTACTGGCTGCAGGTGCTGCCGCCGCTGGTGGTGCTCGCGACACCCGTCGCCGCCGAGTTCGCCGGCCGCGCCCGGCGGCTCGCGCTCGCCGGGGTTGCGCTCCCCGCGGTCGTGGCGTTCGCACTGCTCTTCGTCCCGGGGTCGTTCCACCAGCGCCCGGACCCGAGCGCGTTGGCCAGCTACGTGCGCTCGCACACCACCGACGAGCAACGGGTGTTCGTCTGGGGTTCGTATCCCGAAGTGCTCCTGGCGGCAGACCGGTTGCCGGCCGGGGCGCTGGTGCACAGCGACTTCGTCACCGGCCGATCCGGTGGGCGCGAAGACCCTGCGGTCACGCTCGAGCTGGCCACGCCCGGCGCGCTGCAACTGATGCTCGCCGACCTACGCGCACACCCGCCGGCGCTGGTGCTCGACACCTCCACGGCGGCCGATCTCGGCTACCAGCACTACCCGCTGGCGCTGTTCCCCGACGTGGAAGCCTTCGTACGCGCCGGCTACGAGCTCGTCACCGCCATCGACGGCGTCACGGTGTGGCGCCAGGTGACCGACATCTGAGGCCACACGCTCTAGAATCGGGCACATGGAGACGTGCGCCGAACCAGAAGCCGGCGCGCCACCGCACTCCCCGTCCACTCATCCGGCACCGCATGCGCTTCGGCAACTCAACTCGAAGCCACCCAAGCACGCCTGGCTGCGCGAGGTGGGCATCGTGCTCGGCTTCTACTACGTCTACCAGACCATCCGCAGCCTGGCCGACGTGAGCGGAGTGAAGAACCGGGCGCAGGGCAACGCCCAGTGGATCGTCACGGCCGAGAAGACCATCTTCATCTACCACGAGCAGTCCATCCAGCAGGCGTTCCTGGGCGCCACCTGGTTCATCAAGGCGATGAACGTCTACTACGGCACGTTGCACTTCATCATCACCGCCGGTCTGCTGGTGTGGCTCTACGCCCGGCGCCACAGCGCGTACCGGGTCATGCGCAACCTGCTGGGGGCCACCACCGGGCTTGCCCTCATCGGGTACTGGACCTTCCCGCTCGCGCCGCCGCGGCTCTATTCGAAGTGCAGCGGCCGCATCCCCGCGCTCGGTCCCGAAGGCGGCCTGGTGAAGCCCAGCTGCTTCGTCGACACGCTCGACAAGGTCGGTGGCCTCTGGGACTACCAGAGCAGTGCAGCCAAGGCCATCGCGAACGCCTATGCGGCCATGCCCAGCCTCCACTTCGGATGGTCGCTGTGGTGCGCCATCGTCATCTGGACCCAGGTCGGCGGCCGCCGGGGCCACGTGCTGGCCGTGCTCTACCCCACCCTGACGCTGTTCGCCATCGTGATCACCGCCAACCACTTCTTCCTCGACGCGGTCGGCGGCGCCCTCATCCTGTGCGGCGGCCTGGGCATCGTGCGCTGGTCCGAGCGCCGCCGCTCAGCCCGGTTGGCCCCTGCGCTCACCGGTGCCACGGCCGAACAGCTCGCCACGGCGCAGTAGCGCCACCATCGCGGCGAAGGTCGCGACGCCCGCCGTGCCCGCCACCAGGAACGCCGCCAGTGCCTGCGGCCGCGTGTTGTCGAACTGCCCGGCTATCCATGCCATCAGCATCGACGCCACCACCGCAGACAGCAGCGACTCTGCGGTCAGCCGTGCGGCTCGACGCCCGCCCATCGACCCCGTGAGCCGGTGCACGCGCATCGTCAACAGCACCGCAGCCACGGTTTGCGAGGCTCCGTACCCGATGGCCAACGCGGCAGCTCGGTCGGCGGGGGCCATCACCGCGGAGGCGACCGACATGGTGACAACGCCCACGACAGCGCCGGCGATCATCAGCAGCGAGGCTCGACGCACGTCGCCGAGCGCGAACAGCACCCGGGTCATGACGAAGGCCACGCCGTAGCCCAGCAGGCCGGGGCCGAAGGCAGCGAGCGTGTGGGCGATCGGGGCAAGGCCCTGGCTGGAGGTCTGGCCGACACCGGCGACCAACCGAGTGAGCGGCCATGCCAGCGCCACCATCCCGGAACCGGCGAGGGCCAGCAGCGGCACTGTGGTGCGCATCGCGCCATCGATCGCCGACCGCACTTCGCCGACATGGCCTGCTTGCCACCCTTCGGCAACCCGCGGGGCCAGTGTGGTGGCGATCGTCACTGCGACGAGCGCATGCGGCAGCACGTAGAACGCGAAGGCGTAGACGAACACCGCGACGCCACCGGGTGCGCCGTTGCCCAGCGCCAGCGCCGCCGCGGTGGGCACCAGCGTGCCGACGATCGACAGCGTCGCCCAGCCGAACGAGCGCCGCAACGTCGTCACGGCCGGGTGGTGAGGTCGCCAGCGCGGCAGCCAGCGCACTCCGGCGGCGTTGAGCGCCAGGGCCGGCGTGAGGCTGAACGCGAGCACCCCGATGGTGGTGCCGCCGGCGATGACGGCGAACTGGCCGACCGTGAGGTCGAGGTCTGCCACCTCGTCGCCGCGCATCGCCCGGAACACCAGGCACGCGACGATGACGATCACGTTGTTCACCGCCGGCGCGACGGCGGCGGCCACGTACCGACCTTTGGCGTTCAGTGCTGCGCTGGTGACCGTCGCGATGCCGTAGCTCACCAGCTGTGGCACGAACACCAGCACCATCGGCACCATCACATCGAGCTTCTCTCGCGCCACGGCGAGCGACGGCTCGGAGAGCACCAGCACGCGAGCCACCAACGGCGAGATGGCCATGCCGACGGCCGCCACCAGCGCGAGACCGGCCACGATCACACCGGCGGTCGCCTGCGTTGCATCGCTGAGCGCTTCGTTGCCGCCGTCACGCCGCGCAGCCACGAACGACGGCACCAGCACCGCTTGCAGGACCCCGCCGGCCACCAGCTCGAAGAGCAGGTTGGGGATCATGTTGGCGGTCTGGTACACGTCGCCGAGCACCCCGACGCCGAGTACCGCCGCCGTCGCCACCACCCGGCCGAAGCCCGTCACCCGCGACAAGAGGGTGCACACCGTCACCAGGATCGTGTCCCGCCTGATCCCGGAACTCACCCCCCGGTCGAGTTCCAGTTCGGTCATGCGGCGCGTCGTCTCATCCGGAGGCTCGTTTTGCTCGATCGCCCAGCAGGTCGGCTGCATGGCGACGGGCGGAGTCGGCGGCTTCGTCGCCCGACAACATGCGCGCCACCTCGTCGACACGGTCCTGCCCGTCGATTCGGGCCGCAGTGGTGAGCGTGGCGCCGGCGAGCACACGTTTGCTGACCACCACGTGAGTGTGCGCCAGCGCGGCCACCTGCGCGAGGTGCGTGACCACCAGCACCTGGTGACGCGCCCCGAGTGCGGCAAGGTTGCGGCCCACCGCAACGGCCGCCGAGCCCCCGATGCCGGCATCGACCTCGTCGAAGACCAGCGTGTCGGGCGCCTCGGTGAGCACCAGGCGCAGCGCCAGCATCGTGCGCGCCAGCTCACCGCCGCTGGCGACGCGGGCCAGCGGCAGCAGCGGTGAGCCCGGGTTCGCCGCCAACAGGAACGACACCTCGTCGCCGGGGTCGTGCTCCCCCACCGTGACCGCCACCGTCGCATGCGGCATGGCCAACTCGCGCAGGTGGTGCTGCACTTCGTCGGCGAGAGCACCCGCACCCGCGCGGCGAGCACGGCCCACCGATGCAGCAGCAGTTCGTTCACCGGCCGCAGCGGCCTGTCGCTCGCGTTCCAGGTCGTCCACTCGTCCTTCGTAGCCCTCCAGCTCGGCCAGGCGGTGCTCGACCTCATCGTGGAAGCCGATCACTTCCGCCAAGCTGTCGCCGTACTTGCGACGCAGGTCGCGCAGCAACTGCAGCCGGCCGCGCACCGCGTCCAGCCGCTCCGGGTCTTCCTCGATGTCCTCCGCTCGTCGACGAAGATCGGCGGCGACATCCTGCACTTCGGCACCCAGGCCACGCAGTCGCGACTCGAGCTCGGCGAACGGCGCGCGACCGGCAAGTGCCCTGACGGCGGCCG